>Ga0209770_10000366_pt1 | contig 25112 bp, 29 predicted proteins | sample LauGreSu1BDMLBDD_2_FD_187572 | JGI IMG/M metagenome (GOLD analysis project Ga0209770, IMG submission 187572) | Freshwater lake microbial communities from Lake Michigan, USA - Su13.BD.MLB.DD (SPAdes) (version 2) | ecosystem: Environmental > Aquatic > Freshwater > Lake | place: Lake Michigan, USA...
TGCTCATAATGAGGCGAAGTCTACCGAGTTAGGCATTTCGTTCGTGAATCAAACGAAGGCCAATGAGCGTTAAATCTGGCTCATGATGGTCGATAGTTTCAGAAACACCAATTATCAGCGGGGCTAAGCCACCTGTGGCGATGACTGTTGGCGCTTGTGAATAGCTTTCAAGAAGTTCAGCTGAAATACGATCGACTAATCCATCTACTTGTCCGGCAAATCCAAAGATTGTTCCGGATTGAAGAGCTTCAACTGTGTTCTTACCAATTACATTCTTTGGGCGAACTAATTCCACTTTACGAAGTTGAGCTGCACGTGAAGCAAGAGCATCAACAGAGATCTCAATTCCTGGGGCAAGTGCACCTCCTAGGAATTCACCTTTAGGTGAAACAACATCCAAATTAGTAGAAGTACCAAAATCAACCACAATTGCTGGACCACCGAAAAGGGTGTGTGCAGCCAATGTATTAACAATTCTGTCAGCACCAATCTCTTTTGGATTATCAACTAGAAGTGGCACGCCTGTTTTGATTCCAGGTTCAACAATTGTCACTCTTGTTTCTGAGAAATAGTCATCAATCATCGAGCGCAGCTCACGCAAAGTTGCTGGAACAGTTGAACACACTGATAACCCAGTAATTTCATAGCCATCCACAAGTGAGCGGTATTGCAACCAGAGTTCATCAGCTGTGCTGCGAGGGTCTGTTTTAACGCGCCATGAGCGCACTAATTCATCCCCTTTAAAAACTCCTAGCACGGTATTGGTATTACCCACATCAATTGTTAGTAACACTTAACGCCCCTCTCCCATTTTCATATTGTCAATCAATCGAACTCCATCTATCCAGCCCGCGATAATCGCCCGTTTATTACGTGTTTGATCATTAGCTATTTCAAATGAATCTTCATCGATAATTGCTGCATAGTCCTTTTTAAATCCAGTCTCAGTGGCAAGTGTTGAATCAATGATCTCTTGGGCAATGACAACACTAGGTGCTAAATGGGCTGCAGCCAAAGCTCTTTGAATGACATTTGCACTCACTCGTCCTTGTTCACTCAAGCGAACATTGCGAGAAGAAAGGGCAAGGCCATCAAATTCGCGAACGGTTGGCACTCCGATAATCTCCACTTTGCTTTTCATGGCCTTAATGATTGCTAGTTGCTGAAAGTCTTTTTCTCCAAAGACTGCTGATTCCGGTTTAACAATTTCAAATAAGCGATTAACAACTGTTACAACACCATCAAAATGATCTGGACGAGATTGGCCCTCATAGAGCGCACCTAATGGGCCTGCGCTTAACTTCTTAATCTCAGCTGGATAAATCTCTTCATACTCAGGCATCCACACTTCTGTGGCACCAGCCAAAGTTGCTAACTGAATATCTCTTTCGGGGCTTCGTGGATAGTTTTTAAGATCATCTGTATTTTCAAATTGAAGTGGGTTAACAAAAATACTCACAACAACTTCTTTGCTCAAACTGCGAGCACGCTTAATCAACGCTTGGTGGCCTTTATGCAAGGCACCCATAGTTGGCACTAATACAGTCATCGTGTGGCTCCAGTCCTTTCAGGTACCGGGCGAGATACGACAAGTTTAGGGTTACTTAGGCAATTGCTCCAAAAGCTGGCTTATTTTCCCATGTGTAAGCAGGATCGCATCAGGTTCTATTTCAAACCAAGGCTCTAAAACAAAGCGGCGCTCATGAGCCCTGGGATGTGGCAGTTCTAGCTCCTCACTCTTACTCAGAAGTGAACCGTATTGAATGAGATCTAAATCAATAGTTCTTGGTCCCCATCGCTCAATTCGCTCTCTTCCCATAGATTTTTCAATTCCGTGCAAAAGTGAAAGCAAATCTATTGCTGGTAAATCACTTTCAATGATGCAGACAGCATTGAGATAGTCAGGCTGCTCTGGGCCACCAACAGGTGCGGTCGAGTGATAAGAAGAGACTGATTGAAAATCAGTTGCCTCTTTCAACAGAGCAACAGCGATATCTAGATTTTCTCTTGGATTTCCAATATTTGCACCGAGTGCAATAACTGCCTTCATCGCTTACGCGTGACCTGCACGGCAATATCTTTAAGAACGGCATCTACTGGAGCTTGTGGCTTATGAACTGTGACTGAAGCTACTAAAACTTTAGAGTGGTCTTTAAGAATGTGATCTGCAATGCGACCTGCTAATTTCTCAATCAAGTTAACAGGTTCAGTGGTTATGTGAGTTACAACTAAATTTGTTATCTCTGCATAATTAACAGTATCTTGGATTTCATCGCTTTTTGATGCAGCGCTGAGATCCACTGTCAGTGCAACATCTACAAAGAAGTCCTGACCATTCTGGCGCTCATGATCAAAGAGACCGTGATATCCAAAGGCTGCAATGCCTGTTAGAAATATCTGATCACTCATGAGTTAAGAACATCCTTGTGGGGTTTCACAGAGTGAACTCTAACTCCCCAAATGCCTGATGTGGATAGGCGTTTAGTTAGCTCGATAGTTGCTGCTTCGCGCTCATCGGGATTATCTCCACCAAGAAAGCGCTTGCGCGATGCCCCGATTAACACCGGATAGCCAAGGGCCACGAATTCATCAATGGAATCAATGATTTCCCAGTTGTGGTGAGCTTCTTTAGCAAAGCCAATACCTGGATCAAGAATCAAATTATCTTTAGTAATTCCAGCATCTAAAGCTGCACTGACCCGTTCCTGCAGTTCTGAAATAACATCTGTAACTACATCGCCATACACTGCTCGTGAATTCATATCTTTAGAGTGTCCTCGCCAATGCATAGCTATGTATGGCACACCTAATTTCGCTGCTGTTGGCAACATATCTGGATCAGCTAGTCCACCGCTGACATCATTAATGATTTGAGCTCCAGCCCCTATTGCAGCTTTTGCAGTACTTGCTCGCATTGTGTCGATGCTAATTTGTGCACCAGCTTTTGCTAACTCTCTTATTACTGGGATTACTCGAGCGAATTCTTCTTCCTCTGACACCCGATCAACTCCTGGCTTAGTTGATTCACCACCGATATCAATGATGTCAACGCCTTCGGCCAACATTTCGTGTCCACGATTTACTGCTGCTTCGAAATCGTTATGGCGTCCGCCGTCAGCAAAAGAGTCTGGTGTGACATTTAAGATGCCCATGACAATCATGGTGATTACCGATTTGTAATTAAGCTAATCGCTTCAGCACGAGTGGCCGTGTTTTGTAATACTCCGCGCACCGCACTTGTTGTTGTGCGAGCATTAGATTTCTTAACGCCGCGCATTGACATACACAAATGCTCGCAATCAATAATCACAATTACTCCCAAGGGATTCAAGATTTCGACCATCGCATCAGCAATTTGTGTTGTTAGACGCTCTTGCACTTGAGGTCTGCGTGAATACATATCTACTAAACGAGCAATCTTGGAGAGACCAGTAATTTTTCCGCTTGGGATGTAGCCAACATGTGCAACACCATGGAAAGGCGTTAGATGGTGCTCACAGTGCGAAAAGACCTCAATATCGCGCACAATTACTAGCTCTTCATGGCCAATATCAAAAGTTGTAGTTAAAACATCTTCTGGTGATTGCCATAGGCCTTCAAAGTTTTCTTTCATCGCCCTTGCTACGCGCGCAGGAGTTTCTTTTAGGCCTTCACGATCTGGATCTTCACCCAAAGCAAGAAGTAATTCGCGCACAGCTTTTTCTGCTCGCGCTTGGTCATAAGGACCAGAAGCACGGCCATCAGTCACTGAAACTTTACTTATCGTCACTTGCAGACTTCTTTCGACGTGTTGGTTTCTTTGCTTCCACTTCAACAATTCTTTCGGGAACATCAACCGGAGGCTGTGTTGAAGGAATTCGAGTAGGTGAACCAGTCCAGGCTGGACGTGGAGTGACTGCACGAACCTTTTTAAAGATAAGTGCAATATCTTCCTTATTGAGAGTTTCCTTTTCAAGGAGCTCTAAGACCATTTCATCGAGAATCTTGCGATTTGCAACCAAAATATCAAATGCTTCTTGATGAGCATTTTCAATAAGTGTACGAACTTCTCGGTCAACAACGGCTGCAATGTTTTCTGAATAGTCACGTTGATGTCCATAGTCACGACCCATGAACGGCTCAGTACTTCCACCACCAAGTTTGATTGCACCAATTGCTTCAGTCATTCCATATTGCGTGACCATGTTACGGGCAAGCGCGGTAGCCTTTTCAATATCATTTGAAGCACCAGTTGATGGATCGTGGAAGATCAACTCTTCTGCAGCGCGGCCACCTAATGAATATGCCAATTGATCGAGTAGTTCATTTCGAGTAGTTGAGTACTTATCTTCATCAGGTAGCACCATGGTGTAACCAAGAGCGCGACCGCGAGGCATGATTGTAATTTTGTGAACTGGATCTGTATGTGGCAAGGCATGTGCAACAAGTGCATGGCCTGCCTCGTGATAAGCCGTTACTCGGCGCTCAGAATCACTCATAATCCTTGATTTACGCTGTGGTCCAGCCATGACGCGGTCAATTGACTCATCGAGTTCTTTGTTAGTAATTAACTTCTTTTCTTCACGCGCTGTAAGCAAAGCTGCTTCGTTTAGAACGTTAGCAAGATCTGCTCCAGTAAATCCTGGTGTGCGACGTGCGTAATCCAAAAGCTTTACTTCATCACTTAATGGTTTGCCCTTTGCGTGCACGGCAAGAATTGCTTCACGACCTTTAAGATCTGGTCGATCAACAGCAATTTGGCGGTCAAAGCGTCCTGGACGAAGCAGAGCTGGATCCAAAACATCTGGTCGGTTAGTTGCAGCAATCAAAATGACTTTAGTATTTTCTTCAAAGCCATCCATCTCAACTAGTAACTGGTTAAGAGTTTGTTCGCGCTCATCATGACCGCCACCCATACCTGCACCACGTTGGCGACCAACAGCATCAATTTCATCTACAAAAACAATTGCAGGCGCGTTCTCTTTGGCTTGATTGAACAGATCACGAACACGTGCGGCTCCAACGCCAACAAACATTTCTACGAAATCAGAGCCAGAAATTGAATAGAAAGGAACATTTGCTTCACCCGCGACTGCGCGCGCAAGAAGTGTCTTACCTGTTCCTGGAGGACCAAAGAGCAGAACACCCTTTGGAATTTTTGCACCTAATGCACCGTACTTATCTGGGTTAGCCAGAAAATCCTTGATCTCATCAAGTTCAGCAATTGCTTCTTCGGCGCCAGCTACATCTTTAAATGTTGTTTTTGGGACATCGTTACTTTGAAGTTTTGCTCTTGATCTTCCAAACTGGAATACCTTGTTTCCACCTTGAGCCTGGCTCATCATCCAGAAGAAAAGGAATCCGATGAGTAAGAAAGGAACGATTGACATCAAGAATGAGACCAGCAACGACTGTGATGGGACCTTTACATTCCAGCCTTTTGAAGGTGGATTACCCGTTAAAGCATCGATAATCGTGGGTTCTTGGCGTGCCACATATGAGGCTTCCACCTTTGTTGCACCCTTTATTGGCGAACCTGGCTTAAGTATTAAGCGAATCTTTTGATCTTTATCAACAATGACTGCTGACTCCACTGAAGAGCGTGCAATTGCATCAAGTGCTTGTGAAGTTTCGATTTGGGTATAGCGATTTCCTGCAGCACTAATTTGACCAAAGACTGAAACACCAAATATTGCAACAAGAATCCAAAACAATGGACCACGAAGTATGCGGCCAGAACGAGTTGTTGGTTTCTTAGAAGGTGCTTTACCTGAAAAGCTCTTTTTTACAGGGCTCTTCTTCTTTGATTTCTTAGCGTCAGTCATAACTTAATTGTCTCGTTTCGTGGGGAATAACTTCTTATGAATACATGTGCTTGGCAAGCACAGCAATAAATGGAAGGTTGCGATATTTCTCATCAAAATCAAGTCCATAACCAATTACGAAATCAGGTGGAATTTCAAATCCCACATACTTAACATCCACATGAACTTTTGCAGCTTCAGGTTTTCTCAAGATTGAAAGAATCTCAACGCTTCCTACTCCACGTGATTCAAGATTTGATTTAAGCCAAGAAAGTGTTAAACCTGAATCAACAATATCTTCAACGATTAAAACATTTCGGCCAGTGATGTCGCGATCTAAATCCTTCAAGATTCGAACGACTCCACTTGATTTGGTTCCAGAGCCATATGAAGAAACAGCCATCCAATCCATTTCAACGTGACGTTGCAGTGCACGTGAAAGGTCGGCAACAGCCATCACTGCCCCTTTTAATACACCGACAAGTAGAAGATCTTTTCCTTCGTAATCTTTATCAACCTGTGCAGCAAGTTCTTTAATGCGTGCTTGCAAAGCTTCTTCGGTGACGATGACGCGTTCGATATCGCCTGAGATTGCTGCTAAATCCACGGTGCTCCCTATGGTTGGTGGCGTGAGAGCGAAAGTCTGCCCGAAAAACGCTCAACCTTCACACCGCCGGGTAAATGAGCGGGACCTTGGCCATTCCACGCACAAATCAGGGCCTCAACTGCGCCCACATGCTCGGCTGTGAGAGATCCTGATGGGGCGCCAGTGGCATAGATGGCTCGGCGGATAATTCGAGATCGGATGGCTCTAGGTAGGCCCTGCAAGTAGGAACAATCTAAATCATGGAGATCTAATCCAACAATCTCTTCTTCTGCCCATTGATCAAGTGCGTCTGCATCATCTCTGAGTAAGTGCGAGCTACGAACTAATGCATCTGAAATTCCTGGACCAATTGTTTCTTCTAAAACTGGAAGTGCCTGCGTGCGCACGCGCACTCTGGCAAATTGTAAATCCTTATTGTGTGGATCATTCCATGGCGTTAAGCCAATTTCACTGCAAGCGCTTTCAGTTTGTTCACGGGTAATTGCAAGAAAAGGTCTGATGTATTTTCCATTTACTTCTGCCATACCTGAAAGTGACCGTGTACCTGAACCTCGCGCAAGTCCAAGCAAAACACTCTCAGCCTGATCATTGTGAGTGTGACCCAAGAAAACTGCATCGGCCTGCAACTCATCTAAAGCAACATATCGCGCCTTGCGTGCAGATGCTTCTAAACCTTCTGTGATTTCAACATTAACTTTCACAACACTGCATTCAAGATTGATTTGCTTCATTTGTTCAACAACTTGGTTTGCTTGCTCACCAGATTTACTCTGTAGTTGATGATCAATTGTTACTGCAGAAAGTTGAATTGCTAGTTTCTTGACTTCCATAGAAAGTGCATACGCAAGAGCTAATGAATCTGCACCACCTGATACTGCAACAACAATTCGATCACCGGCTTCCATTTTTTCTAGGAAGGGGCGAACTGCACTGCGAATAGCTGGCAGCTGTGAACTCATGCCTTAAGACTAGACCCGACCACCAAATGGCATTAAGCCCTTAATGCTGTAGATATTTGAGTACAAAAGGCCCTTACCCTTGGAGTTGGCCTCCCACATCATGCCGTTTCCAGCGTAAATAGAGATGTGGTGGATTGTTGAAATTGTTCCCTTGTAGGAATAGAACAAAAGATCACCTGGCACCAACTCATTGAGTGAAACATGCTTTGTATAGCCCGAATACAGCGCCGAGTTAAGGCGATCCCAGTTAGGCCATCCCAAACCAGCATATTTATATGCGGCATAAACCAAACCAGAGCAGTCAAAAGTATTTGGCCCCTCTGAGCCCCAAACATATGGCTTTCGCGCAAGAACTTGAGTCTTAGCAAATGCCACTGCTTTATCTCGCTCCGCTTGTGTAGTTCTAATTGTCGAACGCCCCTTGAAGCCAATATTTGGCCACACATTTTTTTGCCCAACAGTTTGTGTCGCTTGATTAGCTTGAGATTCTTCAAGCAATGCCAGCTGTCGCTGCTGTTCTAGAGTTGTTCTAACTTTTCTTGCACTCATCAACTCTTTCATTAAGGCATCTTGCACCTTTTGCAATTTTGCAACTTCTTTTGCCTGTTCAGCCTTTGCATCATCTGCAACTTTCTTTGCAGCTTCTACCTTTTCGGTTGCAGTTTGCTGCACAGCCTTTGCCTCATCTGCAGCTTTTTTTGCCGCTCGCGCAATGACTTCTGCTGCTTTAAAGCGATCGAGTGCAATTGAATTCTTTGTTCCTAAGTTACTTAATGTGCTTAATTGATCAATTAAATCCTGTGGTCCATTCGAACTAAGTAACGGTTCAATGTCGGTCATGCTTCCACCCATAATGTAAGCATTTGTTGCAAGACGTCCAATAACTCGATGTGCTTCTGAAACTGAGGCGGCAGTTTCTGCTGCATATTGAGCTGCAGCGCGCGCAGCTGCCACGGCCACCGCCAACTCTCTTTGAGCTTTCACATAGAGAGCAGTTGCTGCATTTGCTTTAGCGGTTAAAGTTCTAAGACTCTGATTGGCTTTAGCTAATTTTGCTGCCTGGGCGTCAGCAGCTTTTTTCTTTGCAGCTTCGACTTTCTTTGCAGCCTCGATTTCAGCCAATGTTGGTTTGGGGGTCTTTGCCAGAGCCGGCGCTGTTGTGAGCGTCAGACCAAGGGCAAGAGCGAGTGAAATCGCTCGGTATTTTTTCAAGTTAAGACCTCCGGGGGAAGGCCTTAATAATAAATGGTGTTCTTTAGAAAAACGTGTGTTTAGGTGCTGGTGTCTCTAATTAGCTACATCACGGCGGACAAATAGGAATGATGCAACCGTTGCCCCAATGGCAACATAGATTCCACCAACTAGAAGTGCCTGTGAAAATTCGATTCCCTCTGAACGTCCAGTTGGACCTCCGCCAGTTGCGATTGCATTCAACTGCGCACCTGGCAGCCACTTTTCCCAAGAGTTTTTAACTGCGATTAATAAGTTTTCAACGATCAGTAACCATAAAACACCAAATGAAATTGCACTGATAGGTGATCGGAGTAGCAAACCAAGCACCATTCCAATGGTTCCAAAGCCAATGACTGAAATTGTGACGTTTATAAAGGTTGTAAAGATTGCATGGCGACCATCTGCGCCAAACCAAAGATCAGTTGAAACTTCGGCCCCTGGGGCCAAAATCACAGAAGCACCGATACTCACAATGGCTGATAAAACAATCATGAGCAATGCAAATAACTTCATCGCAACGAATTTGCCAAGCAATATGCGCAGACGTCCAGGTTGTCGAACTAATAAATTACGAAGAGTGCCATAGGTATATTCCTGGGCAGTTTGCGCGGCAAAGACACAGAGGGCGATGATTCCTAAAAATCCACCTACATTGCTAAATCCCTGAACCCCACCCGTTGCAAGTCCCAGTACTTCGCGACCAACTGTGCGTCCACGATCAGAGTTTCCTTGTGGCGAATCAATGAGTAGAAATAAGAGTGATGAAAAGAGTGCGCTGAAGAATACAACTGCCCCCATGGTGCCAAAAAACAAAGTAGGGCGACGGAGTTTGCGTAGTTCTGCAAAAGCTACATTCCACATTATTTGTCACCTGTCATTTCAAAGAAGGTTTCTTCAAGGTTTGGTAACTGTGGTGTGAGCTGGGACAGAGTAATTCCAGCATTAAAGGCTGCGCGATTAAATTCAATAGCCCAATCAGCTGGACCCTGAACATGAACGGCTCCATCTCGAATAGTTGCATGGTGTCCTGCTTGCTGCGCAATTGCTAATAACAAAGTTAAATCATTCTCATTTGCACCTTTAGCGATAATCACTGGCTGTTGGCTCAGCATTAAATCACTCATTTTCCCAGTGAAAACAACTTCACCCTTGCGAAGCATGACTAGGTAATCACTTATCAATTCAAGTTCAGAAAGTAAGTGAGATGAAACAAAGACTGAAGTTCCATCATTAGCTAGAGAGCGAAGTAGCGCGCGTACTTCTTGAATTCCTTCAGGATCTAATCCGTTTGTTGGTTCATCTAGCATCAACAACTTTGGATTGGGCAATAATGCTGCTGCAATACCTAATCGCTGCTTCATTCCAAGTGAATATGTCTTGAATTTAGATTTCCCGCGATCACCCAAACCAACTTGTTCTAACAATCCTTGGACACGATCTGTTGAGAATCCGCCCAGAGTTGCTAGAACATTTAAATTTTCTTTTCCACTTAACGCCGGATAGAAGGCAGGTCCTTCAATCATTGCTCCAACTCGGGGCAAATACTTCTCTGGATGCTTAATTGATTCACCCAAGATTTCACCGGTGCCACCTGTTGGAGTAATGAGCCCTAAGAGCATCCGCATCGTCGTTGTTTTACCCGAGCCATTAGGCCCGACAAAGCCGCAGATAGTTCCAAGGGGAACTTCGAATGTGGCATGGGAGACCGCCACTTGATCTCCATATTTCTTGCTTAAATCACTTACCGAAATCGCCGTGTTGGACATGGGCATAACTCTGCCACAATTAACCCATGAGCAAACGACCATGGGGGCTACAACCCCTCAATGAGCGCGAAGAGCCACAGTGGGAACTCCACCCACAAACTCATTCCGTGCGCACAGGTCTTGCGCGCTCGGGTTTTGGTGAAACTTCTGAAGCTCTCTATTTAAATAGTGGTTTTACTTATTCCTCAGCTGAAGAAGCCTTTTCTTCTTTTGCTGAAGAAACCGATCACTTCCTTTATAGCCGTTTTCATAACCCAACAATTGCGATGTTCGAGCAACGTCTAGCGGCAATTGAAGGCGCTGAATATTGCGTAGCTACCGGCTCTGGAATGTCTGCAATGTTTGCATCACTTGCTTGCATAGTTGAACAAGGTGATCATGTTGTTGCATCTGCTGCAATGTTTTCTTCTTGTCACGTGGTTATTACTGAAATGTTGCCAAAGTGGGGCGTTACTTTTGAACTTGTAAAAGGCAATGACCCTGCTGTGTGGGCAAAGGCTTTGAGTAAACCAACCAAGGCAGTCTTCATTGAAACTCCAAGTAATCCATTACTTGAAATCGTAGATATTAGAATGGTGAGCGATCTTGCTCATAAAGTAGGTGCAACAGTAATTGTTGATAACGTCATGGCATCGCCAATTCTGCAAAAGCCACTTCAACTAGGTGCTGACGTTGTTATGTATTCAGCAACAAAACATATTGATGGTCAAGGTCGTGTGTTAGCCGGTGCTTTACTTGGCTCACGTGAATACATATTTGAGAAAGTTCTCCCTTTTGTTCGACATACCGGCCCTGCACTCAGTGCATTCAATGCTTGGGTATTAGTAAAATCTTTAGAAACTATGGAGATGCGTGTTCAGCGCATGAGCGAGAATGCTCAAGCCGTTGCTGAATTTCTTGAGAGCCGTAAGGAAATCAAATCTGTTCGCTTCCCAGGACTTAAATCTCATCCTGCATATGAGTTGGCTAAGAAACAGATGTCAGGTGGCGGAACAACCATTGGCATTGAATTTGCAGGTAATCAGGAGGCTGTTTTCGCCTTTATGAATAAGCTCAGAGTCATTGATATTTCAAATAACTTAGGCGATAGCAAGTCATTAATTACTCACCCTGCCTCAACCACGCATCGCCGTCTAGGTCCTGAAGTTCAGGCAGAGATGGGAATTACAGAATCAGTACTACGACTATCTGTTGGTTTAGAACATTCAACTGACTTGATAAAGGATTTAACTCAAGCACTTAACTGAGCAACAACAAGCACTACTGACAACAAGCTCAAATACGTTATCGACCACTGAAAAATCTTCGCAGCTGTCTTTGAGTAATTCTCAGAGCCTTCCTTTAAAGCAAGAAGTTCACGGGCAAATACAAGACCTAGTAGCACTGTGACAACCATTGACCACATCGCAAGTTCCGCAGAAATAATTAGCCAAATAGAACAGGCGATCATCATTATTGTGTGGAACCACATTTCTTTGTGCACGCGAGCTTTAGTTGCAACAACTGGAAGCATTGGAATACCTGCAGCTGAGTAGTCATCTTTGTACTTAATCGCTAGCGACCAAAAGTGCGGAGGTGTCCAAAAGAAAATCACCATGAAAAATGCAAGTGCCGTTAGAGAAAGAGAGTTAGTTACTGCAGCCCAACCAATGAGGACAGGCATACATCCCGCCGCTCCGCCCCAAACAATGTTTTGTGAGGTTCGTCGTTTTAGGGCCATTGTGTAAACAAAAACATAGAAAGCAATAGCGATAAGAGCTAGCAGTGCGGCTAATGTAGTTGTAAATATCCAAAAAATTAATAATGAGATAATTCCAATTATTGTTGCAAAAATAGTTGCACTTGTTTTGCTAATTACTCCAGTGACAATAGGTCGCTTTGAGGTTCGTGCCATTAATTTGTCGATGTCACTTTCAATAACCATATTGAAGGCATTGGCACTTCCTGCAGCTAATGTTCCTGCAAAGATTGTGGCTGCAGCCAGTGAGAATGATGGAAGGCCTTTTGCGGCCAAGACCATGGCAGGCAATGTCGAGACTAGGAGCAGTTCAACCACCCGAAGCTTCATCAGATCGAGGTAGCCCCGCATAACTGTGCTCACTGCCTTAGATTAACTCAGCATCCTCGTGCATTCTTCCCAGTTTCCTCTCAGGCAAAAGGACTACTTTCTCTTTAACGAAAGGACCACACCATGACACCGGACAAGAAGCCTGAATGGTTCCAATTAGCAGATGCAGATAATTCAGCATCTATTCGCAAGATTTCAAAGGGATTGCCGATCATGGCCCTGGTTGCTGTGGCAGCGATTATTGGAGTTGGGGCAATTTTTGCTCAACCACAAGAACAAACCCCTGCGAGTGCGACTGAAACTCTTGCTCCTGCAGTTGTGGAATCAACTCAAATATCTACACAATCCGAATCGGTCCCTGCATCAATTAATAATTCACCTTCCGGCACTTCATCCGTCGTAACACCTATCGCACCCAAAACTCCAGCTGGAGTTGCTAATCCCCTGGCAAAAAAGCCAATGGGTGGGGGCGATGACGACGAAGATGACGAAGAAGACGAAGAAGACGATGAAGATCACGACGAAGGCGATGACGACTAAGTCATAGCCATTACAGTTAGGGCATGCGCCGTAACTATCTAGCAGTTTTGTTAATAGCATCACTCTGTGTCACAGCAACACCGGCACAGAGTGAAGTTGTATCTGCTGATACAAAGATGTCTCTTGTGAAGACCATTACTGGTGACATCTCACCAAAGTCAGTGCGATCTTCCGGCAATGGCTTAGTAAGCGCACATAACATGATGTACAGACACAGTGTCACTATTTATGACGCAAATACTTTTGAACTCATTAAAACGGTTTCAGACTCTGTTCAGCTCTCCAAATTTGGCTATTCAAAGTACACATCCACCTATAGAGGAGCACCTGTTGAGGGCGCTTTTTCAGCAGATGGTAAATACCTCTATGTAACTAATTACGCGATGTATGGCAAAGGTTTTAACCGTGAAGGCCACGACACTTGCTCACCTGCATCCAGATACGATTCAAGCTTTCTCTACCGAATCAATCTGGCTAGCTATCAAATAGATAATGTTTATCCGGTTGGTTCAGTCCCTAAAGTTGTTGAAACAACTCCTGATAACAAGTTTGTGCTCGTTTCGAACTGGTGTTCTTATGACCTCAACGTCATATCCGTAGCCACACAAAAAGTTGTAAAGACGATCAAAATTGGGCGATATCCGCGGGGTATTGCGGTGAGCAATGATTCCAAGTTTGCTTACGTCGCCGAAATGGGTGGTAGCCGTATTCATGTAATTAACTTAGAAGATTTCTCCGTCTCCTATATTCCAATTGGAAGCAACCCGCGAGCAATTGTCCTATCTCCCGATAATTCCATGATGTATGTGACGATGAATTTATCTGGCAAAGTTGCATCATGGGATCTTGTAAATAACAAAGCTGGCAAGTCAGTCAAAACAGGAAAAGCTGCACGAAGCCTTGCCATCTCAAGTGATGGAACCGCGCTCTTTGTAGTCAATTTTGTAAGTGACACCATGTCAAAAGTGCGCACAAGTGACATGAAAATTTTACAAAATATAAAAGTGTGTAATGAACCAATTGGTATTACTTATGACTCTCCAACCTCACGCACATGGGTTGCTTGTTATGGTGGATCAGTCAAGATTTTTGATAATAAATAATTAAGGGGTAGTCGGCGTTTCAGAAATCACTGCTGGAATATTTGGTGCAGCGATTCTGCCTAACAATCTATCTATGGCTGCCCGTGCTTTAGCACTTGATTTTGCACCTCTTGAAATATCATCAGCCAAAGTAACAAAGACATACTCACGATCAGTTGATTCAACATAACCGGCCAAAGTCACAGTTCCGTTCAGCGTTCCTGTCTTTGCTCGAACTAATCCCACCGCACCTGGCGCTGTAGTTAGAAATCGTGATCGTAAAGTTCCAGAAACTCCACCAACAGGCAGGGATTCATAAAGAAGTGAGTATTTTGGGTCTTTACGAAGTTGATAGAGAAGCTGGCCCATCATGCTGGCGGTTATGCGGTTTTCTTTCGACAACCCGCTGGCATCTTTAGCGACTAGCTTGCTGGGATCAATTCCATACTCAACAAGCAAAGCCTCAAAAACTTGGGCAACGCCTTTATCACTAAATGAATTTCCGGCAGCCCGTGCAGATAATCGAGCCAATCTTTCAGAAAGGTTATTTTCACTCCACATAATTGTGTAGTCCAGTATCTTGAATATTTCTGGTGACTCATCACCAACTATGAACTCACCGGCATTGAGTAACGTCTCATCACTACTCACTGCCTTCATCACAGGTTTGAATCCACGCTTAGCCCAAAAAGCTTTGAGATTTGAAACATCTTGGGAATACAACTTTGAATACAAAATTGTGATTCCCTTGAGTGAGCCTTTATTGCTCTTTTTAACTGCACTTAAAGTGTTGAAAGCTAAATACGGTAGCGATGCTCGATCCATTTTTTCAGCAACACTATGACTCAAGCTAATCCAAGGATCATTGCTTCCCTGGATTACTAAAGTTTTTTCATTTACTCCAAGTGAGATATTCGTTGTGAACCGAGATTGCATATCCAAATATTTGATTGCAACAGCTCCAGCAAAGATCTTCATCACTGATGCAGGTTTGCGCTGTGAAAAGGCGTTCTTTTCATAAACAACCTCACCGGTTGTTCCATCAATCAAAATCATTGCAGGGTTAGAAAGGGATGGCTGTTTTAGGAGTTCCTCAAAGGCCGCTGGGATTGAGGCCGGCGACAGCACCGCACTTGCAGGTGCTGCGGTAAGAACCGTAGCTAGCGCAAGTACAAATACAAATTTACGAGAGTGCATCTATCCGTCAGTGCCACACTGAAGCAATAAGGATATTTGTGGTCGTTAGTCCAACTAAAAGAATCAATGTGTTTTTAGTCAAAACTGGTTTCTTAAGATTCATGTAGCCAATCACAAGAATCACAAGAAGGATTAACAATTTAAGCCCCACCTTTGTGTGGTTAAGAACTTCATCTGGATGAACGCTCCCCCACATGCCCACCATTGCAAGGCCGGCAATAAGAGCAGTAAGGCTGGCATGCAATATTCCTGGGTTGAATTTGCGTGGATTCTTATTCCACTGGAGTAGCAATAAAACAAGAATTGCAACTACGCAAAGGAGGTGGACTACATAAAGGACCGTATTGATAGCTGACATGCATTCAGTTTAGAGTGCCTACATGTCTAATCCAACTACCCCGGCCTCAATTGGCCCAGGTGAATTCTTCCCAGTAGTTGGTGTTGGACCTCACGAAAAACCGTGGCCAGAAGGCGCTCATTTTGATCCTGAGCTACTACTCAATGGTGATCGCAGAAATGTTTTAGATCATTACCGGTATTGGACCGTTGAAGCTATCGTCGCTGATCTTGATTCAAAGCGTCACAAATTGCAGATTGCAATTGAAAATTGGCAACATGATTTGAATATTGGATCAATTGTTCGTACTGCCAACGCATTTAATGTCTCTGGTGTTCATATCGTTGGAAAGCGTGACTGGAACAAGCGCGGTGCAATGGTGACGGATAGGTATTTAACTGTGCACCATCACCCAACTGTTGAAGATTTTGCAGTGTGGTGTAAAGAAAATGAGTTACCTATTATTGGGATAGATAACGTTCCAGGATCTAAACAACTTGAATCCGCGCAGCTTCCTGAAAAATGCGTCCTCTTGTTTGGGCAAGAAGGTGCAGGTATGTCTGATGAAGGAATTGCGGTCTGTAAAGTGCTTTATGAAATCAATCAATATGGTTCTACAAGGTCAATGAACGCATCTGCTGCCGGAGCAATTGCTATGTATCACTGGGCTTTGCAGCACTTGCCGCGATGAAAAGAATCTGGCTAACACGTAATTTAATTCTTCTGACAATGGTTTCACTTGCTCAAGATGCAGCGAGTGAACTTCTTTACCCACTACTCCCAATTTTGCTCACAGGTGTTATTGGTGCAGCACCATTGGCACTAGGTCTAATCGAAGGATGCGCTGAAGCCGCCGCGGGATTCACTAAGTTAATTAGCGGAAAATCTAGTGATCGTTTGGGTCGCAAGCCTTTTGTTATTTCTGGATACACGTTGGCCGGTGTCGGCAAAGCATTTGTAGTAGTTGCAACATCTTGGCCTCTTGTTTTTCTTGGTCGTGTTACAGATCGCATCGGCAAAGGTATGCGTAGTGCGCCACGTGATGCCTTAATCGCTGATTCTGTAGACAAAGCCCACCTTGGCAAAGCTTTTGGATTCCATCGCACAGGCGACAATATCGGCGCGGTGATAGGACCTGGCATTGCGCTAATCGCTTTAGCAATGCTCGATGGTGATGTGCGAGCAGTTGCAATGTGGGCATTGATTCCAGCAATAATTTCCGGGTTACTCACCTTGTTTATAAGAGAAAACTTTGTAAAGCCAAAAAAGGTTGAAGTTAAAGTCAAGGTGAAACATCCGCCTTTACCAGCACCTCTTAAGAAGTCCATCACAATTTTGGTGCTCATTCAACTAACAAATATTCCAGATGCACTTTTATTACTGCGCTTATACGACATTGGATTCTCAACTCAGGGTGTAGTGCTTTCATACATGCTCTTTAGCGCAGTAACAGTCTTAGCAGCCTATCCAGGTGGTGCTATCGCCGATAAATACTCACCAAGAATTGTCTATTCCGTTGGCTTAGTTGCTTTTGCTGCGGCCTATGCAACCTTAGGGTTAACTCAAAACCACACAGTTGCACTCATTGCTTTAGCACTCTACGGATTATTTCCAGCACTTACTGATGGAGTTGGTAAAGCTTGGATTGCAGGATTAAGTGAAGCAAATCATCGTGGTCGTGCTCAAGGCGTTTATCAAGCATCAATGAACTTTGCCATTCTCGGTGCCGGTATTTGGGGTGGTGCACTGTGGAGTAAAGGCGATATTCAGTGGCCTCTTGTTGTCGCTGCTATTGGCGCACTTATTGGTGCGATAGTTCTTGCAACAATCCATCTACGGCGCGCTCGATCATAACGAGCGTCTCTTCATAGACTTCACTGGATTGGTCATACGGATCTGGAACTTCTAATTTATTGAATTCCGCTGACGCTGGATCAATTGCCGATAGAGCTGGATCAAAGCAACGTAGGTAGAAAACTTTGCTCCGGGAGTCATTATCTGGTGCAAGTTCAATTACCTTCTTATAATTATTTGAATCCATCACCAAAATTAAATCTGATTCAAAGAAATCACTTGACTTAAATTGGCGCGCAGAGTGTGAGTAGATGTAGCCGGCTTTTTCCCAAGTTTTTTGCGAAGTTGGATGTGCGCCTTGACCAATATGAAAAGCACTCGTCCCAGAGCTATCAACGATGATCTTGGGTTTAATCCAATCAGCGGTGCGATTTGATAAAACCGCTGCGGCCATAGGTGAGCGACAGATATTGCCCATGCAAACCATCGTTATACGGATTTCAGACAGGGTTTTTAGATGCTCAATCAAGCCTGCGGCTCTTCATCTAGCGTCTCCTGCACTGCCTTCAGGCGACGTTCAATCTCATCGGCTTCATCAGTGCGACCTTGCATACGAATAATCTTCGCAATTCTTGTCTCAACATCAACAATAAATTCGAAGTCTTTAGGCTCATCTTCACTCACCACTGAGAGCACCTGCTCCAAAGTGGCTAATGCATCATCGAATTTCTCGAGCAGAATCTGTGCTTTGCCGTATTCAAATTGAGCAAAAGTTTCACGACGATGATCATGCCCTGTTTCAAAGACATCAACTGCTTTACGGGCCGTTTCAAGGGCTAATTCACCCTCACCTAATTCAATTAAGCATGATGCGATTTTTTGATCACAGCGAGCAACATGAATGACTTCTTTATTTCGCTTAAATAGTGCGCGTGCCTCTTTAAATGCGTCAATAGATCTTTCATAGTTTTTTAGTTCACGCTCAGCGCAGCCTATGAGGTGTAGATCGTTTGCTGCACCAATTTCATTTCCATCGACTAAATGCTCTTGGGCGCACTCATTCATTGTTTCGACAACTTTGTCATACTGCTTTGAGGTGTACCACCACTCACCTAATGTGCAAGCAAGTTCTAGTGCAATCGGTGATTTGTTCTCGCGCAAAATTTCGACTGCTTTGCTCATTGCAGTTGCAGCCTCGTCCATACGCTTTAATTGATTTAAGTTATAACCAATTGCAGAATACGCCTGAGCTAAACCTTCACTTGGTGCGCTGTCTCCAAGAGTTGAGTAAATATCGCGCGCAGTTTCAGCTAACGCTAATGCTTCGTCGTATTGTCCACGTGCATAAATTCGAGCACTTAATTCATAATACGTGCTGGCACGTTCTTCGCCATCTACTTCAGGAATTCGATCCCAAAGCATTTCCTCGGTGATGAGTTCTTCCATGTCGTCATCTTCACTCACGAGTGTGACTCTATACGCTAACTCTTAGGGACGAGTGGGAATATCGATATGTGGCACACGCCAATTCCCAATCTTTTCTCGCCCGGCTTGCTCAATAATTGCTGTGGTTACTTTTCGAATTTGTTGCACAGTCTTTGCATCAAAGCTGTGGCCCCACGGGCAACGGTTGGCCATTGCGCAGACCCAGGCATTAGTGCCCAGGTTTAAGACTCCTGCCCCGCTTGGTGCTGCGTAGTAGGTGCTCATCGCAACAAAACCCTTCTCTGTAGGGCTGATAGTTGATCGTGCCAATACTTCAACGCCAGGACCTCTTGTTCCCATCGCCGTATCGGCTTCGTAGCCGTAAATTCCCTTAATTTTGCCGGCTTTACCGAGAGTATCAAATGGCCAACTTTGTGCTGCCTGCACTTCTAAATCTTTTTTAATTCCAACTGCAAAAAATTGTGATCCCAAAAACAAAGATTCCGGTTGATTAATGTCTCGATAAGGAATTCTCTCATTCATTGTTCGGTCAATGAGATAAGTTTTTGCATACGCAGTATTGCCACCAAAGATTAATAAGTTCGTGCCCTCGTTTATTTCTTTTTCAACCACATCCCGCATCGCCTGAGTCCAATACTCGCTATGCCCACCCAGAACAATGGAGGCAGAGTTAATCTCAGGTGCTTTATCTAAATCGATATCCGTTAGGTAATTGATATCCAAGTTGAGTTGTTCCATCAACTGAACAAGAGGTTGCTCCATATATCTAAATTGCCCAGAACCATCCCCGTCATAGGGGCGATCAAGTGAAACCGAAATGGCTCGGGTTTCTCTTTGTCCATCGGCACCTTTATAGAGTGACTCTCCGCCCCACTGGTTATATGCCTGCCAAGTGAGAACTGAGGAAACAAAAGTCACATCACTTGGAACTTGTCCTGTAATGACAAGTGGGACAAATGTAGATCGATAACCTAGAGATTTTAATTTAACTAGGTACTGACCCGGCGGGGTTGATTGTGTTGCTGTAATTTGCTTTGCATTTTTAATTGTTGTAATTAAGCGAGCGCCAGCTCCTTTGTAATATCCAATGCGATAGAGCGAGACATCTACTGATCTAGCACCCATAATTTTCAAGGATGCACTCTGCCCACAGCCAATACTTGCCTGATCAAAATAGCCTTCAACCCGTTTGGCTTCTTTGCGCCGAGTGAAATCTGCGCTAAAGCGCATCACGACATCTGAATCCCAATTTTTGTTTCCGGCCTTTGCATTCTCGGCCTTTACCCAACCGGCTTTCCAGTTACAGTCTTGCGCCGGCGCAGAAACCGGTGCCATCAGCCCTAGGACTAAGAGAGAAACCAAGGCAAGGCGCATCCGCCAACCTTAAACTCGTTTCAAATGGATGGCCCTCCGGGTTGGACTGGAAATGCAGGCTTAGGCAGAGCCGAATGCCTATTTTCCAGATGCGAATGATTTGCATCTGGGTTAAAATTTGAGCATGCATATCCCTGATGGCTTTATTGATGTCCAAACTTCAGCGATCTTTGCAGGCTTAGCTGCCGCAGGTGTTGCAACTGCGCTCAAAGGCGCTCGCACCCAGCTTGATGAAAAAACCGCGCCTCTAGCCGGATTGACTGCTGTCTTTATTTTCGCTGTTCAAATGCTCAACTTCCCGGTTGCTGCAGGAACAAGTGGTCACCTACTTGGAGGCGCACTTGCCGCCGTATTAGTGGGGCCGTGGGCAGCAACGTTGGCATTATCTGTTGTGCTCTTGATGCAAGGTTTCTTGTTTGCTGACGGCGGATTAACTGCAATTGGGCTCAATGTTTTTAACATGGGAGTAATTGGCGTGTGGGCTGGCTATGGAATCTTCCTAGTACTGCGCAAGATTTTACCCAAAACTAAATCCTCTATCTCTTTGGCTGCAGCAATTGGTGGATTGTTATCAGTTCCAGCAGCAGCCGTCGGATTCACTATCCAATATGCAATGGGCGCGACTGCAACTTTTTCAGTATCCACTGTTTTAGGTGCAATGGTTGGAACACACATTTTGATTGGTATTGGTGAAGCCTTAATTACCGGATTGACAGTTAGCGCGGTCCTAGCAAGTAGAAGTGATTTGGTTTATGGGTGGAAGAACAATGTTCAAAAGTTGGAGATCCGAAGTGCTAACTAATCGAAAGTTTTATCTCTCTGGGTTAGTCGTTTCTCTATTTCTCGCTGGCGTTATATCTTTTTATGCTTCATCTTCTCCTGACGGTTTAGAAAAAGTTGCCGAGGAGATTGGCTTTATTCAAACTGCTACAGAGCACACCAATTCAAAGGGGACTCTGGCAGATTATGGAGTTAAGGGAATTGAAAATGAGCGCGCATCAGTGGGAGTTGCTGGCGTTATCGGTGTAATCGGAACTGCACTTGTTGCTGGCTTTGGATTTAGGTTGCTTGCACGTAAACCGAAAAAGGATAAAAATTAGAGTCGAGCAGGAGAACCATCACCACGGTCATGATGTAGGTGAACGGCTCTACCTACATCGCCACTCTTTAGTTCACTCCCTTCCATCTCACCTTAAAATCATTGCTGCTATTACTTTTATTTTGATCGTTGTCTCTACCCCCATTACGCAATGGGGGGCATTCATCGCCTACTTCCTGTGGCTACTAACGGTGGTCTTCATTGCAAAAATTCCTTTTTCTCTTCTTTTTAAGCGCGCATTGATTGAGATTCCCTTTATTTTCTTCGCAATACTGATGCCATTTTTTGGAACGGGAGAAAAGGTTCAAGTTGGTCCTTTTGATCTTTATCGTGAAGGTCTAATTGCCGGTTCTGGAATCGTTGCTAAAGGAACTCTTGGTGTGATGACTGCAATCATTTTGTCTACATCAACAACAGCTCGAGAAATTCTTCGAGGCCTTGAGCGCTTGCGACTACCGGTTCTTATGGTGCAGATCGCATCTTTCATGTTGCGCTATGTCAATGTTGTAAACGATGAAATGGAGCGCATGAAGGTTGCGCGTGAGTCACGTGGTTTTGAAGCAACCGGAGTTAAGCACTGGAAAGTCTTGGCAACAGCTGCTGGTGCATTATTTATTCGCTCATACGAACGAGGAGAAAGAGTCCACCTTTCAATGTTATCTCGCGGATATGAAGGAGTTTTACCCCACGAGGAGCAGATTGAACATAAAGCCACAGTCTGGCTCAAAGCAATGATGTATCCACTTGTTGCTGCAATTATTTTTATCACTCAATTACTGATTGGAAAAATGTAATGAATACCCCAAGCCTAGAAATCAAAGAGCTCGCCTTTGCATATCCTGATGGCAATCAAGCTCTTTTCGGTGTAAACCTCTCCATCCAAAAGGGAGAACGTGTTGCACTTCTTGGGCCAAATGGTGCTGGTAAAACAACTCTTGTAATGCATATGAATGGCATCCACCCAACATCTCATGGCTCAATTCATGTTGCGGGACAACTCGTTGATTCTAAGAACAAAGAGTCAATCAAGGAGATTCGTTCGAAAGTTGGAATCGTTTTTCAAGATCCTGATGACCAGCTGTTCATGCCAACAGTTGCAGAGGATGTTGCATTTGGTCCCTACAACATGGGGCTGCGGGCAGATGAACTCAATGCAGTGGTTAATGAAGCGCTAGAGCTCGTTGGAATGCTCGAATTTCGCGATCGACCACCCCATCACCTTTCATTTGGGCAACGACGCAGAGTTGCAGTAGCAACCGTGCTTGCGATGAAGCCAGAAATCCTTGTTCTAGATGAGCCATCATCAAATCTAGATCCAGCTAGCCGGCGTGAATTAGCTGATATTTTGCGCTCACTCGACATCACGATCGTCATGGTTACCCATGATCTTCCATATGCCCATGAGATTTGTGCTCGTTCAGTTATTTTAAATGGCGGCATCATTGTTGCCGATGGACCAACTCAATCAATTCTTACAAACACAGCCCTTTTAGCTGCTAATCGTCTTGAACTGCCCGTGGGATTTGTTATCTAAACAACTTGATTCGCTGCTGGCCAATAGCTGCGCCAAGTAAAACAATCAATGCTCCGACTGGTTCGTTCCAAACAATAGATTCACCTAGGAAGATAATTCCAACGATTACGGCAACCACCGGTGTCACATAAGTAACAGTGCTTGCAATAGCACTGCCTGCTGCCTCCATAATTCTAAAGTTCCAGATATAGGCAAAACCGCTTCCAAAAACTCCTAGAGCAATCATTGCTAAGACCGGGCCGGGACGATATTCATCATTTGCAATTCCATCAATGAGATAGAAGGGAAGTAGCGTCAGAGCACCTGCAGAAACTTGTGCTGCTGCGATTGCTTCAGGTTGTAATTTGTGTGGCAAAACATATTTGCGTGAATAAGGAAATGAAACTCCATAGCAAGTAACTGCAAAGAGAAGCGCAACGACGGCAATGATTGGGTTGGCGCCTAAGCCATTCCAGGCACCAAGAACCGTCAGAACGCCAACGAAACCGAGTAGTAGACCTACAACTTGGTAGTTCTTAGGTTTTTCTTCACGAAATGCAATCATGATTGCTAGCAAAGTCATTAACGGAGTGACGGCATTAATAATTCCAGCCAAAATAGAAGTGACTTTTGTTTCAGCAAAAGCAAAGAGGAATCCTGGAATTACATTTAATAGCAAAGCCACAATCCATAAATGCAGCCACAGCTTCTTATCTTTTGGAAGCTCAATTCCCTTATAGCGAGCCCAAAAAACCAAGGTGAGTGCGCCTAGGGAAACACGGCCAAAAGCCACGCCGATAGGGGTTAGGAACTCAAGACCCATTTTGATGAAGATAAATGAGCATCCCCAAACAATGCCTAAAGCGATATACACACCGATCCAACTTGAACTGTTTTTTTGAGTAGCCGAGTGTGAATGCACCCGGTAATGATGGCATAAGTATTGATAGTGGCTGCTTTAGCCGATGGTAAAGAGTAGGAATAATCCACGGTAGAATTAACCCGTTGATGCAACCGCATCAAAGAACTTCCCCCAAGTGCTGCGCATGCAGCACTACATGCGAGTCTTATCACCACCCTGACGGCCATTGAGCGCCGATCACACCCGAGACGCGCTTGTCGTCTCGATTGGTATGTATTTCTATGTCATTAACACCTCGTACTTCAGCGCCCGGAAAAGCCCGTCGCGCAGCATCAGTTGGTAAGCCTAAGCGAGCAAAGAAAGCTGCATTTAAAGCAGCTGATCCAAAGGCTCGTCACACAACTGCACAAAAGAATGCACGTAAAAGCGCTGCAACTACTTCTAAAACAGGTAAGCCTGCTTCAACTCGTCGCTATTCAGATGTTGATTCATCAACACAATCAAAGAAGCAAGAGCGTTTAACTGATCGTTCAAAGCTTCGTGCAAAGCGCTTCCAAGAAAAGACCGCCTCAAAGCCACGTCCAATTGAAGCTCCAGAAGAGCGCGCAGCACGCATCGAACAATCACAGCGCCCAGAAAGTCGCGCTAAGAAGTTTGTTGCACAACGCGATGATCGCACAAAGCGTGCCTTTGATAAGAAAAAAGATTTTGTTAAGCCAGAAAATAAGAAGTCTGAATATAAGAAGCCAGAGTTCAAAAAGAGCGAATACAAGACATCAGATACTCGCCCAACCAATCGCCGTGATGCTGCCAAAGCAAAGGTCTCACGTAATGATGATGGTCGTCCAAATTTTGTTCCACGTAAGGTAGAAAAGTTTGATCCAACACGTCCAAAGAAGCGCAGCGAAGCACCTGATACTCGCGCAGCTAACTTTCGTGCAGAGCGTCCAGTTCGTGATCGCCGTAATGATTCACCTGCTTATGCTCGTGATGATTTCAAGCACTCATCAAAGACTCATACCAATGCTGCCATCGACTTTGGCGCTGACGATAACTACATTTCAACAAATTTAGCTGATGCCAACTTGGTTGATGCAACTCCACTCACTGAAATCACAACTACATTCAGTGACCTTGGAATTGCAGCACCTTTGGTAAATGCCCTTGCAAAGCAGGGAATCATGCATCCATTCCCAATCCAAATTGCAACATTGCCAGATGCATTAGCTGGCCATGACATCTTGGGCCGTGGACAAACAGGTTCAGGTAAGACTCTTGCTTTTGGTTTAGCACTTCTTAATAACCTCAACGGCAAGGTTGCAAAGCCACATAAGCCACTTGCTTTGGTATTAACACCAACACGTGAGCTTGCTCAGCAAATTGATGAAGTATTAATGCCACTTGCTCGCTCAATTGGACACGAATCAGTTGTTGTTGCCGGTGGAATGTCGT
>Ga0209770_10000367_pt1 | contig 25102 bp, 33 predicted proteins | sample LauGreSu1BDMLBDD_2_FD_187572 | JGI IMG/M metagenome (GOLD analysis project Ga0209770, IMG submission 187572) | Freshwater lake microbial communities from Lake Michigan, USA - Su13.BD.MLB.DD (SPAdes) (version 2) | ecosystem: Environmental > Aquatic > Freshwater > Lake | place: Lake Michigan, USA...
TGATGTATTATTAGGAACGCCAGCCGCCGTAACAAATGAACCAAGAAGAACGGAAGAACCCGTATTGGTTCCTATAGAAAGAACCGTCTGTGCGCCGGTATTTGGAACAACTAGCAAATTATACGCTTGTGGTCCCGTTGCCGTTGCGCCATCAAGGAATAATGTAAGACCCGCAGATGTTCCGCTGGCTCCCGTAGGTCCCGTCGCGCCAGTATCGCCCGTAGGCCCAGTAGCCCCCGTGGGGCCTGTAATCGAAAGACCCGTAGCGCCTGTAGCGCCTGTAGCGCCCGTGGCCCCTGCTAATCCAGTTGCGCCCGTAGCTCCCGTAGGCCCAGTAACTGTTGAAGCAGCGCCCGTAGCGCCAGTTGCGCCCGTGGGTCCAGTTGCGCCAGCGGCTCCCGTCGGGCCGGTAACTGTCGCAATAGCGCCGTTATCTACCCAATTAGAGCCATCCCAAACCCATAAATGCTGATCGTTTAAGGTGACATAAGCGTCACCGATCGCGCCCGTGTAGCTGCTAGGATAACCCGGCAACGCGGCTGCATTGGCAACCGTGCCCTTATAGGTAATACCCGCGCCAGCCGGGCCCGTGAAGCCGGTTGGCCCCGTAGCGCCAGTAGGCCCAGTGACTGTTGACGGCGCGCCCGTTGGGCCCGTAGCGCCTGTGGGTCCAGTAACCGTTGATGGAGCTCCCGTAGCGCCTGTGGCCCCCGTAGGCCCCGTAGGTCCCGTATTTCCCGTGGGTCCGACGCCGCCGCCGGGTCCCGGAACGCCCGTGGGGCCCGTCCAGCCCGTAGGGCCCGTATCTCCGGTAATTCCTGCGCTTCCCGTGGCCCCTGTGGCCCCTGTAGGCCCCGTGCTCCCCGCTGCGCCCGTAGCGCCCGTAGGTCCCGTGACCGTAGATGCTGCGCCCGTAGCGCCAGTTGCTCCCGTCGCGCCCGTAGGTCCCGTCCAGCCGGTAGGTCCAGTAACATTAGAGGCTGCGCCCGTGGCTCCCGTGGGGCCCGTAAATCCCGTGGGCCCCGTGGGGCCTGCGGGTCCCGTAAATCCCGTAGGTCCGGTAGGACCCAACGCAGCAATCTGCGCAGATGTAACGCGAACTGATGTGCCGGCTTGGACCGCCTCTAATTGCTCAGTTCCATTAAGCGCAACCGCAGCTGGCAATGAGGGGATTTGGATATTCGACATTTATAGCGGCCCCGTCTGCGGTATCTGATCGGTATCGTATGGAAGGCCGACATTTGTCGTAACCATCTTGGTCGTTCCGGTCAGTAAAGATCCCGCCGATAATACAGGATTTAGTTGGTATGTGAAAGCTGTCGCTGTCGTAACGGTGACAGTATAAAAGCCATTTGCTGTTGCCGTTGATAAGCCTTCAACAGAGATTTGATCTCCAGTTGTAAGGCCATGAGCGGAAGAACAAGTAACAGTTGCGATACCAGCGCCATTGGAACTAACAGAAACAAGCGGTAATGTTACATAATATGCAGAAATAGCTGTCCCGTTTGTTTGCAAAGCCATAATGGCATTTTGATCAAGGCCTGGTTGCTGACTGCGATCGGCTCTTGTTCCGCCAACTTGTTGCGTCACGCGCGTATTGCTGTTTTGTGTAATACGCGTATCGCCGCCAGGAACAGGTATGCCCGTCTGCGTATTGGTCGTATTACCTTGCGTGATTCGGTAATCAGATTCAGCCGTATTGTAGTCTTGGATGCGTGGATTCAGAATTGGCACTGGATCAGCGGGGACAACGATAGCGCGCAATTGAGATTGCGGAACATCATTGCATTCATTGCAAACAAGAATGCGCTTATTGATCAAAGAAGCGCCAGCCCAATCATACTGCCAGGACAGCCGATCGTGATTCATTAAAAACCCGCATCGATCGCATATTGCAAAAGCTCTAGGGTTTCTTGAACTTACTCTAGCGCGCCCATGAGGCCTCATAATGCCTCCTTAAGAAGCCTTTTCCTTGCTTCTCTTTCTTTAGCAGCAATACGCATTTTTACTATTGTTTCTTCAGTAAATGGCGCGCGTTTTTTTCCTGTAACGGCATTCTTTTGAGCTGCCCTGGTTATATCAGATACACCGCGTTCTTTAGCAAAAATCTTCAGTTTTTCTATCGTTTCCGGCGTATGATTCCATTTTTTTAACCCCAGCTCTTCTGCAGTCCTACCTTTGTTATAAGGAATGCGCCCTTTAGATCTTTCTGACAAAAGCCTTAATTGTTCAGGATCTTGAAATCGTTTTTTTTGAGATTGGGATATTTTTTTTCTTACTTCATCCGATGGCTCAACCATGCCATCCCCGCCTCTTGTTCCGTTAACGATAGTATACCCAAAGTCCTTTAAAGCTTTAATCCATCGAACTTCCCACCAACATGCTGTTTCCCAACTTAAATCATTAATAATTATACCAACATCAACACCATGACGGGCAACGATACTTTTGTGTGACTTTGACCGGGCTCTCATGTGCCAAGGTCGATTAGAATTTTTTCCCATACCGACATAAAAAGGCATTTTAGTATCAGCCCTGAAATGGCAATAGACAAAAGATTCCTTCAAGCCGCTCATCGCCAATAGCCAGATGTTGACGGAGAGATGTAAAAAGCAGCCGTTTCAACATTTTGATTCGCGGCAATTTGATACGCCTCATCAGCCATCGGCTTCATAATGGCGACCTTTTCAGGAGCCCATATCAAAGCAAGCCGTTCGGCAAGGCCAAAAGTCATCGCCTCAAGCCATATTGGTGGGATATCAGTTTGCTGCGTGCCATTCATATTGGCGTCTTCAATACGATTAACTTTATAATATTTTAGGCTAGTTTGTGACCCATCTGGCGTTGGCCAAAGCGTAACAGTTGGAGCCAAAAGACGATCAAACCAGAAGACAGTAGGAAAGCCTTGCTGCGTTTTATTTGGATATGACGCATATTCCGTGCGGCTGATCGGCATAATGATTCGATCGATCGGCGGATTCCCATATTCAATATACGCATCAAGCATGACAACGGTGCTTGCATCAACATTATAAGTTGCCGTTCCAGCAACAATAGGGACCGTAACAAGAGAAACCTGCCAGAGATTAACGCCTTGGTTGCTCCAACGCGTAAACATCATATTCGTCGCCATGCGCGCCGAATCCATGTGCTCTTGAAGCAACGCCGTTGGGCGAACGCCGATCAGCTGGTAGGCATAAATCGTTAATTCGCCGAGCGACGGGTTAAAAGTATAAGTGCCGCTCGTTGCCATTATTACACCTGATTAAATTAGATCGGACCGTTGCTTGACTGTAGGAAGGTTATGGTAGCCGATCCGCTTCCGCTGTTAAGCAAAACGCGAGCATATCTTGGCGCATACGCAATATAGCCAGATTTAGCCGTTGATTCGGAAACAAGATTTGCGTCCAAAGCATCAAGCCAAGTAACAGAACCAATTGCAACAGGACTGAAGGGATCGTTTGGATCTTCCAGCGTCGTTTGCACACTGTAATTTACAGTGCCGCTTACATCGCCCTGGACGGTGATTTGACCAGGCGCAAAATCATCAAAGCGAACCCAACGAGATCCAGCAACGCCATTCGTTCCAACAGTCACGCCGCTTACGCTTGTCGCGCCACTTGCCGCAATGCGCGTCACTGTCGCAAAATCTAATGTCGTCGCAACTGAACTGCCACTTGTGCCCTGCACCGTTTCAGAAATCGTCTGACCGCCGATCCACGTTCCATAAACCGTAAAAGTCAATCCGCTATCGTTGCCGACGTTCGTAATTAAAACCTGACGCGGCTCATCAAGAACAGCAACGCCGCTTGTAACGGTAGATCCATTAAGCGTTAAATTAGCCGCTCCAGCAGTCGTCTGGCTTAATGCAATATTGTTGGCTGAGGCCGAAGCAAGAGGGCCGACAGTAACAGTAAGAGCTTGCATTAGCGTTTTCCTTTTGTATGGCCGGCACGAGCAGCAGCCACGTTATCAACTAAATTCGGGTAAGGGCGGCCTGCAGCTCGCGCCTTAGCTTTCGCTACCTTAACACCTTTTACGCTTAAAGCCTTGCTCTTTGCGTCTTTAGGCGCATCTTTTTCCCAAAACGGCTTGCTCATTAGCAGTCCCACTTACGAAGAGATTTATTGATTCGGCTATTTGGATCTGCCGCCTTGGCCGATCCCGTAAGTTTTTTCTTCATGCCCGTCATGCGAGCGCAAAATGAAGAGCGGCGCGAAGCGGCTTTATCGCTTGTGGCTGCCTGCTCTTTAGAAACCGGCGGCTTCAGGTTGTGACCTTCAGCCTTGGCGGACGCCCTACCTTTGGCATTAAGGCCACCAGATTTGCTTTTGCCTTCTGATCGCTGCCAAGCGGGTGTTTTCGCCATATCTCTTCTCCGAGAAACCGACGGGACTTTTTCAATCCCGTCGACTTTATCACTGACAACTCAATAGTGAGAAGCTTTACCGCGTGGCGTGCCGCCCTTAGCTGACGAGAATACGCCGCCTCCGGAAGCGCGAGCAGGCTTTTTGCCTTTTGCTGCTTCAGACATAACAGCTTTGCCGCCCTTCTTCATGCAGCCGCCGTGAGCCTTCTCAGCCTTGCCGCCTTTTTTGAAGGACTCTTCACGCTTTTCAGCATCTTTAATGGTTGTAGCAGGACCTTTGTAAGCACCCATAATGGCCTCCTATTAGGCGTTATTTGCTTGAATGTATGTGACGATGAGCTTGCCTTCGCCAGGTATAGTATCTGGAGCTCCGCTATCAACCCAGATGGCAACATCAGACGTGCCAACATCCTGCCAAACGCCAGTGCGTGTGGCATTGGTGCCTGGGTTAAGAGAAAGCAAGCCGACAGCATTCGCATTCGTCGAAGCAACTAACTCAGTAGCAGTTGATGACGTTCCAACGCTTAATGTGTAAGTCGTCGTCGCGCTTGACCATGCAATATCAACGAGAACAGCAATGCTAACAATTGTGCTGTTTGCAGGAATTGTAATTGCAGTTTGTGCTGATGTCGTTGACTGAACAATGTCAGCCGTTTGAGCCATTGCAACGAAACCAACATTCTTAATTGAGCCAACCGTCGTGCCAGTTGTGTCAAGAACATTTCCAGCCTTTATAGGGCCGGTGAACGTAGTCGTTCCCATTTAATTCACTCCTTCTGCACAAGGTTTAATTACGTTGTCTGTGCAGAGTCCGCTTGGACGGTCAACGTAACTGATGTTCCAAGGTCTTTTTCAAGATATTCAGCAGCTAAACGAAGAACTTTTGGATCGTCTTTTAGTTTGCCTATACCCTGATTGCATGATTCGCAGAGTAACCCGCGCACCTTGCCTGTTCTATGATCGTGATCAACAGCAAAGGCCTTTTGTTCGCCATCCCTATTGCCACCATCAGTGGACCCGCAAATAGCGCACTTGCCATTCTGGGCCAGAAACATTTGACTATAGTCTAACAGAGAAATACCATATTTTCTCTGCAAATCTTTGTCGCTATAGTTAGTTTTGTATATTCGCCGATGTTCTCGGTAATATGCAACCCTGTCGTCTCTTTCTTTAAAGTCATATTCTTTTGGCAAAGACTTGTTCAAAGATAAATTATTAGCCCTTAAATTCAGCTGATTTTCATCATTAAACTTAACTCTGCCATTGGGCCATTCACCATGTATTAAAACCCAAGCTATACGCGCTGCCGGAATATTCTCTCCGCCTATGCGAATATAGCTATATGATACAGGATTTCCTTCTTTGTCCTTACGAGTTGCTTTTACGCATCCCGCAATTTCTCCAGCATAAACATTTCTCGCTGGTGATTTAGACCAATAGATGGACCCCGTATCAGAATCATAAGACAAAAACTCTTTGACCAACTCAACAGATACATTTTCAGCTTTAGGCATTTCGATCTCCATTTGGCTATTAACAAGCGAGATATACGCTTATAATATACCTATGTCAACCGATAACCCCCTAGCATTGACAAACGTATCTTTCTGAATTAATCTACTTGATAACTTACCGCCCAGCACGGTGGAAGGGCGGTAAGTCGTTGATTTTATTACTACGTTGGGAACGAACCGAAGATTGATCTCCAGTTATAGTATCCGAAGCTGTAGCGTTCATAGCCCTTGACAAGGAGGTTATCTGTCACGAAATCGACTTGCATGTCTGATTCGAACTTAACGCGCTCCATGTAGGAGAGGCCATCAATGTTCGTCAGCAAGAACCAAGCAGAAGCAGACGTCAGATAATCGTTGACCATGTAGCCTTCTGGCAAGCCGCCAGCAGTCATCATGATCGCGTTCACGTCATTGTCCGCGGTGCCTGGTCGCAATTCGGTCTTCGTCAGACGAATTGCAGTTGGCTCAAGAGCAGGCGGAACAACAAGACGACGACCGCGAGCAAACACCTTCAGACCAGCTTGGTCTTTGAAGTTTGTTCTGATCGAAATCATTGCGTTGAGCAGCGTGCTTTCGTTGAGGTCAACATCCACTGCAGGACGATTTGCAATCGTGCCGCCATCGATCGGATGGTTCGTTGCAATAAGAGCAACGCCGTCACCGCCGACAGAAGCATTATACGTCGTGGCCGTGTTCAACACGTTCGCGCCGTAGATTTCTTTCGTCTGCTGGAAAGACTCAATCAGGCCAAGGTTTGACGGCATAAACTGTGATTTATACAGGTTATCGTCGATTGCCTTGCGCGTAATCGAATAGCCGAGAGCAATTTCAGTATGCTCTTGGTTATAGACGTAACGCTCGCCGGCAGCGTTATCAAACGCCGTCTGCGCACCTTCGGTCTTTAACTGAGCAAGACCCAAGAAACGCATTTCCGCAGTGCGCTCGAGCGCCATTTTGGAATCGTGTTTCGTGAAGATCTTGTCGTATTGAGATGGGATCATCTCATACTTGCCTTCAATCCCGCGGAGACCGGGGAGGAGAAGGTCTTTGATGGCAGAGAGATTAACAGCCATTGGTCCTTACTCCTTAGATGGTGACAAGCGTCTTGGTCGAGACGTTCAAGAAGCCAACAATAATGTAGTTAGCGTTCGAGGCCGTATCGGTGCCATTCGAGCCTGGTGGATCAGTGACAAGACTGATGACGCGGAATGGAGCCGTCGAAGACGTTCCAAGCGTTTCAACAAACATGCCAGAGATGCCGGATGAAGTATTGCCACTCGAACCGCCAGCAAGCGAGATCGAAGCGCCAACGCCAGTTTGCGTCACGTTAGTGGTGCTGCCAGCTTGGACAAGGAAACGAGCGTTTGGATCGTTTACGACGTAGGCATAGACAACGCCATTGTTGTCTGAACCTGGCCAAAAGTTCGACCAAACAGTTCGCTTCTGGGCGACTGAAAGATATTTGCAGCCCTGAAAAACACCGGCAAGCTGCGTCGTCGGCGCGTCACCCGCGCGTGTGATCGTGCCATTGGTGTCCTGAAGGACGGCATCACCGTAGAAAATAGGCGTCGTATAGTTAGAAGCGATAAGCATCTCGACCTGTTCGTAGGTCGGGGCAGAACCGTTCCCGCTATACTGACGAAAACCGAAAGGCGCAAACGTATTCGCCATGACGGGTTCTCCTTATATAGGAGGCTCATCATCGCGCGCCGGGGCGAATTTAGAACCGGAAGATTGTTAATGCTCCACGCCGGGGGAGCTCGAGCTATTAAAAGCTTATGTATATTATCGCTTGACAAGGCACAAAAGTAAAGGGGCCGGCGAACCGACCCCTTGAAACGCATTTATTTATAGAGAAATTACTTCTCTGGTATTGGCATTGCCTCGTAAGATTTCTTAATTTGCGGTTTAACTCGCGCATCATCACGCGTTAATGTGCCGTCTGGAGTGCCAGCAATTTGCTGCTCTTTTGCTCTTACCTGCATGCGGGCTTTGCGCAAATCAGCAGAACGACGCTCATCAATAATTTCAGTCGGGCACTGCATAAGGATCATGCCCTTGCGAAGAATTGTTTGCGCAGCTGAATTGTTTGGCATCATCCAGGGATGACGCGTAACAGGCACAGGCTCCCAACCAGCTCGAGCCAGCTGGATCTGATAAGCAGGATCTTCCTGGCCGTAAATGGTGTGCCGCTTCCATTCATACGTCCAGCCATCAGGGATTTCATCCAGCGGGATGTAGAAATCATCTTGCGCGTCTACCACGTCGCCAAGATGCTCACGCAGCTGGGCTGCGCGCTTGGCAGCCGTTGCGCGTGAATCTTCTTCACGTAGCTGAGGCCGCAATGGCGCTTCTTCTACAGCTTCGATACTCTTGGCTGCATTTGTAAATTTACCGCCCCGGCGGCTTGTATTGATAGGTTCCATTGTCAATCCTTAATGACCGTAGCGGCCTTCTTTCTGGAGCAGAGACTTGTTCTTCGCGTATTCTTCCGGCGTCATGCCAAGAGCAGAAGCCGTTTCGGCCTCGGCTGCAGTTAGCCGCATGACGTTAGGCCTGGAAGATCCACGAGAGACAGGCGCGGGCGATGGCTGCACAGCTCTCTTAGGAGCCGCAGCTGCAGACATCGGGCTTTCTGCAGACGCATGCGTTTCGCGCTCATCCATATTTTTGCGTATGCCAAGACGCGTCTCGATATACTCAAAATATTCATCCGAATCAGCACGAATGCCATCATCGATCGCATCTTCATGGGCGCGAAACATTTTACGAATATCTTTCGCGTTTCTAAAATGCTCTCTTGTCTCTTTTAACCAAGCAGCAGACCGGGCAGAAACATCTGGCAAGAGCTGATCAATAAGATCGCCTTGCTGCGCAGGCGGAGGAGCTTTTTCGGCAGCCTCTTTCTGCGCCTTCATGGCTTTCTCGCCCTTCTTCAGCTCAGATAGCTGCTGCGCATTGGCGCTAAGAGCTAATTGAACCTCTGCAGCTCGAGAATAGTCCTGCGCAGACATTGCATCAGCATAGGCATTCTTCAATTGCTCGTTTCTAGTGTTTACCGTTTCAATTGCATTGACTACCAGCTGATAATCAGACTCGGTTTTATCTGCATTCGCCTGATGCGCTTGATAATATGCTTCCTGGGCTCGCTTTTCCGCCTCTAATCGCGCTGTTTTCTCGCGTTCAAGGTTCTTTTTAAGCTCAAGAATGCCTTCTTCAGGAGAAACCTCTGGCTTTTCCTCTTTCTTTGCCTGTTTTTCTACTTTTTCATCGACAATTTCTATTTCAGGTGCGCTATCATCAGCTTTTTTCGTCTCTTCAAGCACAACATCAATACCATTTTCATCATCAGCCATTGGGTTTCTCCTTACCATGCAGCATCTGGAGACTGAATGCGCATTTTAATCTGCGTATCCGACAGCATGCGGCATAAAACACCGTTCACCGTGATGCTCCAGCCGTCAGAAGGCCTGAAAACAAGCCAATCATGCAGACTAAAGCTCTCGTTGTTGAACCATTGGCCGCTGTCATCTTGAAATGCAGCAGGCCCCATCTTTACAAGCAGACCAACTTTGCCCTGATATCGATCTTCGTCGGCATATTTGTCGGTTAGATACAAGCCGCTCTTGGTTTTTGTTGGTCTAATATAAACCGCAACCAAGATCTGATTGTTAAAGATCTCAACATTTGACAAATCACCTATGTCAGCAAGCAGTTTTTGCTTTGGATCTGACTCATGTTCCATAATCATTGGTGGCATTATTTTCCCCTTCTTATCGATACTTCTCTGCACAAACACGATCTGCTTCTCGCATCAAATCGAGCGCAGCTTTTAATCCGGCAATCTTGCCAGATTGACTCTTATATTCTTCATGCGTTTCGATGAAACCGTTGGCCATTGGCTCAATCAATCTTTCAATCTCAATCGCAATAATATTTTCCAACTCGCGTTGGTATGCTTGCACTGTTGTAAGCGCCATATATCCAGCCCCTTCTAACTGGCCTTCTCTATGTAATAACGGGGGTGGCCTTAGAGAAGGGGACAGCCACCCCCTATCGCTTCAGTTACCTTCCGCGACCTTTTTTCGCTTTCGCGATATCTTCTTTCTGCAAACGACCTTCGCCAGAAGCAGCGCCAGCTGTCATATCTTTATATGATTTGGCAACCCTGCTAATCCGACCGCCCGCTTTGCGAGCAGGTGCGTCTTTATGAAGCTTGGCAATGTCCGTCTTTTGCAAACGACCTTCGCCACTCCCAGATCCAGCCTGCATGTCCTTATAGGACTTTGCAACCTTGGTGATTCGACCACCAGCCTTGCGACCAATTGGCAGACCTGGAGGCAGCATAGGACCAGCACCAGGAGGGCCCATAGGAGGCATAGCAGGCGCAGCAGCGCCAACATCCATTGGAGGAGGAGGAGGAACCATGTCTGGAGCCGGACGACGCATTGCTGCTTCAGAATGACGCGGCTCAGACTTGCCAGCATTGATGACAATGTTAATGTCTGTCTTGCCGCCCTTCTTGGATACTTTCTTGGCTGCGCCCTTCAACGCGCCAAATAAGCCGCCACCGGTCGCTTTAGCCGTGCGGCCGCCCTTCTTGTAGTTTTGATACTTGCCAGAACGTTCAGCAGCCTCGCCAGCTGCAGGAAGCGCATCGTCGCCCCTAAGAGCGCGATTAAGAGCGCCTTTATCTTCCTGCGTATAATTCGCTGTTCCTGACTTGCCGACATCGCGCATGGATCGAGCTTGTTTCTCTCTCTCCGAACCGCCAACCATCTTCTCGAGGAAGCTGCCACCGCCGGCTTTCTTGATCTTGCCGCCAGCCGCTCGTTTTATTTTTCCACCTTTTTTATAAAGGCTTCCCTCTGCCGGCATTGGCTCATTTTCAGATGACGACGGCCCCATTCCTCTTGCAATATCTGCAGCTTGTCTAAAATCTGCAATTTTTCTATTGCCAACGTTAGAAGGACCTAAAACTTTTTGCAAAGCCCCATATCTACTATCATCAAGCGTTCCACCGCCGGCTTTCTTGATCTTGCCACCCTTCTTGTAGTGCTGGGCAGCGCCACGAACAGGCTTAATCTTCATCGAGCCAAGCCGCGCTTTGGTGTCTTCTGTTTCAGCGGCAGAAGGAACCGAGCCGCCGTCTTTACGCTTTACAGCGCCGCCAGCCTTAAATGCGCCGCGCTTCATGTCCTTGCCAATGGCCGCTTTCGTGTCGCGGGCAGCATATGATTCGCCTGTGCCCTTCGACGATGGCTTCATAATTGGACGCGCGCCGGTCTTCATCTCTGTCCTGAGAGGAGGCGCTGGCGACCAGTCTGCGCTCGAGACTTCTTGGTCTTTGGCATAGTTACCAGGATTGGCAAGCGCGCGAGCTTTTGCTTTCGCCTTCTCCCTAAGTGTTTTTGCAGAATATTCAGACATTTCATTCTCCGGCCAGATTTACGGGCGTCCCCGTGTCCGCTTTATCGCGGAAGTTTCGATAATACCTTAAACGCGTGATCAATTATAGGGCTCTTGCCAACATCCCCGCCGGATTTGAAGGCGGGCAGCCCTTTGAGGATCGCGGCGCGCAGCTTGGGGGTGATGTGCAAAACATGGCCCTGAACTTTTTTATTGGCCATCTCTTCAACAGGGTTGCCATGCCAATCTATATCTTCTGTTCGCCCTGTCCCTACTTTGTAAGAAAGAGGGTAAGAATGTTTTTCAACTTTTGCACTTGGATCATGCTGAGCAATTAATTTATTTAATCTTTGCGGCACAAGCTTATCATAAAACTCTTCCATTCCTTCGCCGCCAACTTCTAAATCTAGTCCTTCCAGAATATGATTCCCGCTTAATTTATGTGGCTCTGTTGCTAAAAGCCTTTTGGCAGCTTCTTTTCCAATATGTTTTTTTATTTCATCAGGCTCAACATTCCCAGGAATATCTTCCATCGTTTCAAAGAATGGTTGGCCATGCTCCATATATGAAAGAGTTTTATCGTCTGGATCATAAACAATCTTTTTTACATGCTTGCTTAAATCATACCTATCCGCATGCGCTTCTCCCGGCGTCCAGATCAGTTTGTCATATCCCCCCTTAGCCGCTTCCACTAAAGCGCGCTTCAAGCCAAGATCAACCCACTGGTCAGTGCTTGTGACATAAGGAGCGGTGGGTATTTTATTTGTGCCAAATCCCTCATCTCTCCCCTCTTGCCCCCAATCGCTCTGCAGCTCTTCAAGATGAAGTGTCTTGCCATTGTCGCGATCAGACATGCGGAGATGAGCAAGAGGATTGCTGACGCCATGCCAATGGGAAGACTTGTATGGCTGCTTAGATTCAGCAACATCAGCCATAGCTTGAAGACGATATAAAGCTATGTCTTCTTCAGGCGATAAGGACGAAATAAAATTTTCCCCATACTTTTTATGCATGGCATCGTAAAAGTCTGTAACTTTTTGGGCTGCAGCTTCTTTTTCTTCCGGTAAATGCATTACAACTTCGCGGTAATTTTTACCGCCGGGGATGGTGTATTCTTTGTATAAAGGATGCTCAATTTTATTGATGCTATTGTTCGCGTGATCTGTAGCATCAGACAATGAGTTATATGTCTCGTGATATCCAGATGGACCATAAACGTGATAATCATTGCCTTCTTTTACAATGTAATGTGGCGGCTGTCCTTCAGGCCCAATTCTATGGACTTCATCTGCGTCTTCAAATTCTTCAGGATGATATAACATAGGCTTTGGATTATATTTAACAGGCTGTTTACCACCGTAAACCTTCTCGCCTATTTGCGGAACATTCTCTTGTAGATGCCGCGCAACTTCCTTCGGGTCCACGCTCCTCTGTCCAGCAAATGCGTCTTTAAGATTAGCGTTAGCAAGCTCTTCTTTTTTGACATTGGCCTGCCCCGTGATCTTATTGATGATCTGATCAATGGGAGCGCGCTGAGGTATTTTGCTGGCCGCCTCAGCTGCGGCGCTGTAAAACCCCATTGGCGTCAGATTGCGGGCTGTATCTACTGCCGACGTCGGCGATCCAGCCCCAACAATGTCGAGAGCTTTATTGACAGGATCATCAACTGCACCGCCCTCAGCACGAGAAAGCGGGCGAACGAGTGGTGCCGCAGCATATGACCATAATATCAGACGGCGAGCCGTATCATCAAGATCGTCATATCTGAGCTCGATCGGGTTGATTGCGCCGCCATAGGCTTTTGCTGGCGGCTGCGCAGTCAATTGCGATTGTGCAACATCTTCTGGCGTTAAACCAAAGTGCGGAGCTTCAGTAGGCGTCAGCCCTCTGACTGCAGTAAGTGTTCGTGAGAGCCGGTCGGAAGGGCGTGGAGCACTATTTGTTCGTATTGCCCCTCGATCTGCGCCGCGGAGACTTTCGCCGCCGAGCCTGCCCTCTCCACCAATCTCTGGAGAGCCTGATTCAGGAGCCCCCGCTGCGCTGAAGACATCGACAGGACTTGCTCCCGCCCGATCACTTGCACTGCTTTTTTCGAGATGTTTTCGTAGTGCGTCTTTTCGATCATCATCAGTTCCAGTCCATTTCATAATAGCCAAAGACGGCAAGCCCATACTCTCATCCCAGCCGTTCTTTGTCCAGTGGTGTTTCATGTCCGCAAACTGCTGATCCGACACATATTTTGGATCAAATGGAACGCGGCCAAGCTCCTTAAATCCGAAGTGCGAATAGAAGTCGGGGAGAAAGCCTTCAGGATGCTTCTGAGATGGCACAGCGAAGGCGTCCAGTGCTGTTGCGCCATGCTCGATAGCTTTGAGCACAACAGGCGCACCGCCAATGCCCTTGGCCCCCGGCTCGTTGTTTACGACGCTAACTAAAGCTGTTTCATTCGGCGTCAGCTCAGGATGCTCAAAGCCGTATTCGTCTTTGTAGTCTGTGCCTTTCTTCAAGCCGAAATAGACTTCTCCATCTTTCAGCTTAAATGCCTTGAACTTGCCCGACCGTGTCATGTCGTTCAGCTCTTTTTGCGAATATTGCGTTAGCGTTGACGACGCATCTGAATCTTTTAAAGCCTGTGAAAAGTTAGCTGCAGAGACGCCGCCTTCTTTTACTGAGTCATCGCTTGTGTGCCAACGATCATGAAGCACGTTCAACGCAAGACGTGCAGCTTGTGATGATTGAATATCTTTCGGATGGCGCGGAAGCATATCCGCAATTTCTTGCGTGATTGTGCCGACAGGCATTTCTAAATCAAATGCCCTGCGCAGATTAGATTTAGGAGCTCCTATCTTCTGCGCCTCATCTGAACCAAGCAACCCAGAGATAGATTTGCGTTCTTCGTCTTTTAATCCGCCAATAAATTTGTTAAGGCCTTTATGCTCAAACCCCGGAAAGTCTTTTAGAACATTTAAATTCTCATCTTCACCAAGTCCCCTAACCATATCGTTTAATTGTTTTAATTTTTCAGGATCAAATTTCTTTTGCTTGTCAGTTGCTTTGCTCTGCATAGCGCCAATAATGGAAGCTTCAGTATCAGTTTTCTTCTTATCAAAGTAATCTTTGAATAATGTCTCAGCAGCGACAGGATGATGGAACTTACCAACGATACGACCGGGCACCCCGTAAGTATATGACTCGTGCTCAGGCAATCCTTTTTCTTTTAAATTTGACAAGCCTTTGTCAGGATGAAGCTCCATGAGAAAAAGACCTGCCGAACGATCAACGCCTGCATATTGAGGATCTGCAGTCTCACGAATAATCTTTGCGACATTTGGCGCGCCGAGCTTTTGCCCTGTCGGACTACCAAGCACGTCTGATAATTTCTTGCGGGCCTCAAAACTCAAGCTGTCGATAAAATCGATTGCTTCAGGATGTTCAAAGCCGGGAAACTCGCGCAAAGATTGAAGCTCTTTCTGAGCGCCGGGCTCTCGAACTAAATTGTTCAATTGCTCTAAATTCTCAGGAGATAAGCGTCCGTCGCGCACATATGCTTGCATGTTGCCGATGAGCGCGCGAGAGAATGTAGCATTTGATTTATGCGTGTCAGGGTTCATAGCCATGACAACGGCATAGTTCGCATCTTTGCCAAGCTTTGCTGTTCCGCGGCCTTTGCCTTCAACGGCCCACGCAATACCATGCTTGACGTTTTCTGGGATAAGCGGATAGCCGGGACCGCCACGCATTGGCACGCCCTGCTCAAGCTGACTGGCGTCAATGCCCATGAAAGGGTCGCCAGTTTTTGTGAGATCAGCAAATATCGGAAAGATCTTTTTGCCAACTAAGTCATCAGGATTTATTGTTGGCACTTGATCCCACGACGTCGGACCTGTTGGAGGTTTTTTCTTAGAGACACGGCCTTCAAAACCTTTCTTGGGCGTGCCGCCTTTCTTCATTACCTGCCGACCTACGTTCGGCAAATAATGCGTTGGATATTCGTCCTGCAAAACCTCTCCACCACGCGCCATGGATCTAGCGGCAGCAATCGGAGAAGAAACCTGGAACGATGATGTTTGATCTTTTAGGTGATCGTTGATGATGTCGAGCGCGCGATCAATTATGCTTCCCATCACTCAATCTCCTGCGGCCCTGCGCCCTGTAATGACTTGGCGATATCGAGAGCATTTTTGCTCCGACGATCTTCTGTCCGATGATGCGAATCAATAACGCGATCTGCTTCGCGATGCTCTGACTCTTCACGCAACTTATGCACGTCAATGCCCATCTTCATGGCCTTGAGCTCGACGTCCTGACGGCGCGTTTCTGCGTCCATCATCTTCGCCTCTGCATCGACGTTGCGGTATTGGCCATCTTCGCCGCCAGCTTTCGCCTGCGCCTCGATCATTTTAGCCTGCGCAGTCAGCTGTTTTGTCTGCGCATCCAGCATGCGCGCTTGACCATCGGCCTGCGCGGCTTGGACAGACGCCTGTGCGACCATGGTCTTCGCGTCTGCTTCCTGTTTGAGAATTTTGATCTCCTCCATGACCTTCTGCATCTCTGGCGGGATCTGGCCAGCCTGCTCAGGAGGCGCAAGGAATTGCTCTGGATTGCTCCAGCCAATTGCTTTCATCGCGGCGAGATCGATTGCCTTCGCGTCATACATTGCAGGGTTAGAAGCCTGCAGCTGCTTCAACGCCATCACCTTCATCAGGCGTTGCGTCTGGCTTGCAGTGTTTGGATCTGCCTGCGGGACAAGATCGCAATTATTAATTGCTTCAATAAATGTTGCTTCGTCCCACTGGCGCTTTGGCTTTTTGTTTCTTCCCCAGAATGAATCTGGATGTTCGCGGAAACAACGCACCAGCAACTGAAATTCTTCTGCTTGCGCAGTATGCAAGCGTTTATGCACGGCGTTTAGGATCTTCGTTGCTTGATCAATCAACGCAAGCGTTGTTCCCACAGGCGCATCGGCTCGACCTTCGCCAACTTGCAGCTCGCTCGTTGTGCCAACGCGCTGCCCTGTCTCAACCATGTTCAAGACAAGATTCATCAAAGCCTGACCAGGCTCTTTATACGGCAATGGCATTACAGCTTGATTAATTGGCATGCCGCCTGTCTTCACAAGCGCACCGCCGCCAGGAGGCACGCGGAAGATGTTTGTGTTTTGACGCGCGCCTGTATCGGCCATCAAGAATCCCGGAAAATTCGCATACATGCCGGCGTCCAGCATTTCGCGCCATGCGGCAGTAACCGCGTTTGTGGTATTACCCAGAATATGAAGTAGACCAATATCGTAAAAACCCATACCAGGAACAAACTGATACTTGACGAAATTGATGCGAGCTTCAGGCAGCTCGTTGCCTTCTTCTCCCGTTGGCTCATCGTAGTTCCTCACAATGGAGAGAACCTCCCTCGAGCTTTTATCAATAGTCACGCGATACGGGATCTCGAGACCTGTTACCTTCCCTTTGTATTTGTGTTCGAAGCCCTGAATATCGAGCTCGCAATATACTTCATATATTTCGCGATCGCGATCGTCTGGATTGCGCGCCTCTGCAGAAATGCCTTGCTGATCTGCCTTCTCGCGCTGCACAGAATCTTTGCCTTCATACGAAGGCGTGCCAAGATCAATGTCGCGATAAACGCCAAGTATCTGCAGACGCTTCACAGTGCTTGGGCGCAAGTAAACGCGATGCGTTATGCGCTTTGCAGTCGTTAAATCTGTCGCGGCGTTATTGACGATGAGATCGTCCGCATCGACGGACTCGCTAACTGGTCTTCCTCGGAGAGGGCAAAAATAGATTTTCTTAAATGCTGTTCCGCCAAAGCCGAGCATGAAAAGCATACGATCTGTGTCGGGATAGTATTCCCGAGCAACGGCTGTGAGATAGTGATTGAGATCGGCCTGGAGAGCGTCCGCAAGTTCGTCTTCTGCGACTGTGTCATCGTCTGATTCCGTTCTTACTTTTACAGGTCCATCTGTCGGCAACAGCTCGCTGCGCGCATTCGCTTGAAAGCGCAGCACCGCTTCAAGCAGAAGCGGATGGCGAACCTTCGACATGCCTTCAACGGGAGCGCCATCGCTTGCGCCCTGCAAGCCAGGTATCTCGATCTTCAATCCGAGAAGCTTGATGCCTTGCGCGCGATCTTCAATCCAATCTTGGCGGCTTGTTAAATCGTCTTCAATGCCGCGCAGCATATCGTCGGCAATGGCGGCGAGCTCGCCTTGATCGATGTCATCGACAAGATTGTTAAACCAGCCTTCTGGATTGTCGGCGCTGCAGGCGCTCTCAACGGGCTGCCCGTCAAGCGATACGCTGACGGAGCCATCATCGTGCTCGATACGCAGGATGTTGCCCTTGTCGTCCGTCTCAGGCTTATCGTGCCCCTGTTCAATCTCGACAAGAATATCTTCAAGGCCACCGAGGCCGCCGGCGGGCTCCTCCTGATGCTGACGAATTGAAGGAGAAAGCCCCGGTGTCATTGGCATGATCAGTTCCCTTTGCCTTCCAAAAGGCGCGTAATATCTTCAACGAAACGCTCAAGGCCTTCGCGGGCGGCCATATTATCATCTTTGCCGCGGATCTCATAGACGCGCACATAGTCGTGCGGCTCCTTCCCCCAGACCGTTACTTTGAACAATCCCAGGCCGTGGCCATGGGCTGGAGAGGCGTCGATTACGTCGACGACGGCGTTTGCGTGGATCATTTGATTCCCGATTAGATTGGATAAAGCGGCTGCTCTTGCTGGCCGGTAAGCATTCTACCTTCATCAAGACCAGCCGTCCATTCAGAGCCGCGAACCAATAGACCGATCTCGCGTAAATGTTTTAACGCCATTGACGTAGTATCGACAAGGTCGTCGTGCTTGCCACGCGGGAACTGCGCAGCCTGGTTGATGACCATCTCGGCCCATGGGCGCTCGGGCGCATAGATCAGGCCTTCTGCAAATATATGCTGGATCGAGTAAAGGCGCGCCAACTTGTCCAGGCCCTTCGGGTCGACCAGCTGGACGGCGAACTCATCGTATCCATAGACGCGGCGGATCTCTTGCGCCACGCTGATGCCGCTGGCTTTATTCTCGATCAGGAGCTTATCGACGCCGTAATCGTCCATCGTCTCCTGAACTTTGGCAATGAGCTCATGCAGCTCGAGGCGCTCGGCCCATGCATACATCAGCATGCATTTTGGGTGCTCCTCTTTGTATTGGCGATTAAGGATGGCCATCTGCCCATCTGCCCCAGGCGAGCGGGTAACGACGGCAGTTTGGTCGCCGCCTTTCCAAACGCCCCATACTGTCATGGCGCTTGGATCGTTTTCGCTCTTGGTTGTGTAAGCGGTGTCGACCGCGGCAATCACATAATCAAATGGAGGATATGACGGCTGCTCCCACTTTTGCCACCAATCGCGCTTGAGGACGCCGCCACCTCTTGGCTCTGGCGATTGCTGGAACTGACCTGCGGTTGCATAGGGTCCCATAGCGTTTTCATCCCGATCGACGACAGCCTCGGGAAAACGATCCGGAAAAAGAAGCTCGCCTTCTTCTTTTCGCGGGTCTTCGAGGCCGAGCATAGTTGCGAATGCTCGCCCCGGGTCGTAGCGCATCGGAAGCATGATATGGTCATAACCCAATCCCTTACTCAGGATAATGCCGCTTGTGTCTTCCTCATGCAGGCGCTGCATGATGACGATGATTGCCGATTCCATCGGCTTGTTAAGACGCGTCGGAACTGATTCGAGAAACCATTCTTTGCGGCTGTTGCGAACCGCCTCCGATGAAGCGTCGTCAACGCTGAGGGGATCGTCGATAATTACTCTGTCGCCACGCGCGCCAGTGATGGAGCCGGCCGCGACTGCCTGCCTGAATCCTGTCGCGGTCGTTTCAAACTTTGTCTTCTGATTTTGGTCTTTGGTTATTTTTACGCGATCGCCCCATCGGGCTTGATACCATTCTGATTCGATCAGGCGTCTCATCTTTGTTGAATCGCGGATGGCGAGATCGAGCGAGTGCGACGCGCAAACATAGCGCATGTGCGGCATGTTCTTTGGGCCCCACTCCCAAGCAGGCCAGAAAACATTTGTGAGGAGCGATTTCATCATGCCTGGCGGCACGTTAATCAGCAGGCGGTTGTAATGCGTCCCGTCTTCAAACTCGACGCCATATGTTATGGACTCGAGTGATTCGGAGATCATGTCGACGTGCCAGTTGTGAAAATATTCTGCGCCCGGTTCTATGATTGGCCACGCTTGGCGAATAAATTCCACGAGGTTTTCTTCGCACTCATCGCGGCTGATGTCGATGAGCGTTTGTTCTGCGTCGATCTTTGTCCCAAAGATCTCGACGATCAATGCGAGCTCCCTTCAGGCCAAACAACAAGATTGTCTTTCTTTGCGCGATTAACCGAACGCTGGACCGCCTCGACAAACATACTAAATTCTTCTCTCGCCTCTTGCTCAGAGCTCATGACGGAACACAAGATGCATGCTGTAGCCGCCGCCATTGTTTGCATTGCTATATGTGAATCTGGCGATTGAGATAATATATGCAATATGGCGGAGGTTCCATCGACAATCGCCTGGATGTCGTCGTCTACTTCATCGTCATTATCGTTCACTTATTCACGACGGCACTCAGCGCCGCCTTCAGTGCTTCTCGCTGACTTTCGTCTAAGTCGCGCGTGTCAATGCGCGTAACGCTTTCTGTTTTGATTGCGCCGCCATCAGGACCGCTGACTTCTGTCATTACCTTCTCGCTATATTTTTTGGGAGCTAGGCGCGCTGCGTGCCACTGCCATGCCGCAAGCTTTACACGGTCTGCGTTGGCCGTGTCATTAGTTGACCGAGACGCCATGTCTAAGATTTGCCAAGCAACATGGTCCGCCAAGCCCTCGCGGGCGCGTGCGATGCGTGTCCCAAATTCTGGGTAGTCGTCCATCCAACGATAAACCGTAGACCTTCCGGGCATAGCCTCATCATTGCATATTTGAACGATATGCTCTCCTCCGATCATTCTTTCGAATATCTCGTCGGCAAGCTCTTCCGTATATTTTTTGGGCCTTCCAACAGGCTTAGATGCATTTTGTTTCATTGAAGAACCCTAAAACTCATAGGTTTACGCTCAATAAACTCTGCATAAATGCAATTATCGAAATAAGATACGGCGTCTTCTCCTAAATCTATTCTTATTGATGATCTAACCTGCTTGATGCCATTCTTGATTAATTTCCAAAAACCAGATGCTTCCTCATTAATCTTTGGTAAATTAGATAACATAGACATAACTCTTAAATATTTTTTGCTCGATTTCCTATCATATTTACAATGTTGATATATTTTTACAATACCACCATTATCAATGTTCAAAAGATCACAACCAATAGACCTGTAATGAGAAATCCATTTTATTTCACATGATTCCCAATTGTCAGTCTCTTCAATTATTTCCATAATTGGTTTTTTATTTTGTTTTCTTAATTTAAGAACCCACCTTATTGACGGCAACGATTTGCTTTTTTCAGGGCTCAAATGACTGGACATGCGTTTTTTTGGATTATTGGTTTTGCCAATATATCGTATTTCTCCGGTTTCCGGGTCTTTTAAGGCGTATATAAACATCTCAATTACAATTCTCTGGTTGCGTTACAGTGCAGTGGAAGACATACTTCGCTGGCGCGCATCCTGCAAGGAACGAAAATCCTACCAGGATACAGCTATAGGTCGCTGCCACAACAAGCGCCCGCACTGTAATTTCTTTCATAACCGCGATCCTCAAAAGAGAGACGCCCTGGACTATAACACATCCAAGGCGCGTTGTTTACTGATTAAAAATCTATGTCTTCGTCGTCTGCTTGGGCTGGATTTGTTGCTCTATCCATCGCCGCCTTTCCCAGGGGGGTATCCGCCAGCATACCCAAAGCATCCATATAAACTGCCAGAAGAGCTTGCTCCTCTTTCCTCTTGGCGTCATCCTGCTTGCGCATTGCGATAATCTTTTTAATGATTTTCGAATCAAACCCGCTTGATTTAGCCTCGAGGTAAACTTCCTTAATATCATTTGCGATTTCTGCTTTTTCTTCTTCAAGCTTCTCGATCCGTTCGATCAAAGCTTTCAGCTGATTGTTGTTTCCCTGCTTCTGCATCTTCTATTCCTTGCATGATGTGGTTAGCCATGTGCCAGCAATAGTCACATAGCTCGAGACAGGCTTCTGAAGGGTCTGCGGCTTGTATGCTTCCGTATCCATCTCGATTTCGATTAATCGTGGCCCCGAAGGTGCAGACGCCACGGCCTATAACTTTTCTCAAGTCTCGCGTCATGTCAACATTCCTTCCAAAGCAACAAAAACATTTTTTTTAAAAAAATGATAGAAGGGGGTTTACAGGTGAAGAAACTTCATGTATCAATATCATCATTGAGATTGAGATTGAAACGGAGATACGACAATGACAAACGCTTCCAACACCGCCGCTCTTGCTGATGCCTACGCCGCTCTCAAGTATGAGGAGAAAAACCTCGCTGCTCGCATCGACGCCGTCAAGGCCGAGATCATTTCTACCGGCGAGGAAGAGATCCTCGGCGATACCTGCGTCGTTGCTCTTGTGTCCAAGAAGGGTGCAGAGACGCTCGACAAGGCGGCTGCCATCGCTCTCCTCAAGGAGCTCGGCGCTACCGCTGACCAGATCGCTGCGCTGACCAAGATCGGCAAGCCTTCGACGGCGCTGCAGATCAAGCCAAAGCTTTCCTTAGCCGTCTAATGTGAGGGGCTACGGCCCCTTCCACCCTCACACTTATGGAGATTGATATGGCACCGCTTACGAAACCAATCCCTGATCATCGCTTTCACGAATATCCTGATGAGCTTCTCAAAAGCCTCATAAAATTCTGGCGAATGGACATGGATATATCTGACGCTGAACCCGAGGTTTACAAAACATTAACTGATAACGCCTACAAAGTTCTCGGTTACAGATGCGCTATTCAATACTTAGAAATGTATGGAGATTGATATGTCTGCTTTCGTCGTCAACAACATGACCATCCACCGATGCTTGTATGGCCTGTTTTATGCCAAGCTTGCTTTTGGTTATAGCCCATCAGTTGGCCAGAAGCTTCTTGATTTAAATACGCGCGCCGTTAATGCGCGCTACAATGAGAATGATCCCGCTCCTAAATTTGAAAGCGTTGGCGATGTTGATGTCTCAAAAATGAGCGCCGTTAAAGCTTTGCACTGCCTGCGTTACCAATGCAGCGAAGGCGACATCCCAAAAGATCCTTTGTTTAAGAAGATCTCGCGTGCAATTGAGATCCTTTCAGAAGACATCGTCTGCAATCTACCAGAATGGAATCAAGTTCCCTGGGACAGTTGACAAGTGAAGAAACTTCACTATGATATGAATCATTAATTGATATGGAGATTGATATGACAAACACTGTAAAACCAGACTTCATCGTTCATGCCGGCGAATGGGCCACCCTGTGGCAGTTCCAGCCTGTCTCCAAGCAGGCATTAGAACTTCTTGAAGAAATTCACATTGAAGATTGGCAATGGACCGGCAATGGCATGTTTGCCGTTGACCACCGCCCTGCACGCGATCTTGCTCGTTACATCGTCGGCGAAGGCATGACCGTTTACCACCCTGATTATGGATATTTTGGAGGTTGATATGGACCAGAAACGCCCCTTTATCTTTGGCAGCCTGCAGCTTTGCTACGACGTTAATCCTAAACTCTGGAATGTGTTTTGCGCATTGACAAGCAGGCCTATTGGTCAACCCAATTACAATTGGACGGAGCATGACGTGATTATCTTTTTACTCTCTCGGGGACTTGCAAAAAATGACGCCGGAAACGCTCAGACAGATAATGAAAAAAGAGGACCTGTCAGTGAAGGATTTAGCTACGATATCCGGCGTGACAACAAGACAGGTAATTGCATGGCGACAAGGCGACTTTCCGATTCCGATGACAGTTGCCTTTTTATTGTTGGCTCTTGATGAGGGCCAGCTAACGCAAGACTGGCTTGTAGATGCCTTGCAATCGGAATTGAGAGAGGGTGCATAAAAAAAGGGGAGGTCTTGTGCCTCCCCTTTACACGCATGTTGTCACGCGATGCGTGTGTATGTTTTTATCAGATACTCCGAAAACAATAAGCCTCGCCATTTACTAAATATCACAGGGCCGGCGGACGTTACCCTTGTGATCTCTTAAAACGGAATATCGTCTCCCGTTTCCCAACTGAACCCTTCAATGCCATCAATTGGCGGAGCCGCATCAAATATTCCTTCTGCCGTTGGCGGCCCAATTGGCGTATCCAGTGGATCTTGCACAGCCGTCTTTGTCTTCGTTACCGCCGCGCCTGGAAACTCTTTTTTTGCCATCGCTATTTCTGGGAACGCAGAAATAATATGCGCAATTTCGTCCAGCGTATAGACGTTTATTTTACGACCTTCCGCAAGAATGCGATTCGCCAATTGAGGCTCTCTGACGACAGTCGCCACTGTGCCGTCTTCGAGACATACCTCCCATATTGCCGGGTCAAGAACTTCAGCGCCGTTTGCTTCCGCCGCTTTATCGAGCGCAGTCCAAGCTTTCGCCATACGAGCCGCTTCACGCTTCACGTCCTCCAGATTGCCTGTCCAACGCGCCTGGCTAGTAAGGTAGCGTTGCCGATCGAACTTCTCCCTCAGCTCCGTGCTAACAAGCAGCCGCAGCCTATCCCTTCCCCACTTAAGCTCTAACTGCACCTCGAGCGCGTCCGCCTCATCAAGGGCAGCCCTGCCGGCGATATACATGCCGGGCGTCGCCATCCAAGGGATCGGTGTGTAGTGACTAACTGCGACGCCGCGGTCAGACTTTGTCGGAGGTCTCCTCGCCGGTTTCTTCGCCATGACGCTAGTCCTTATCCCAGGAGAACTTTGGCAGCGTCACCTTGGCTCGAGCGGCCTTTGCCGCGTCGCCGTATAATTCATCTTTCAGCTCTTTATCCAATCGAGCCTGCCGGATCGACTTGAGCTTTGGTGGCGGTGCGTCAAGATTAGACGACCCCATTGTGTCGCCGCCTGCATGTCTGTGTATTTTTTTATTTATTACAAATGCCGGTTCCTTCGCCATCTCTTTTCTCCATCTCAATATCAACAGTTCTCTGTTCAGCAAAAATCGCTTCGATGAGCAGCATCGCCGTCTCGCCGAGCTTTAGACATCCACACGACGGATCTCTTGGCGCGTTTTTGACAACCGCCATAAATCGCTCAAGCCGGCCGCCAGTAAGTTCAGGGGGAGGGTTAGTAATCAAAATTTTATTACTCTTTATCCCAAGAAAATTTTGGCAATGAAATACGTTTCTTCGCCGCATTGGCATATGAGCCAGTTGTCGAGTTAATAGTGGCCAACTGCAGCTTCAATTTAATATCAGCATGATATTTAGGATCGGTCCTCATCTTACTCAGATGTTTAGATCTTACCTTAGCTTGCTTCATATCAGCTTCAGTAGTCGGTCCAAAACTAATATTTGGAGCACTGATATCGGTTAATCCGCACGATGTGCCAATACCGCCATTTCCATTTCTAGCCATCATTAAAAAACCCTATATCAATCGTAAAACGGTTTCAGACCGTAACAAAATTTCTACCCCGCCGTCAAGCGCGTCGGCAGCGCAGCGAGCGGCGCAGCGTCAGCGCAGCCGCGAAGCGGAGCGGGGGGATTCCCCAAAGGGGGGGGATTACTTCCGTATACTTACTTCCGTATCTAAGTTGCTGATATATCATGTAAAACCTCACGGGAGTATACAAGCTATTTCCGTGCCCGGAAGTATGTTACTTC
>Ga0209770_10000369_pt1 | contig 24989 bp, 23 predicted proteins | sample LauGreSu1BDMLBDD_2_FD_187572 | JGI IMG/M metagenome (GOLD analysis project Ga0209770, IMG submission 187572) | Freshwater lake microbial communities from Lake Michigan, USA - Su13.BD.MLB.DD (SPAdes) (version 2) | ecosystem: Environmental > Aquatic > Freshwater > Lake | place: Lake Michigan, USA...
CTGCTCGACGGCCTGCGCGGCGCGGCCGACTACGGCACGGCCTCGGCGCTCAAGACGGCCGGCGTGCCGGCGCTCGCGAAGACAGGAACCATCCTCATGCCGAGCGGCGCGGCGCTCGGCCTGGTCGTCGCGCTCACCCCCGCCGATCGTCCCACGCACGGGATCGTCGTCGCCGCACCCGGTGGTGCCGGCGTGGACGCCGCGGCGATTGCCGCCGACGTACTGCAGCAACGCACGACGGCCTCCGCCTCCGCTCGCTCACCGTCCGGCGAGCTTCGGCGAGACCTCGCGGTAGCGGCCTCCGGCCGCGAAGGCGGACCGTTGCCCCCGGTCCGGCTCGGGCGGACGCTGCCCAGCGGCAGCACGCGGGTCGAGACGATCGCCGTCGATGATTACATCGCGCAGGTGCTGGCCGGTGAGGGGCAACCGCGGGCGGGCGACGCGGCGCAGCAGGCGCTGGCCATCACCGCGCGCACCTTCGCCATCGCCAATCGCAACCGCCATCGCCGCGAAGGCTTTGACCTGTGCGACACCACGCACTGCCAGGTGGTTCGACCCGCCACGGCCACGACCGCGCGCGCGGCGCAGGCGACCAGCGGGCGCCTGCTGCTCAATCAAGGGCAGCCGGCCTTTGTCTTTTACTCGGCGTGGTGTGGTGGCCGCTCCGAGTTGGCATCGGAAGTGTGGCCCGGTGCGGTCGACTACGCTTACGAGCCTTCGGTCCACGACGAGGCGTGCGAAGGCGAAGCGGGGTGGGAAAGCGACGTGCGCGTGCAGGACGTCGAGCGCGCCTTACGCGCGGCCGGCCTGCGCGGCGATCGCCTGCGCGGCATCCGGGTAGTGGCGCGCAACAAGTCGGGCCGCGTCGCGCGCGTCCGCGTCGAGGGCTTCACGCCGGGGGAAATGAGCGGTCACGAGTTCCGGATGGCGGTGGGGCGCGTGGCCGGGTTTGCCGCCATCAAGAGCACGGCCTTCGACCTCTCACGCACTGGCAACGGCTATCACTTCCGCGGCCGCGGCTTTGGCCACGGGGTCGGCCTGTGCGTCATCGGCGCCGGCCACCGGGCGGCGGGCGGTGCGACCGCCGATCAAATCCTGAACTTCTATTATCCGGGCCTGACAATTGGCCGCGGCTCGGCAAGCCTGATGACGGCCGCACCGGCCGCAGCCCCGGCACCGGGTGCCCCCCCGGCCCCCCCGGCACTTGTCGCGCCCCTGGCACTTATGGCGACCGATGTGGCGTTGGCGCTGCCTGGCAACGAAGAAAGCGAGCGCGCCAACCTGCTGGCAATCGTCCGCCGCAGTCGCGACGAGATCATCAAGGCCACCGGCGCCATTCCTCCAGCGCGCTTGCGCGTGACCGTGCACCCGACGGTCGACAGCTTCGGCCGCGCCACCGGCCAGCCATGGTGGGTCTCGGGTGCCACCGATGGCGCCGAGATCGATCTCCTGCCGCTCACCATCCTCAAGCAGCAGGGGCAGCTGGAGCGGACCGTGCGCCACGAAGTCGCTCACGCGCTGCTCGACGGCGCGCTGTCGAAGCGGCCGATGTGGGTCAGGGAAGGGGCGGCGGCGTATTTTGCCGGCCCGCTGGCGTCGCGCACACCAGCGGCGCGGGCCACCTGCCCAAAAGATGCCGAACTCTTGCGGCCAGTTTCCGCCGGCGCGCAACGCGAAGCCTACGCCCGGGCCGAAGCATGCTTCGCCCGCGCGATGGCCGATGGGAAGCGCTGGGACCAAATCAAATGAGGCGCTGAAGTGCTCGCTTGGGAGCCAAGGCTTTCACCGAACTGGCGACGTGGCAGCGCGCGGACGAACTGAGGGCGTTTGTAATGGAAATGACCGCGCGACTAGAGGTCGCGCGGGATCTCAGATTCTGCGATCAAGGCAAGGCTGCGGCCCGCTCCGCGCCGAACAACATCGCCAAAGGGTTTGGACGATATCACCACAAAGAGTTCGCAATTCGTCCGGGCCGCGTTGGGATCGATCCAGGAAGTGAGGGATCAACTGCTCGAAGCCCACAGGCTGGGCTACATGTCGGAAGCGGAGCTTCTGGTCTGTGGGCGGCGTTCATGACCAGCGGCTCCCTCGCCCGGGCGTCGAAACAACGATCAGGCGCGCGATCGCGTCGTGCGCGGGGCCAGAGCGCTACTTGCGAGCCACGAAGGCTCCGCCATCCCGCAGCACCTGAGCACCCCAGCACTTGAACATCTATCTGAGGAGCCCTTCGAGTTCGTCGGTATGCCCCGACCGTGCCATGGCCTCAGCACGGCTGATGACGCCGCTCTTCACCAGCCGCGCGAGCGATTCCTCGCGCGTAATCGAGCCGGCCTTGCGGGTCATGGTGATCTCCTGGTGCAGGTGCTGCAGACTGTCCTTGCGGATGTGCTGGCGGGCGCCGTAGCTCACCATCAGTAACTCCACTGCCGGTACGCGTCCGCCGCCGGTCTTGGGGATCAGCGTCTGGATCAACACCGCCGACAGCGCCAGCGACAGCTCCTGGCGGATGGTGTTCTGGCGCTCGTTGGGGAACGAGTCGCAAATGCGCCCGATCGTGGCGCCAACGTCAGTGGTGTGCAGGCTGCTGAACACCAGGTGGCCGGTCTCGGCGGCGCTGAGCGCAATGCGCATCGACTCGTGGTCGCGCATCTCGCCAATCACCAGGATGTCGGGCGCCTGCCGCACCGCCGCCCGAAGGGCAGTGGGGAAATCAGGCGCGTCGATGCCGACTTCCACCTGCTCGACCAGTCCCGCCTGGTGCGTATGCTCGTACTCGATCGGATCCTCGACGGTGATGATGTGGCGAGCCTCGCGCCGGTTGATGCTGTCCACCAACGCCGCCAGCGTGGTCGTCTTGCCGGAGCCGGTGGCGCCGCCGATCAGCACCAGCCCGCGGCCGAGCCGGGACAACTGCTCGACTTCCGGCGGCAGGTTCAGCTCCTCGAGCGTGGGGACGCGGCTCGGCAGGACGCGAATGGCCGCCGCGGCCCGGCCGCGCTCGTGGTGCAGGTTGACGCGGAAGCGGCCGAGCCCGGGCAGGCGGAGCGAGGCGTCGGCAATGCCCGTGTCGCGAAACTGCCGCGCGGCATGCGCGGGGAGCCGTGGGGTGATCGCGGTGGCGATATCCTCGCCATCGAGCACCAGATCGGCGACCGGCGCCAGCAGTCCGTCGATGCGAACCATCGGCGCGCGGCCGGCCACGAGCAGCAAGTCGCTGCCCTTGCGGCGGACGACTTCCGCCAGCCATTCGTCAACGCCGCTCGAGCCCTCGAGCAGCGGCGCGGCGGTGACGGCGCTGGCGTTGAGCTCGCCGATGAGAGCATCGAGATCTTCCATGGGCACGGATGATAGCGGTAATTCGAACTCGGGCCGGCGTTCTCGGGTGCTCGGGTGCTCAAGTGGCGCACCTCAGCACCCGAGCATTTCAGCACTTCCGCATCGTGAGGGTTGCCTGCCGGATGATCAGGGCGATTCCAATCGCCATCAACAGCGCAGTGACCGCCAGCTTGGCGATCACGAACGCCAGCTCAATCGACGTGGCGGGCAAGCCCTCCGGGCGCCAGGGGGTGAGGTAGAGCCAGGGTGCGGCAACAAAGACCGCGAACAGCAGTGTCGACACGGTCAGCGGCACCGGCGCGAGCGCCCGCGTGATCCCGGTGATACCGCCCAGGCCGCGCCAGCCGTGGGTCAGGGTCGCCGCCATGACCGACAGCGCCAGCACCGGGGCGACCACCCACTTCAGCCAGTTCGCCAGCCAGCTGATTCCCGTAAACAACCACGACACATCGCCCCAGCCGAACGAGGCGATGAACCAGGCGCTGATCGGGCCGCTGTCGATAGTGACGCGATCGGCGGCGGCGCCGGCCAGCCACCAGATCAGGCCACCCACGAGCGCCGCAGGAATCATCCCCGGCACGCCGGTCACCGCGGCCCGCACGTGACTGGTCGAGACGCCTTGCCGCCATCCGACCATGGCGCCACTCACGGTCAGGGCGATCAGGAAGGCCGTGGCGATCAGAAGCAGCGCCGAGGCGGCCAGGCTCCAGACCGTTGATTCAGGCGTGATCAGGAACGACCAGTAGACGCCGCCGGTCAGGGCCGCGCCGGCCAGGATCCACAGCGTGACCGTCACGAGCCTCATCGCGAGCCTCCCGCCGGTGCGGAGACGGTAAAAGCCTGGGGCTCGCTCGACGCGTGCACGCCGGGCACATACATTGGCGAGACCTGCGCCGGAACGGCGCGGAACTGTCCGGGCGCGATCACCTTCACCAGGTAACTGTATTCGTAGCGGCCGCGGTCGAAGCTTTCCTGGAAGAACACCGTGCGCGAATCGCGATATTCCACGCGCGAGCCGTACCACCACCCGCCCGGCGCCTCGCGTTCCAGTGGATAGGCCGTCGTGTCCTGGATCGCCTCCACGCCAGCCGGCAGCGGATCCTCGATCGCCAGGTATCGCCATTCCGGCGAACCTGCGACCGTCAGTCGCACGGTCAGGACGTCGCCGGGTTTCGCGGTGCCCGTGAACGGCTGCTCGCGATAGACGATGCGGCCCTTTACGGTGACCGGTGTGAGGATGGCGTACTTGCGGGTGAGGGCGAGCTGGCGATCGCCGGCGCGCGCGCCGGCGCCGGCCGTGTCGTAGTAATTGGCGGCCGCCGACCAATACACCGTCCCGGCATCGCGCTTGACCAGCCGCACCTGGTTGGCGCCGGCATTGGCCGGCACCGAGATGACCTGGGGATCGGGCGCCGTCATGGCCGCCGCCGCGAACGTGCGCCGGCCCACGTTGGCGCCGTTGACGAACACGTCCACCGAGAAGGGCTGCGCCGACTCGCCGCGGGCCTGCATGAACGACAGCAGGCCGTAGATGGCCATCGCGGTCTGCTTGGTGCTCGACCAGTAACCGGCGGTCCGGTTCAACATCATCCAGCGCACGGCGCGTTCGACCAGCGGGTTCTTCGGATCGCGCCGGGCCAGCGCCTGCACGGCGAATGCGGTGGCCTCGATGCTCGTCTCGGCCGCGTCGAGCAGCAGGGGGTCGTTGGCAACCGCCCACCACGACACGTCGCCGCGTGTCTGCGCTTCGCCGATCAGCGTTTGCGCCAACTCGTTGCCGCGCGGGTCCTTGGTCTCGTCGAGCAGGAGCAGCAGCAGCGCCCGTCCGTACGCGCTCATCCGGCTGCGCGACTCCCAGGCCTCGTCGCGGGCGGCGGCGTGGGTGTACTTGCGTTCGGTGCCCTCGTCATACCAGGAAATCTCGGCCTCGCCCGCGGCCGCGCGTTGCAGCACATAGGCCTCGTAGACCTTCAGGTCGGGTTCGACGCGCGGGTAGTCGGCATACAACTTGGCGAGCGCGCGGGCGCCGTTGTTGATGCGGTCCTCTTGCACCTTGACGCCGGCGCGCCGCGCCTCGTCCATGCCCCACAGCGCATATGCGGTCATGAACGGGTGATTGCCGTCCGACTTCCACCATCCCCACCCGCCATCGTCATGCTGATAGTCGGCCAGGCGCTGGAGGCCGGACGACACCTGGCGGTCCAGCGCCGACAAGCGCTCGGTCGGCGCCAGCTTCAATTCAGTGAGGGCGCGGGTCACCAGCAGGTTGGGGAGGAAGCTCGACACCGTCTGCTCGGTGCAGCCGTAAGGATAGGCCGTGAGGAAGTCGAGCGCCCCGAGCATGGACCCGGCGAGCGACGGGGCGAGGGCGATTGAAATGGTGCGTGCCACCGGGTTCGCGCCATCCGGCACGGTGACCACGGCCGACGCCTCGCCGGCGCCGACAATGGAGCCCGCCGTGCCGGTTTCGCGGTGGATGCCGAAGGGCAAGACCGGCAGCGGCAGTTCCACGGCGTCGGTGTCGCGTTCAGTCTTTGCGGTCGCGGTGATGGTCGCGTGGCCGACCGCCTTCGCGGCATAGCGCCAGTCGTCCCGCCGCTCGCCGCCGCTCGCCAGCGACGACGAGGTCGGGGCCGTGAGCGAGGCCGGCTCCAGGCCGGTGGCCTGGACCGAGACGCTCGCGGTCTGCGTGTCGGCCCGGTAGTTGTGGACCATGGTCGGGATGACCACCTCGTCGCCCTCGGTCAGGAAGCGCGGCGTGATCACGCGGACGATCAGATCCTTGGTCGTGGTGGTGCGCGCCACCGCGAGGCCGGCCTTGGTGTCGTCGGTGATGGCGCGGGCGGTCAGCCGCCACGTTGTCAGCGCGTCGGGGTAGTTCACGGCAATGCGCCCGCGGCCTTGCGCGTCGGTGACCAGGTCGCCCACCCAGTAGATGGCATCGGGGAAGTCCTTGCGCACTTCGGGCTGCACTTCCTTGTCGCCCTTGAAGTCGGCCAGCGTGAACGGCCGCCGGCCGCGCCGGGCCAGCTGCAGCCGGTCGCGGCCCGAGTAGCCCGTGAAGTAGTACTCGCGCGAGAACATGGTGTTCACGCGTGAGTATTCACGCCGGTAGAAGTGGCGAATCGGATCGGGTGTGTCGTCGGTCTTCACGCCGTAGACCGCTTCGTCGATGACGGCGAGGCTCACCTGCGCGCGCACCGGCTGGCCGGCCTGGTCGGTGACGAGCACGGAAAAGGCGCCCGGCTCGCGCGGCTTCGAGACGGCCTGGTCGGCGGTGACCGAGACCTTGAGTGTCCGCGACGTGGCCGGCACGCCGAGGCGCCGTTCGGCTCGGCTCAGGCGGCCATCGCGCAGGAACGCAATGCTGACGAACACGTCGCCGACGTCGCCTTCGTCAATCGGGACCTCAATTGATTCGGTGGCGGTCGGCCGCAGCAGCCGGAACCAGGAGACGTGCTGGCCTTCCTTGGTCACCAGCACCGGGCCGGTGATGGTCTCGCCGCGGACGATCAGGCGCGCCGACTCGCCGGGCTGGTACGACTTCCGGTCCGACAGCAGCTCGAGGTAGCGCTCGCCGGTGTCCTCGGTGGTCTCGCTCGGCCCGGGCACCCACAGCCACACATCGTCTTGCACCGAGCGGTCGCCGCTCGGCGCGGTCACGCGTACCCGGAAGCTGCCGGTCTGGTTCGGCAGCGTGACACGGCCGGTCGCCAGGCCATTGGCGTCGGTCGTCACGCCGTCCTCGCTGATCTGATCGACCTCGGGTTCGCTGTAATAACCGGCGCGGTAGGTGAGTTTCTCGAGGATCACGCTTACGGGGACGTTGGGCTGCGCGATCCCGGTGTAGTCGATCGCCCGAATTGAGAGGGCGACGGTGCTGCCGGCCCGGAACACGGAATTGGCGGCCTGGGCGGCAATCAGGAACGAGCCGAACGTGGCGTGGACGACCGTGTTGCCCGACACCTGGCGGTTGGCGGCATCGGTGACCTGCGCCTCGATGCGGGCGCTGAAGTCGCGGCCGTTCTCGTCCATGCCGAGCGGGACGCGCAGCCGCGCCTTGCCCTCGGCGTCGAGCCGCACCGTGCCTTCGGCGGTCTGGTTGTCGCCGGACCAATAGCCGCTTTCACCGCCCTCGAAACCCTCGTCCCACCGCAGGGGCGAGTAGTAGGGCTGCTGGTTGACGACCCACCGCAACTGGGCGTTGGCCACGGGCTGGCCGAAGTAATAGCGCGCCTGCACCGTCACCACGGCGTTGTTGCCCTGCCGCTCGAAGCGCGATGCCGGCGTCACGATGACTTCGAACTCCGGCTTGCGATACTCCTGCACTTCGAAACCGCTCGAGGCCTGCAGGTCCCCGCTTTGCACGCGCAACGCGTAGGTGCCGAGGGCCGCCGTGGGGGGAATGGCAAAGCTGGCCAGCACCGACCCGAACGCATCGACCTTTACCTGCCGGCGGAAGACCACCTTGTCGTTGGGATCCGAAGCTACCACTTCGACGTCGGGGCGGTCGAACTTCGCCAGCGCATCGTGATGGCGCCAGCGCAACACGCCCTTCATGTGGACCATGTGTCCCGGACGGTAGATCGGCTTGTCGGTGTACAGATATCCGGCCAGCTCGCGCGCCGGCTCCTGCAGCGACCACGAGCCAGGATCGGTGGCCGCCATCTGGTCGCCGCATCGGGCGACCCCCACCACGTCCTCGATCTGCTGCTCGGGCAGCACGGCTTCGAACAGGCCGTCGGCCGAGGTGCGGCCTTCGGCCACGGTCTTCTGCGCCACGATCACGCGCACCGCGCACTCGGCCACCGGCTCGCCGGTAAAGCGGTTGGCGGCAAAGAACAGCATTTGTCCCGGCGAGGTCTTGGTCACCAGGCCGACATCCGACACGATGACGATGGTGTAGGCGCGCAGCAGGTCGTTGACGGCCTCGACGACATAGATGCCCGGCTGGCGCAGGTCCACGGGCACGCGCCGCACCTCGGCGTCGCGGTGGTTGGGCAGCAGTTCGCGCCACGTGGTCACCACCTGGTCGGGGTTGAGCAGCGGCACCTGCGCGAAGGTATTGGCGTTCAGCACCACGCGCTGGGCCACGACCGACTGGTCGGCGGCGGCGCGGCGCCCGGCTCGGTATGGCTGGCTGACTTGCGCGCGCGCGAAGCGCTGCACTGACTGGCGCTGCCCGCGCTTCCAGTCGGCCAGGCGCTCGATCCACGTTCGCTCCTGCTGGACTTCGGCGTCGCCGCTGCCCAGCTGGTGGGGATCGCGCAGGTTCGAGAAGAAGGCAAACGGGTCGCGGACCTTGTAAACGCGGAAGTCGAGATGCGGCACCCGCCGAAACGTCAGGTAGAAGCTCGGCGCGTCCTTGGTCGTGTACACCTCGCTCGTCGATAGCGAGAAGGCCGGGCGGTCGTCGCTCTCGGCTTGTGCCAGGGCCTCGAGCGAAGTCAGAAGTGAGAAGAGAGAAGTTAGAAGCAATAACGCGCGGGCGTTTTTCATAGGACTGCCAATCGATAAACGCCGATGAAATGCGGGTTCGAGGTCAGCGGCCGCCAGCGCGCCGCCGGATGCTGCTGCAGCGTGGCAAGCCGCACCTTGCGCACCTCGCCCGGGCCATCGTCCGCAGGACCGGTGTGATACACGACCCAGTCGTCGCCGTCGCGCTCAAACAGGGAATGGCCGACGAATACCATCAGGTGATCGGGATCCTTCTGGCCTGGTTGCCGGAAATAGAGCAGGTCGCCGGCGCGCAGCGCCTTGGTGTCGCGGCCGAGCGGCCGCGCGTTCAGGGCGATCAGGGTCTTGGCATCGGCAAACTCCGCGTACTTGGCGGTGGCGCTGCTGACCCGGAAGAGCGGCCAGCCGGTGGCGGCGGGTTTGGGGGCCGACTGCACGTCGGCAAACTGCGGGGCGAATGGCAGCGCGGCGCGGCGCACCCACTCGGGCGTGTGCGTGCGCATGGCCTCGCGATAGGCATGGCGAATCAGGGCGGCGCAGTCGGCCACGTCAGGGGTCGTGCGCTCGAACTGCGCGTCGGCCAGCAGGACGAACCACGAGCGGAACGCCGCGCGGTCCGATTCGTCAGCCAGCCGCACTTGCGCCCGAAGCGGCGCGGTGGTCAGCGAAGACAGAAATATTGCGACAACAACGATGGATTTGGAAGCCGGCACGGTGCCCTCTGGTGAGAGTGAGCAGTATATGCGACTCCCGGCACCCGACTCCCGGCCAAACTCCTAAAGCTTGACGACAAATCCCGCGAATTTCCCCGCCAGCCAGCGTTCGCGCAGGCGTCCGCCATGGGCGAGGACCACGGCGTCGGCAATGGGCAGCTGCAAGCCCATGCCGCCCCGGCTGAAGTCAACCGGGCGTTCTTCGACCGTGCCGCGCCCAAGCGTGCGGGGCTGCACCACGATTTGGACGCCGGCCCGCCCCTTCAGCAGCCGCAAGTCGAAGCTCGATGCGCCGGACTGGACACGGGCGAGGGTCGCGATCAACGTGCAGATTGCCGTTCGCAGCCTGGCCTCGTCCAGGCGCAGGCGGACGTCGGCTGAGGCCACGACGTCGAGATCGGTTTCAACGTGGTCGGGCAACTCCACGGCCTGCACGGCCTGGTTCATGACCGATCGGAGCGACGTGCGCTTCAGCGTCAGCTTGAGGCCGCCATCCTTGAGGTGGGCCAGTGCGTTCAACTCGTCCAGCAGGGCGGCCAGGCGATCGGTGGCGCGCGTCATCTGGGCCATGACGCGGCGCGGCCGCTCGCCGAGGGCCGCGTCCTGTTCCAGCAGGCGGAGGGAGCCGCGGATGACCCCGGTGGGGCCCCGCAGCTCATGCGAGGCCAGCGACAGAAGGGCAGGCAGAGTGGATTCGGCCATGGGACTAGCCTAATAGTCCCATACGACCCTGCGACGCGGCTCAGGGCCGGCCCGGGCGCAGCCGAGGGCCGAAACCCCGTTCCCTTGCGCGGCGTCCTATGAGAGCGACCGGTGCGGTATCATCGGCGGGGAGTTTGGCTATGTTGATCAAGAAGGCAGCAGACCTGCGCGAGTCGGACGTCACCCCGAAGGAGACGTTCCTGCGGCGCCGCGAATTCCTGGCCGTGGCCGGGAGCACCGCCGTGGCCGTGGCTACCAACGGCCTCGGGCCGGTGTTCACCGGTACGCCGGCGGCGCTGGCGCAGAACCCGGCGGCGCAGAAGCTGACCAACCTCAAGAAGAGCCCGTTCAGCACCGACGAGAAGCTCAACTCGTACAAGGACATCACCACCTACAACAACTTCTACGAGTTCGGCCTCGACAAGGCCGACCCCGGCAAGTACGCGCACACGCTCAAGCCGAAGCCGTGGAGCGTGGTGGTGGAAGGGCAGTGCGCCAAGCCCGGCACCTACAACATCGAAGACATCATGAAGTATGCGCCGCTCGAAGAGCGCATCTACCGCCTGCGCTGCGTCGAGGCGTGGTCGATGGTCATCCCGTGGATCGGCTACCCGCTGAGCGAGTTCCTCAAGCGCTTCGAGCCGACCTCCAAGGCCAAGTACGTCGAGTTCAAGACGCTGGTCGACCCGCGGCAGATGCCGGGGCAGACCGAGCCAGCGCTCAACTGGCCCTACGTCGAGGGCCTGCGCATGGACGAGGCAATGCACCCGCTGACGCTGCTTGGCCTGGGGCTCTACGGCGAGGTGCTGCCCAACCAGAACGGCGCGCCGATCCGCTTGGTGGTGCCGTGGAAATACGGCTTCAAGAGCATCAAGTCGATCGTCCGCGTGCGCTTCGTCGAGACCGAACCGCTCAACACGTGGAAGCAGCAACAGTCGTCGGAATACGGCTTCTACGCCAACGTCAACCCGCAGGTCGATCACCCGCGCTGGACGCAGGGCAGCGAGCGGCGCCTGGGCGAGTTCTTCCGCCGCAAGACGCTGATGTTCAACGGCTACGGCGACCAGGTGGCATCCCTCTACGCCGGGATGGACCTGCGCAAGTTCTACTGATGCGGACCCCGGTGGGGGCAACCCTTCACGGTTGCCTATGACCCAAACACAATGGCGGCGACGGGTCTTCAAGCCCGTCGCCTGGCTTGCCTGCCTGACGCCCGCCGCCGTGCTGGTCTACAACGGCTTCCAGGGCGAGCTCGGGGCCAATCCCGTCGAGACCATTACCAACACCACCGGCATCTGGACACTGCGGCTGATTGTCGTTGGCCTGGCGATTACGCCGCTACGCTGGTTGAGCGGCCTCAATCAACTGATTAACTATCGCCGGCTGGTGGGGCTGTTCGCGTTCTTCTACGGCACGCTGCACTTTCTCACCTACTTCATCCTCGATCATCAACTCGAGTTCGGCGGGCTGTGGGATGACGTGGTGAAGCGCCCGTACATCACCGCCGGGTTCACCGCGTTCGTGCTGATGATTCCGCTGGCCGTCACCTCGACCACCGGCTGGATTCGCCGCATGGGCGGCCGGAAGTGGAACCTGCTGCATCGCCTGATCTACGTTACGGCCCTGGCCGCAGTGCTGCACTATTTCTGGAAGGTGAAGCTCGACGCTACCTATCCCATCTATTACGGCATCGGTGTCGCGATTCTGCTGGGCTTCCGGGTATGGCGTAACTACCGCCCCGCCGCGGCATCTCATTAATCGATGGTGGCGGCAACCTTCGGGGTTGCCTGCCTTGACAGGCCGACCACAATTCAGCGATAAAGTGAAGTCATGAAAAACGCGTGGGCCAGTGCGTGTTGTTGCGTCGGGGGTTCCTCCGACGCCTGTCGTGCTGTGTCCACATAAGTCGACCTGGTCTTCCTGAAGCCAGCCGGCTTCAAAGTTCTCAGCCGATTCAAGGCCCGGAGGTGAAAACCTTCGGGCCTTTTTGCGTTTGGATTGTTTTGTGCCAGAAGGGCGGCACGTCAGTTGCCGCCGAGACAGGAGAAATCATGAAGGGTTTGGTTCGTTTCACCGTTGCCGTCGTGTTTACGTCGTTGTTCGCAACGACGGGAGCGGCCCAGGCGCCGTCACCCGCCGGTCTCTGGGACGCCGCCGTCGTCGTCGGTGGACTCGAGATTCCGTTCCGCTTCGAGATCAACGCCAACGGCGACACTGTGAGCGGCTGGTTCTTCAACGGCGACGAGAAAGTGGCGTCGACGGGAGGGCAGTTCGCGAACGGGGCGCTGGTGCTGAACTTCGACCACTACGCGACGTCGCTCGAAGCCGCGTTCGTCAACGGCCGGCTCGCCGGCACCTACAACCGCGCGACCGGGTTCTACCCGTTCTATGCGAAGCGGTTCGAGCCCTCGCCGGCGTATCCGAACGAGGTCCCGGCCATCGACGGCGTGTGGCAGATCGGTGGCGTGAAGAGCAACAAGGGCGAGGGGGCGTGGCGCCTCATCGTCCGCCAGTCGGGCGCTGAAGTGACGGCCGCCATCCTGCGCGTCGATGGCGACACCGGCGCGCTGGCCGGGACGTTCCGCGACGGCAAGTTCATTGTCAGCCACTTCTCGGGCGCGCGGCCGCTGGTGCTCGAACTCACGCCGACCAAGGACGGCGGCCTGGAGATTCTGCGTAACCGGACGGAGAAGCTGGTGGCCGTGCGCGAGAAGGACGCCAGGCTCAAGGACGTGCCCGAGCCGACCGACCCGTCACGCCACTCGAGCGTGAAGGATCCGACCGAGCCCTTCAAGTTCAGCTTCCCGGATGTCAACGGCAAGGTGTTGTCGAACACCGACGAGCGCTTTCGCGGCAAGGTCGTGATTGTCAGCATCGGCGGCAGCTGGTGCCCGAACTGCCACGACGAAGCGCCGTTCCTGGCCGAGCTTTATCGCAAGTACCAGTCGAAGGGCCTCGAGATCGTGGCGCTCTCGTTCGAGGAAGAGGCGCAGAAGGACAAGGGCTATCCGCGGCTGGCGGCCTTCAACAAGCGCTACGGCGTGACCTACCCGGTGGCGCTGGCGGGCGACCAGGCCGACGTGGCCGAGAAGGTGCCGCAGATCCACAACCTGAATTCGTTTCCGACGACGATCTTCCTGGGACGAGACGGGCTGGTCCGCGGGGTCCACGCCGGGTTTGCCGGCGCGGCCAGCGGTGCTTTTCACGACAGCGCCAAGGAAGAGATCGCGGCAACGGTGGAGCGCCTGCTGGCCGAGAGCACGACCACGCGGGCCAAGTGATTACCGGTAGCCGAACAATGGCGGGAACACGATCACCACAAGGGCGGCCCATGTCGAGTAAACCGGCAGATACGCGATCTGCCATTGCTCTAACGCGGCAAACGTGCCCCGGCGGCGCAGGAAGCTCGCGTAGAGCCCCGCCGACCACAGCAGGTTGACGAGCAGAATGAGGTTTTCACCCAGGGCCGCCACGCGGTTCGGGGTGAAGCCGAATTCGGAGATGCGCGCGGCAATCGCCCAGAGGGCCACGGCATCGACCGCGAGCGCGCTGACGACGAGCAGCAGTTGTAGGCCGTCGAAGAAATCGGGCGGCGCTTCCGGCGCCCGCGCCGACGCGGCGTAGAGCACCAGTCCGACGACCAGCGCGAGCAGCAGGTCGAAGCCGATCAGGATTTCCCGCTCGACGTTGATCGGGTTGCCCGTCCACAACATCGTGGCCAGGAAGGCCAGCAACAGGACCGTGAACAGCGGGGCGAAGAGCCTGGTCAGCACCGGCGCCATGTTGCCCATCACGCTCTGCTTCGCCTCCACGAGCCCTGAGCCGATGACGACGGCGGCCGTCGCGCCGCAGGGGAGCAGCCAGCCGGCGACGAACCAGTCCGGGTTCATCCCGATGGCGTTGAACATCATGAAGGTGAAGGCGGTCAGGACGCCGCCGCCGAGCGCCATGAGGACGTAGTAGATAGCCAGCTCGCCAGAGAATCGGACGAAGTTCATCCGTCCGTCGTCACTGAACCAGCGGCCGCCGGCATAGGCGAGGCCCACCGCCAGCCACAGGGCAATCGGTAGATGCAGGATGTTCAGCACCTCGGTGTCGCTATTGGCGGAAAAGGGGAAGGCGTTGGCGACCACGGCCGCAGCAGCGAAGGGCAGCGCGAGCCAGGGCCAGTGCCGGGCGGCCAGCCCGCGCTTCCAGGCGAAGTAGACAGCCAGCAGCGGGAAGACGAACAGGCTGGCGTTGCGGGCGTAGAACCGCGGCAGTTCCTGGTTCGGGTCGAAGTCGATGCCGAACGATGCCGGCACCTTGATAGCGGCCGCGGCGGCGACGGCCAGGCCCAGAACGACCAGGGACTCGGTCCGCGCGACCTCTGGTGGTGGCGGAGCGAGGCCCCGCAGGCGCCTCACCGCGATCAGGTGCGCTTCATCGTCCGTCAGTCCGGAGTTGGCAAGCGCCGCCAACTGGGCGCGGAGCTGCTCGTCGGTCGGTCGCCGGGCCCCGGGGATCATGGCGGTTAATCTAAAGCACTTTATTGAGCAAAGTCAAGCCACCGCGCGGCACTCGGCCCGAAGGATGAATCACCGCGGCGGCAGCGTGCCGCCCTCGGCGAGGGTCTTGATGTTCTGGATGGCGCGCGTGAAGGTCGCGGTCCGCGAGGCCTTGTCCTTCTCCCGTGCCGCGTCATCCGGCAGCATCGAGTTGTCGTAGATCAACGTGTAATACAGCCGCGAGGTCTTGGGCGTCACGGGACGGACTTCGAGCGTGCCGTGATAGAGGTTGTAGGGCCGGCCGGCGCGCACGGTCTGTGTATACGTGTACGAGAACTCGGTTTTGCCGACCAGCACCTCGTTGGCCACCGAGCGCACGGCGCCGATCTCGCCATCGCTGCCCGAGAGGATCTTGCAGCCCGAGGGAATCTGCAGCCACTCGGCAATGTCGCAGTACTTCCCGATGCGTTTCCACACCTCTGCCGCCGGCCGGTCGATGGCGATTTCGAGCGGGATGGAGAGGTAGGTCGGGTTGTCGACGACGATGTTGGCGTTGGGGTTGGCGGGCGGGGCAGCCGGCGCCTGGGCGGCGGCAGTGAGTGGAAAGGCGGCCAGTAGCGCGACGGCCACGACGGTTGAAGCCAGTTCGGTTCGCATCAATCCTCCGCCCGGAAGACTACACGATCATTGGCAGTTTGCGATTGATGTGTTAGTATCAGTCTCTTCCTTGTCGCGGGGTGGAGCAGTCCGGTAGCTCGTTGGGCTCATAACCCAAAGGTCGGGGGTTCAAATCCCCCCCCCGCAACCAATCCTCAAGCAATTTCTTGCGCCCTCCCCTCTGCCATGCCATTGGCCCGGCCAGGAACAGAGCAACGTCACCATGCGCCCGCTGACTTTTGCACGTCGTGGGCATTGTTGTTGCAGCAGCTATGGGCAGGAGGGCGCGATGAACGACCAGACCAGAAACAACGTGGACCTGGAAGAAGGCGACGAGACGATTCCGGTGACGCGGGAAACCAGCCGAGGTGGCCAGGAGCCCCCGCCGCATGTCAACGACCGGCCTGAGCAGAACGTCGCTTATGACGAAGTGGTCAAAGGCGCGCCGCTGACCGACGAAGAACGGCAACGCGCAGAGCGGGAAAGCCCTCTCAAGAACGACAGTTAGGTCGCTCATCATTTCGCGTGGGTGGCGGCGAGACGTGACCTTAATCTGGCGGCCGGGCTCGTGTTGGTCCGATCCGTGCAAGCGCAATATTCGTGGAACCGTCGTCGTCATCCATCCCCACGGGTCGTATTCGAAGCTGGCTTCGGCGCCTCGGCCTGACCGCGGTCGTGCTGGCCTTGGCCATCGGGCTGGGCGCGCGGATGCTGCAGACCCCGCCGGCCCGCCGCTGGGTGCAGGCGAAGGTCACGCAGTTGCTTGCCTCCGAGAACATCACGTTCGCCAGTGACGAGCTTCAATACAACTTGTTTGGGCTGTCGCTCGAGATGCGCAACCTGGGCATCGTGTCGCCGCTGATGCCAGACGCGCCACCGTTTCTCACTGTCGAGCATGCGCGGATCGATCTCAGTTCTTGGCAGCTGCTGCGCGGTCGCTACGTCATCGAGTCGGGTCGCCTCGAAGGCGTTAAGCTGCATTACTTCGTCAACCAGTCGGGCCTCGACAACCTGCCGCGGCCGCCTCGCGACCCGGATAGTCCCCGCGAGCCGCTCAACTTCCTGATCGCCGACCTGCAGATCCCTGATGCCGAGGTCCGCTACGAGAACCTCGCGCAAGACATCGATGCGGTCTTCCCACGCGTGCAGCTGGCGGTCACCGGCCGGGCTGCGGCCAATCGGCATGACGTGACGATCGATGCGGGGTCGGGTGATGCGCGCTATCAAGGTCGCACGACGCACGTCGATCGCCTGTCGCTCGCCATGGACCTGGGGCAGAACGATCTGGAGGTGGCACGCGCCGAGATGGTGGCCGATGGTGTGGCCGTGAATGTCAGCGGACAATTGGGCCCCTTCGAAGAACCGATCGCTAATCTGAAAGTGCAGGGCAATATTGACGCCGCCCGCGCCGCCGAGCTGGCACAACTCTCCGAACCGGTGGCCGGCCAGGTTGCCGTCGATGGTTCACTGCACGGCGCGCTCGACGCCTTTGCCGTCGAGGCCCGCGTCAGGGGCACCGGCCTGCAGTGTCGCGAGCTTCAGCCCCTGGATGTCGACGCCACGGCCACCTATCAGGCCGGCGCGGATTACCTCGCGATTGCCCGGCTCGACGCGCGAGGCCCCGTCGGCACGCTCACCGGCAGTGGCGAGATGGTATTCACGGGTGACGCGCAATCTCACCTCACCGCCGGCGACAACCGCTCGTCGCGGACGTGCAGGGCGCGCCTCAGCCCAATTTCCATCACGACACGCGCCTCGCCACGGGCCACTCGCGGGCAAGCGGCGGCAGCAGCCGCCGCGCCAGGCGAAGCAGCGCCGTGGCGCGGGCCAGCGCGCATTCGTCGCCGGTATGCCACGAAAACCCGTAGGCCTCGCGGATTGACGGCGGCAACGAGCCGATGGTCAGCAACTGCATGGCCCGAAATGCCGGCCATGCCAAGTACCAGTGCGGCGGAAACAATACCGCCCGCGCCAGCGCGCGGCTGGTCTCGGTGACGACGAGGGTGCCGCCCGCGAGCATGTCGCGCAGGTAGGCGTCCAGCTGAGCGGCATCGCGCGGGAGACATCCGGCCGGCATCCCCAGCAGGGGTTCCATGATGGCGGCCTCCGCGCAGTACCGATCCCGATCGGCACGGGTCAGTGGGCCGACCAGCCGTTCGTAAGCCATGGGGATCGATTCAAGCAGCGTCGCGTGCACCCAGCGCTGCAACTCAGGATCGTGAGCGGAGTAGGGCACCGGAGCGCCGCCGCGCACCCGGTCGTGGATGGCGTTGATGCCGGCAGCGGCCGCGATCATTTGTTCTGCGTCGCCGAACGTGATTGCCAGCATCGCCCGGACCGTCGAGCGCAGCCGCCGCAGGCTGGCGCGCAGGCTGCCGCGAAACGCGCTGTGGCCGTGCACCCCGGCGGCGACGGCCGGGTGGGCCAGCTGCAGCAGGATGGCGCGGCCCCAGCCGGCAACGACGACCATTTCGCGGTTGACCTGCCGGGTGATGCTGCCCGGTCCGGCAGGCGCCAGGGCCGATCGCCGTAGCCGGGCGCGGACCGCCGCGCGATGGCGGTCGAGAATCTCCCCGGCGGCTGGAATGGTGATCGGCACCCCCGCGAGCGCGTGGGCCGCGTCGGGACAGGTGCGCGACAGGGCAGTCATATGACCAGACTTTAAATTACAAAGTTATTTGTGTCAATCCGCCACGTCGGCGGGTGCGGCGGCTGTGACCAGCTCGACGCTAAGGCCAAACATCGGCAACCTCGTTCTTGTTTTACGTAACGTCCACACCGCCAACGCGCACCCCGCCATGGATCGGCTGGTATCAGCCTTGCATGAGTTGGCGCCATGCGGCTTCTGCCACTCACTCTCGCTTGGTGTGCGCTCGTCGCTGCGGCCGGCTGCAGCGACAACAAAACCCCCACGTCACCGACCACTCCTGCCGGGGCCGCCATTGCCCTGTCGGGGAATATGGCGTTTGGCAATGTGGCGGTTGGCGCCACGGCCACGTCGGTCCTGACCATCGGCAACGGCGGGGCGGCCGCGCTCGCCGTCACCGGCATCACGTACCCGGCGGGCTTCGCCGGCAACTGGAACGGCGGCACGATCGCGGCGGGCGGCTCCCAGGCCGTCACCGTGACGTTTACGCCGGCAGCCGCCTCGGCGTACACCGGAACCATTACCGTCGCGGGTAACCACGTGAGCGGGACCAATACCATCGCCGTGTCTGGCTCGGGCGCTGCCCCGGCCACGTTCACGCTCGTGGGCACGGTCACCGAGTCGGTGCCCACCACTAGCACGCTGCTGGCCGGCGCGATGGTCAGGTTCGTGGATGGCGCGAACCAGGGCAAGTCGGCGATCACCGGCGCCGACGGCCGCTACGAAATCTCGGGCCTGTCGGCGGGCGGCTACACGGTCAGCGCGACGCTGGCCGGATATGCGAGCGCGACCTTGCCGGTCGGCATCGACGGCACGACCACCACGCTGAACTTCCGCCTCGATCCGCTGGCCGCGCGCACACGGTTCGGTCCGGGCCAATATCGTGTTGGCGCCGACATGCCGGCCGGAATCTACTACAGCGACCCGGGGCACGGGTGCCGCTTCCAGCGGCTGCGTGGATTTGGCGGCACCACGGCCGACGCCATTACGGCCACGCAGGTGAACTTCGATGCCGCGCAGTGGGTCGTGCAGGTGCTCGCCACCGATGCCGGCTTCGAGACCGATTCGGCGTGCAGCTTCTGGTACACGACGCCGCGGCGCGGCCTTGCGAGCAACATCGCCGCCGGGCTGTGGGTAGTGGGGATTCAAGTGACGCCCGGCACGTATCGCACCGAGAACGCGGCGGTCGGCTGCGAATGGCAGCGGGTCAGCGCCTTCACGGAGGCGCCCGAAGCAGTGATTGCCGGCTCGTTTGTCAGCGCGGCGGGGCCACAGATTGTGACCATTGCCGCGACCGATGCCGGCTTCAGCACCATGCCCGAGTGCGGCACCTGGACGCGGACCGGCAGCTAGTCACGGTCACCGGTGACGAAGCCGGGCCCGTTGCCCACCCGCTACGGGTGAGAGGCGTTGTACTCGGCGAGCCACTGCCGGCTCATCGTGCCCATGTCACGGGTGTTCGACTCGACCCAGTAACGCCCTGTCGCCACCAGGAACACGACGCCGCCGACGCCGATGGCAATGTAGATCATCGTCGCATCCACCACGGTCATAGCCCCGGGAAGACCATCCGCCCGAGGCGGAGGGCCAGCGCGAACACGAGCGCGACGGGCAAGCCGATGACGAGGACCCCCAGCGCCACGCCCCAGACGGCCGCAAACGCGCCAAGGGTGTCGGTCGCGATGGTGCCCCACGACGCGAGACGACTATCGGTGGTGGTATTGCTCATATGCCCTCAATGACGTGCCTTGGTGAGGGCTGGGGGCCGGAACGGCCGCAGTGCTCAGGAAAGCGGAAGTGAGGTATCTAGTATACGGTGTTTCTCCTCTCTCCCGCGTACTGCGGCGGCCGGCGCGCCGGCATTGCCCTGAACCCGGATTCCCCCTCAGCCGTGGCGCGGCAACTGCGCGACGGCACGCTCGAACTGGGGGCCGCGTTCGCGTTTTTGAGCGGCCTCTATTTTCGCGGCAAGCTGGCGTATGCGGAGCGCTTTGGCGGCGTCGAAGGCGCCCTGGTCATCACCCCCACGCGTGGCCTCATGTCGCCGCGCGAGCGCGTGACGCCTGAGCTGATCCGCGAGTTCGCCGCTGTGGACGTGGCGGTTGACGACCTGCGCTACCGCGGTCCGCTCGAACGCGACGTCAAGCTGCTGGCGCGCGATCTGCCGGCCACCGCGAAGGTCGTGCTGCTCGGCAGCGTCTCGTCGGGCAAATATGTCGACCTCCTGTTGCCGTTACTGGGCAGCCGGCTGCAGTATCCCACCGCGTTCATCGGCCGCGGCGACATGAGCCGCGGTGGCTTGCTGCTGCGGTGCGTGGCGGCGGCGGCCGAACTCGACTACGAGCCCCTGGCCGCCGGTGTGCGTCCTCGTGGGCCGCGGCCACCAAAGCTGGACCCGCTGACGCGTCCCGGGAGTAAGCTGAGGTCATGAAGTCCCTGCTGATTACGGCCGTGGTGGCGCTTGCGACCGGCGTGGTCCTGGCCCAGGAAAAGCCCGTGCCCAAGGATTCTGAGCGGCTCACCGTGGCGGGCTGTGGCTACGACCGTCTCTTCATTGTCGACTTCAGTCCCGAGCACGAGTTGCCCCGAACCAACCTCAAGCCAGGGCGCCGGCTGCGCTTGTCGGGCCCCAAGACCCTGCTCGCAGAGATCAAGGCGCGCAAGGGCAGCATGATCGAGTTGACCGGGTTGATGCGCAAGTCGGACCTGATCGAGGAGGGCGTGAGCATGGCCGGCGGCAAGGTCCGGATGACCGGGCGCTCGCCGGTGGGGGCTACCGGCGGCCCCACCTCCGGCGTGACGCAGGCGGTGATCGACGTGGAGTCGTGGCGCCTCTTGAACGCGCCGTGCCCGGACCGATGACCCGCGTCATCTACAAGATTGCGCCGGCGGCGCTGTGGCGGGAGGCCGAGGCCCAGGGCGCGTTCCACGGCTCGCCAGTGGATCTCACCGACGGTTTCATTCACTTCTCGACGGCCTCGCAGGCGCGCGAGACGGCGGCAAAACACTTTACCGGGATGACCGGCCTGGTGCTGGTCGCGGTTACCACCGAGAGCCTCGATCTGCGGTGGGAGCCGTCACGCGGCGGCGACCTGTTCCCGCACCTCTATGCAGCGTTGCCGCTGACGGCGGTGCTGTGGGTGAAGCCACTGCCGCTTGGCGGCGACGGCCGCCACGCTTTTCCCGATCTCGACCAGTGAGGCCAGAAGTGCGGAACTTCAGTTCCGCCTAGTGATAGTGTCCGTGCTCGGCCGACCAGACCCCGCCGGGCTTGGCCACGTCTTTCTCGCCCGTCAGTGACGAGATGCCGACGGCCAGGCCGGCCGCCATCAGCAGGCCGACAATGACGAGCAGCGTCATGTTGCCGCGGCTCTTGGTTTCCTTGAGCTCGCAACACTTCTTGAACTTCTTGCCGCTGCCGCAGGGGCAGGTGTCGTTGCGTCCAGCCTTTGACGTCATAGGTGTGCCTTTCAAAGCGGTCGAGAGTGATCCTGCTCCGCATCAGCGGCGGGGGTCAAGCCCCGGCCGTGGAACGGATCCTGCAAATAATTGCGGCCGGAGGCTTGTTATGCCAGCAGCATGGACCGACAAGGACGAACGCCAGTACGAGCACGTCAAGGACAGCGAACGCAAGGAAGGCCGCCCGATGAAGCGGGCCAAGGCCATCGCCGCCGCCACGGTGAACAAGCGGCGCAGTGCCGAGGGCCGCGCCAAGAAGGGCCAGGCCGCCAAGAAGGGCCAAGCCGCCAAGAAGCGCACGGCCAAGCGGTCGCGCTAGCCGCGAATCAGCTACCATGACCGGACGTGCCGACGCGCGTCCGCCTTCGCGGCATCCTCCTGTTCCTGCTCGGCGCGATCGCCGTGCTGGCGCCCGTCTTCTCCGCCGTGTGGGGCGTGGCGGTTGTCGGCCTCGCAATTCTCCTTTCCGGCATCGTCGAGTTGGTCGACGCGTGGGGGTCGCGAGGCCGGCACCTGCATTACAGCAGCGGCGCCTTCTCGGTGCTGGCCGGCGTGTTAGTCTCGTTCCAGACCGCGCTGGTGTTCAGCGGCCTGCTGATCTTCGTCAGCGTCGTGCTGTTCGCCGACGGCGGGCTGAACATCCTGCGCGCCGTCCGTGGCACCAGCGAGGGCAGCCGGCTGTGGGATTTCGTCAACGGCGCCGCCAACGTGGCGATCGCGGCGATCGTGTGGCTGTTGCGCGACAGCCTGGGTCCGCTGGGGTTTGGGATCATCCTCGGGGTGCGCATGGCGGCCTCGGGTTGGCAGGCGATGTTCGCGCCGTTGCCGATCGACGCCGACGAGTTTGCGCGTCTCGAAGACGAGCACCCCAACAAGGCGCTTGGCCTCGGACCGCACCCGGTGATTGGCTTCATGCACCGCGAGGCGATTGCCGACGCGGGCGAACAGGCGCCAAGCGACTTCTACTGGAGCGCGATCTTCGTGATGGTGTTCTTCGCCATTCACGTCGGGCGCCTCGACGCCGAGTGGACCATGCTGGGCATGGTGTCGCCGGCGGTGGCCACGGCGGGCGACCTCCTGGTGTCGCTGGTGCTCTCGATCGTGTTGATCTACCCGCTCGACCTGGCCATCCAGCGGGCGACGCGGCCGGTCGAGAGACTGGTGTGGCTGCGCATGCTGCACGATCGCTCGCCGGATGCGGCGCAGCCCTGGAGCGAGCGCGCGCTGCGCTTCTGGGCCGAACGCCGGCTGCGGCGCAACGTCGCGCGCGATCGTGAGAACAACACGCTGCACGGCGCGGTGCGGCAGGCGATTCGCGCCGGCCTGCCGCTGACCGCGGTGCTGATTGCCGTCAACCCCATCTGGGGGTTCTCCTGGTACTTCAACAGCGAGAACTGGGCGTCGGCGGTCTGGCAGAAAGTGGCCGAGTCGCGCACTGATGCCTGGCGCGACGCCATGATCGGCGCCGTGCTTGGGCGCGAAGGGACGTCCGATCCGGCGCAGCCGGGCTTGTTCGAACTACACCCCGACGGCCTGCCCGAGGGCGGCGACTTCTCGTTCATCGTGATCGGCGATCCCGGCGAAGGCGATCCGTCGCAGCATTCGCTGCGCGACCGGTTGCTGGTCACCGCCGGCCAGCCCGCCGTCAAGTTCCTGGTCATTGCCTCCGATGTTGTCTATCCGGCCGGCGCGATGAAAGACTACGAGGCGAACTTCTACCTGCCGTTCAAGGGGATCGGGAAACCGATCTACGCCATCCCCGGCAATCACGACTGGTTCAATGCGCTCGACGGGTTTGCCGCCAACCTGATGGCGCCCGATCGCGCGCGCGCGGCGTTGCGGGCGCGCGTGGACGCCGACCTGCGATTGTCGAGCACGACCAACGAGCGCATCGATCGCCTGATCGATGATGCGGCGCGGTTGCGTTCGCTCTACGGGGTGTCGGCGGGGCACCAACTGGCGCCGTTCTTCGAGCTGCGGCAGGGCGGGTTCACGTTGATCGCCGCTGACACCGGCACGCTGCGCCGTCTCGACGACCGGCAGCTGGCGTGGCTACGGTCGGCGCTCGAGCGGAGCAAGGACGACTTCACGATGGTCATTCTCGGCCATCCGTTCTACGCCGGCGGGGTGTACGTGGCCGACGGCGACTCATCGTTCCGCGCGCTGCACGATCTGCTGCGCGAGTATCGGGTGCCGATCGTGATGGCCGGCGATACCCACGACTTCGAGTATTACCGCGAGCCGGGCGCGGCCGGCGCGCAGCATTTCGTCAACGGCGGCGGCGGGGCGTACCTGAGCATCGGCACCGCGCTCGACTGGCCGGCGCAGCCGCCGGTGCAGGACTACGCGTTCTATCCGCCAACCGCGGCCGTCGCGGCCAAGCTGGCCAACGAGACGCCGTGGTGGAAGTGGCCGGCCTGGTGGTGGGTGCGCCGCTTCGGCGCGTGGCCGTTCTCGGTCGAGGCGCTGTCGGCGGTGTTCGACTTCAACCGCGCGCCGTTCTACCAGAGCTTCATGGAAGTGCGCGTGCAGCCCTCGGCGGGCCGCGTCGTGTTGGCCCTGCACGGCGTCAACGGGCCGTTGCGGTGGCGCGACATCCAGGTGGGCGGGGCGACCCGGCCGGCAGGGCAGTCGAGCGACGATCCCGTCGAGTTCATGACGCCATGGCCGGCAGCCGTCCGGTAGCGGTTTTGGGCCAAAACCGGGTCAATTTCGCGGGTCAGGCTGGATCAGGAGGATTTTGAAACTTTCGCTATCGCCCCGTGCCCCTTGGGTGTTATCCTAATTGTTCGTTCTCTGCACGTATGCCTGCCAGCGTCTATCCAGCGCCGACGGCCTCAGGGCAGCGCTGGGGTTTTCCCAAACCTGCCAAATTTACTCGATGGATGACGGAGTCTCACGTGGCACCAATGAACGGTACGATCAAGCGGCTCGTTAGCGACAAGGGTTTCGGTTTCATCCTTGCCAGCGACGGCAACGAATACTTCTTCCACAACAGCGCCTGCACCGACACTCGCTTCGACGAGCTGCGTGAAGGTCAGAACGTGACGTTCGAAAAGGGCCAGGGCCCCAAGGGTCCCCGCGGCGAGAACGTCAAGGTCGTCTAACCACGACCGTCGGGCGTAAGCCCGGCAGTGTAAGAAGGTCGGGCGCAAGCCCGACTGGTTCAAAGGTCGGGCTGAGAGGCCTGACCGAGCGACTCTACCTACCATCTCGAGCGGCCGGTTATCTAGCGATGTTCCGGCTGCTCTCGTTGGGCCTCTGCGTGCGGGCTCAGGGTTTCGGCCCTGAGCTGGCAATTCCTTCCTGACCGACCTTCCCGCACAGTCTCGCTGAAATCGATTTGCGGCCGTTCGCGCCACAGGCGGCGCCGCGTTCGCCAGGCCGGTCCACGAGCGATCATCGGGTGCTACCGAGCGGGCTCGTCAATCAGTAATAATCGGCGGATGACTTACGAATTGATCGTCAACGGAACGGCGGCCACGGTCGATGTCGCCGTCGATACCCCGCTACTGTGGGTGCTTCGGGATG
>Ga0209770_10000370_pt1 | contig 24965 bp, 20 predicted proteins | sample LauGreSu1BDMLBDD_2_FD_187572 | JGI IMG/M metagenome (GOLD analysis project Ga0209770, IMG submission 187572) | Freshwater lake microbial communities from Lake Michigan, USA - Su13.BD.MLB.DD (SPAdes) (version 2) | ecosystem: Environmental > Aquatic > Freshwater > Lake | place: Lake Michigan, USA...
GACTGGTAGCATCGAAACTTACAACGTTCTTGTATAGACCCGGTGTAACTTCCTTTACATATGCACCGACAAACTGGTCGTCTTTTGCATAACTTCGCTTAAGCGGAGGAACAATGTTTTTGTGTGCTAGATAGTCACAGCAAATGGTCTCCCAGATGCGGGTGGCAAAGAAAACCGTATCGTAGGTAATCTTTGCCTCGTATGCGATGGATACCGCCAAGTCAATCAGCTTGAGCTTATCGTCAAGCTGTTCAACCAGCAACGTATCTTGGACGTTATACTCTGCAAACTTTTGAAAATTTTGCGTATAAAATTCTCGCAACGAACCGTATTCGCTATAATCCAGTTTTTGAGCATCTAGTTCCACCTTTGCGATGAAGTTTAGAGCGTAGCTTTCTTGACTTGTGCCAGAAAACTTCTTATATAGATCCATGTAATCAAGGATCGTGTATCCGGGAAATTCGTATATTTTGTAGTTTTTGCCACCAATATCCGTTTCCCGCATCTTCATCAAACCAAAAGGCAACCAACTCTGTATTTCTGATTCGTCAAAAAAAAGTTTAGCCCTACCAATTATATAGGGGATATCGAAAAGCTTGATATTCCAGCCAGTGATAATGTCTGCGTCTTCTTTTGAAAGTACTTCAAAAGTCTTCTTGATAAGTTCTTTTTCCGAACTTGTAAGTATTACTTTACAGTTGGGAAGATCGACTGGCTTTGACGTAATTACATAGGTGACCCCCGAAATGCGTATTGTCATCAAATTAATACGCTCATTTGGGTTGTCCAAATCCGGGAATCCCCCCTCGGTTTCACATTCCAAGTCCAGATAAGCTATCTTGATCTCGGAAAGATTGTATTCCACCTCAGCCGGATAAGTCTCCATGAGGTATTGAGTAATGAAATCAGTGTTTCCATAAATGGGGCAATCCTCTAGTTCCCTATACTGGTCCAAAAACTGACGACAATCGTACAGCGTGTCAAACCGCATACGGTTGACCTTTACGCCGTTTAGAGTACGGTATTTGGTTTCCTTGTCTGTCTTGATGAACAAAGATGGTTTAAAAGAAATGGTGTCCGTAAAACGTTCACCATTCTTGTAGCCCCTAACCAAAATTTTATTGCCCTTGAGGGCACACGCTGTGTAAAATTTCATTTTGAGTTGTTGGCTTCTCTCGCTTCTCGGTCATTTATCAAACCAGCAAGCAGTACACTATAGTTAATCATATCCACAATGGCGTCGTAGACGCTTTCATTGGAAAGGGAAAGATCACCATTCTTCAAAAAAGTAGAAATTCTAGACATTTTATCAGTCATTCTGATAAGAACACCGAGTTCTGCCGTAGCAAAACCCAAATATTCAGCTCTTTTGAAGTTCATGAAGGGATCGGACCCAGAAGCATAGTCATTATTCTTCTTTTTCATGAGTTCTAATGCTTCTTCACAGGTATCTTTGTGTAATTTGAATAGTTCATCTCTGGTCATAGTTTGCGTATTTTACACCAAACAATACACTAGTCAAGTTATAAATATTAAGACACGAGGATTTAAATGGATTACATAGATCTTTTTGAAAAAATTGGATATTCCGTAGCTGGTCTTTTAGGCTTGGGTTATGGAATTAAGAAGTTTTGGAAATCCAAAGAAAAGACCGACAATTTTATAGCAATCCACACAGAAATCCATGAACTCCTTACTGAATTAAGATTATCAGGAAAATCGATGCGTGCAACAATTCTCCAGTTTCATAACGGAGAATATTTTATGGATGGAATATCCATGAGAAAATTTTCAATAACCCACGAATCTTCTCATAAAGGATATGCTTCTCAGGCCGCAAAATTTAAAAATGTTCTTTGCTCTCTGTTCATACCGCTTCTTAACAAAGTAATCGATGATAAAGCAGTAATATACCAAATTGAATCAATGCCTGACAGCTATGCAAAGCATTTTTTTGAAGATGAAAACATTTCCCACTATTCGTGCCTACCTCTTAAAAATAAAAATATTACAGTAGGTTTTATTCTTTTACAGTGGCATTTTGATTTCCCACCTTCATTGGAAAACGAACATGCTGTAATGGAACATTTTAAGACTATAAAAGAATCTATTCAAATCCAACTTTCATATCAAAAGAATTGAGGACAATATGCCTACAGAATTAATATCTTTATTGGGCGGTGGAGTTACGGGGTTTCTGTTCCGTTACTGGGCACAGAGAGCACAAGACCAAAAAGACATGTTCAAAATGGTCATTGAGGCCAACAAACAAACAACAGATAACCAAGATAAAGCAGCACAACGAGTCCCACTTGATTTAGGCAAAGGAGTGAGACAATTAATAGTTCTTTCATGCCTTTTTGCAGTTGTTGCAGCACCATTTGTTCTTCCATTCTTTGGAATCTCCACCTTTGCTGAATTTACTCAAAAGCAACCCGAGAGTTTCTTTGGTTTGGTTCCGGAGACAACTCGTAAATATTTTGTAGAAATACCGGGATATTTATTTGCTGAAGAAAACCGTCAGGTTCTTTTGGCCGTAGTAGGTTTCTACTTTGGCACAGCCGCAGGGGGAAATAAATCATGAAATACCTTTTACCATTACTATTTTTAGCTTCCTGCACAACACCACAAATTGTTTCTCCTTTGGACAAGGAAGGAAATCCTGTTCATAGTGTTTTGAAGGAGCCATTTTTTGGAACACCAAGCCAAGCTTCCGAGTGGAGCTTTTGGTATGTGGTAATTTGTGCTATAACACTTTGGGCTGTATGGAGAGAGTTTAAATCCGTCAAATGGCCTACGAGTCAAAACAAAGATAAATAAGATACGAGGAAAATCATGGGCGTAAAGAAACAAATGGATACATTTTTTGCCAGTTTGGGTGAGCAAACTGGATACCGTGGAAGATTGGTAAACACTCCTATGGGACCGTTCCGCTGGAACGATGCCATTGAATTGTGGGAAAACGTCAACAACGGTATGGTGATGAATAACATTTCTTTCATGGATGAATTCGCCATGATGGATTACAGTGCTACCGATGGTGGTGCGGATATTCCTGCAAATAGAATTACTGTTTTGGAATTTGATTTTAGATCTGGTGTATTGCCTTCTGTATTTAATTTTTACAGAGACTCTATTGGTACTTTTGTAAACTCTCAAGGATATCTTGATTACAGCGAAGATAATTTAATAAGAAATACTGTTTTTAGCGGCGCAACCGGAACCACGCCTCCTACAAACTGGGGTACAACTAATAACGGATCTAATACTTTCTCCTTAAATAATAAGGAACTTACTTTTACAGCTGGTGTTTCTGCTGCTAGATTTATTATTCAAACATCACCCACCGTATCTGTAATTCCCGGTGTACCATATACACTGCAGTGTAAGGTTGTTGCAGTGAACTTAACAGTCGATTCTAAACGTTTAGGTGAAGTGATTGGATGGGCGAGCGGTCAACTTGCAGGTTCAGAAATTTATAGAGTAAATGGAATTCAACAAACAAGCACGTATACAGGTTGGACTGCTGGTGACCTCATATCTTTTACCTGCACACCAACGTCTACTACAAATGCAATAAGTCCAAGATTTGGGATGGGCGTTAGTGGTGTAGCTCCTGCTTTAAATAATTTCTTGACTATTAAAGAACCTCAACTTGAAGCTGGGGTAAGTGCTAGAAACTATATTGAAAATACAAATACATATCCTTATTACGGACCAAGATTTACTTTTGATAGTGTAACCAAAGCACCTCTGGGGCTTCTTTTAGAAGGAAGAGGAGTAAATTTTGCTGCACAAAATTACAGTCCAACATTAGCAGGATTTTCAACCTCCTTACAAACACGTACAGCTGCAGGAAATACAGCCGATCCATTTGGTGGGACTGCTGCAGTTGCTTTATTTGCTCTCGGTACTGCTGGGGTAAAAACCTTGAGCATGAACATAGTTATGACTAACATTGCTACTTTAGCTGAGCAGGGTAGCAATTTCGGAGAATATCCGATAACTATTTCTGTGTATGCTCGTCCAAATAATTACAGCAAACTAGCAATAACAGATGCTAATAGTCAATGGGCTGGTGCAACTTTTGATTTAAATACTGGAAGCTCCAGAGTTATTAGTGGACCATCTACAGGACCGTTTACGCCTGCTGGAAGTTTGCTTTTTGGAACAACTGCTTATACAGTTCCTCTGGTTGGTACAAATGGAATTACTTGGTGGCGTTGTGTTTTGGCTCTACCAAAAGGAAATTCAGCAACCACAATGGCTCTTGGATTTGGTGGTTACACAAATGATTCTGCTATGTTTGGTTCTTTTGGAGTATCATATATAGGCACCGGAGTTACCGCAGATGGTGTATTTGTATTTGGTCCACAAATAGAATTGGGTTACGGTGCTTCTTCTCTCATACCAACCGGATTAACTGGAGTAAATCCTGCTATCTCTGGAAGAGGTATTACAAGAGAAAGCGATGCGGCTCAGATAAGAAACATAGATGGATACAATATAAGCAGAACAGAAAACAGCTTGTATTTAGAAGGAAGAGTAAACAAGACAACAAGCGATAATGATGCTTTCACGACAGTTTGGGGTCTATACTCCGACCAAAGCTCTTTCTTGGCATTCGATATTCTAACCTATCCACTAAGAACACAATTTAGTTCAAGAGTACAAGGAGTAACTTTGGGACTGGGTGGTGCATCTGAATCGGGCACAAGTATTGTTAGAAATTTACTAAATTCTCCAATAAAAGTAGCAGGAACCATGACTCTAGGTAGTGGAAATCAACTAACATTTACTGCCATAAACGGATTCTCTGCTGCAAGAAACTATACACCGCTTGGTCAAACCATGTTTATACCAAGCCGGTTTGTTTTAGGTCATCCAGTAGGAGTATCTTCATCACTTCCATACTCACCACCAATTAATAGAGATAATTTAAGTATGTCTATAGCAAAAATTGGATACTACAATTACGCTCTAGGAAATACAGCTGCTACAAATCTTACACTTTAATTAACGCCAGTCGATCCAAATCCGCCAACCCGGTCTGTCTTCAGGCCGGGTTGGTTGTATATTTCACCAAAATTTACTTGCTCATACTTTACAACTTCACCTTGGGCGATTCTATCTCTGTTGTAAATTTTAATAGGCTCTTGTGCGTTTGTGTTGATCATAATTAACTTTGTTTCATACGTATAATCTTCATCTACAACGCCCTCGCAGTTTGCCAATGTAAGACCATACTTTAAGGCCATACCTGATCTTGGGTGAAGCCTAATTGAATATCCACTAGGAACATCAAAAGTCAACCCAGTGCGAACCAATGCACGCTCTCCGGGCATAAGAAGAATATAATAATCTTCCTTGTCGTGATCGTACTGTGGTTCGATCTCGCTAGTCTCTTTTCCTTCCCACACCTTTACTTTTTCATCTTTTGGGATGTAGGCCGCAAGATCAAAACAAGCAGCCATCTTGGTTTGGTAGTTGGGGTCTACAATTCTTGGATCAACTTTATAATAGTTTAAGTACATAATATCAATATATCACACTGTTATTGTGTGTCAACAATCTGAGCAGTCAAAAGAAAATTCAGATTGTGTTTTTATCCAAGCATAGACATCACTTATAGACAAATTATCAGGAAATTCAGACTCTGGAATGATAAAATTAAAAACTTTAATTGGTTTAGATAAACTTAATCTTGCTTCTTCTGAAGCATAACCAGATAATTCTACAGTGCGTGTATTGTTCAATAAAAACTTTATTTCAGTAATTTTCCAATACTGAGCAACTGTTCCATATTCGGTAGAATAAAGTTTTGAAAGCGCCATTATTCAAAGTATCCGTTTACAGCAAGACTTGAATGGAAAGTCAATGTTGTTGTAGCACTAACACTGAATGGTCTCATTACAAACAAGAAAGCTGTACCAGCTGGAATAACCAAGGGACTGTTGAATGTTACTTCAAATCCGGGTTTTACGGTTCCTACTGCATCGGTCGTCAAGAAACCGTGACCACCTACAACAATACCGCGTGGAGCTACCGTGTTAGCACCATCTGTCGTGCTTGTGGCAACAGCACCAGCGTTGTTATAACCTCCAGCAGTAACTATAAAAGACACAAATGCTGGGTTGGTGGTAGGCGCTGCTGTCATAAATGCTTCACCCACACGCAATCCAGTAATGTACAAAGTTTTACCGGGCAAGGTGGGGGTACCAGCTGGATTTACAAAGTTAAAAATTGGATAATCTGTATCAGTTGCCGTGTTTGCAGCTATTGTAAATAGCCCACCCAAACTGTTTAAGCTTGGTGCCGACGTTGCCGTGTAAGTACCTGCGGCTCTTGTGGTACCGGATGTGGGCCATCCCTGTGCTCCAGCAGCTGCTCTTGTAACTGTAGGACCGCTTGCAGATCCTTGCTGAGTTTGATATGATCCCTGACCGGAACCGCACATTGCATGTGACCATGGTTTTGATGAGTTTTGGTCACCTTGGCCGACATTTATGAAACCTACGCCAAATTGTCTACCAGCAGATGCAATACCAAAATTCACTACGCGAACACCAACAGGTATATTTGAAGATGCTGTTGGGAACTGAAGCGAACCGGGGACATCTATGCTTGCGACCAAAACATCGTTAATCCAAAATCTTACAACGTCGTTGTGGAATACAATTAGATAATGGTTTACCTCAGTAGGGTCATACGATCCAACGCCGTCTCTTGACGGTATATTTGCTGTAACGATGTCAACTGTAGTTTCTACTGCGTTGTTGTTTACAACTGCACGCAATACACCACCAGAAAGTCTTCTAAAAAATATTCCGTCAATGTTACCTGCTGTTGGAGTTTGAACAGCTGCTTGAGCAGCAGAAGCAAAATAAAGAAATCCCCATTCACTTTGCGCATTTGTTGCAGCATAGTTTGCTTCTCTTCCCCATATATCACAGTATGTTGGATATGTTCCAAACGTAGGGAATGATCTATAAGTACGAACATATGCAGCCTGACCTGATGTAGTGGAGGTAGTGCTGTTTACAGTCAAAAAGCCGTTTGCCTGAGCAACGGCCATTGTTGTGTTTTGTTGCAACAAGTGACCTTGGGGTATGTTTGTACCTTCAAAAGACAGATTAAATAATGTCTGGTCCAGACCAACACGCAAACGATAGTCATCTGAAACTTCTGCGGGCAAAGTTGTTCTTTCGCCCAAAACAGTTCCATCATCTACCTCTGAGCTAATATTGACAAATCCAGCAATTGAAGCATCTGTAGGTGTATTTACATTTAAGTCATAATTGCTGCTTACGTTAGCCAATCCTGTCGAATTATTACCAGTTCTTATTTGAACGCCCATTTTAAAAGATCTCCTTATCGATCTATACTATTTATTCAAAATATCCATTCACCGATACCCTACCTTGGACGGTCAGGGTGTTTGAAGTTACAACTCCAGCAGGTCTTATAATAAACTGGAAAAAGCAGTTAGGAGGAATAACCAAAGGACTATTCAATTTTATAGAAAATCCGGGCTGTACTGTTCCCGGTGTCGCACCTGCAGTAAACCCATGTCCACCGATCATGATGGGTCTATTTGCAAAAGCAGTAGCACTATCTGCTGTTGATGTGTTGATGGTTGAACCAACTGCTGCTATAAAAGAGAGAAAAATTGCATTTGTGCTTGCTGCTGTTACTGCAAAACTGTCGCCTACATTAATTCCAGTAATATATAAACTTTTTCCGGTTATTCTTTGATTTGGCGGATAATTTTGCCATGAAAATACTGGATAATCCGCGTCGGAAGTTAAAGAAGAAATTAATGGCGTCAACCAAAAACCACCCAATGATGGTTTAGCTGGTCCGGAAGTTGTAACCCAAGCTCCAGATGTAAGACCTGTACCTGAATCTGGCCAACCAGCAGTACTACCTGTACCTCTTGTTACCGTAGATCTTGAAAAAGTAACTCCAGATTGGTTTTGATATGAACCATTACCAGCACCAGCCATTGCACCTTCATATGATCTATTTGAATTTTGATCACCCATTGCTACGTTAACAAATCCAAGATACATCTGTCTCGTTGGTGTCGAAGATGTTTCCGTATTCAGAACTCGGAATCCTACTGGTAAATTTGATGAAGCTGATGGAGTTACGAAAGTTGAACCACTCAAATTTATTTGAGACACCAATCTTTCATTTACCCAATATCTTACTCCATCATTATGGTACGAAACCACATAATGGTTGTAATCTTGTGGGCTATATGTAGTTCCGGTCTTTGAAACTAAAATTGATGTTGTTATTCCCTGAGACAGTTCCAAAGAATTATTATTCAATACTGCAAATAAACTTCCACCAGAAATTCTTCTGAAATATGCACCGTCAAATGATGTTCCACTGGTTGGGTTGGAAATTATTTCTGAACCAGATGGAACATCAAAAAATCCCCATTCACTCTGAGCATTTGTTGCAGTAAAACCAGTTTCTCTCAGCCACACATCCATATATGTTGGATAAGTACCGTATACTGGAAAATGTCGGTATGTTCTGGTATATGAAACACCACCCGAAACACCAGTCGCTCCACTATTCAACAAAAAATAGCCAGCGGTTTGTCCGTTTGTCATACCGTTGAAAGTATTCTGTTCTAAATGTGAGAATGGTTGAGCTATTCCCTCAAACGACAGATTAAATATGCTTTGATCAATTCCTGTTCTTAAACGATAATCATCACTTACATCCAGAGGAAAATCAATACGATTTCCCGTTGCAAGACCATAGTCAAGCAGTCCACCTAAATTTAAAAAACCAGAACCATCTGTAGTATTGGGAGTTACTACATTTAGTCCATATGAAGCACCAACGTTTGCTAAACCGGGAGTATTGTTTCCACTCTTAATATTAATAGCCATTTTTATAAATCCTCATGAACCCTGACATTTTATAGAATATTTACCATACGTACCATTTGGTGCGTGTCCGATCACGTCAAAACCTGTTCCACCCACTATATTATTTATTTCAAAAGATACCTGTTCAAGTATGGCATCTTCGGCAGTATGATCTGCTGTAGTCAATCCCAAAACCTTGCAATCTACAAATGTATCAGGTGTTATCCAAGTTATTCCCGTTATTGTTTTTATTGTATAAGTTTCCTGTTGGTGAAACAGTGTTTGACTTTGAATATTTGTCCAAAAATCTCCAGCCGTTGCAGTTGTTATATAAACAGTATTGATTGTTTCAGCTATAATTGCTTCTGCGGTAGTACCAATTCCACCTGTAAATGGTGGTTTTATTATAAGTCTGGCAGACCAACCATTTGTATCATCATAAAAAGACTGAATGCTTTCTAAAACACAACTGTATCCTACTGCAGATCCAGTATCAAAAACTACAGTGACTGGTGGATTGTTTTCAATGTTTCGCAAAATTGTACCGAAATCAACACCAACTCCATAAATTACAAGTTCAATTTGGTTTACCAATTCAGAAAAATCTATAGTCTGTGTTGTTGAATATATTGAACTTCCACCGCCACCGGAAGAAGTTGAAGCGATGGTAAATGTATTGCCAGATACACTTAAAGTTATTCCAGTCCCAGCAGCAAGATTTACTGAACCTGTCAGACCATTGAAAGTAGAAACATATTGAGTTAATCCACTACCGCTTGGAGTTGCCCATGTGATTCCGCTTCCAGTAGATGTCAAAACTTGATTGTTAGAACCTTGTGAAGAATTTATCAGTAAAGTATTTGTAAAATTTACAGGTCCAGTAAATGTTGCACCAGAAGCACTTAATCCAGCATTAAATCTTACAAGACCGCTAAAAGTACCACCAGCAGAACTTAAACCAACATTGAAGGTAGTAAGAGCATCAAATGTCTTTGTTCCTCCAAATGTTTGTGTTCCAGAAAGACCTGCGAGAATTGTTGTGATATTTGGTAGAGTTACTGTCTGACCTTGAGGATTAAAATCTAAAATAGATTGATTTAATCCATTTCTCCATATAATATCATTAGCAACCGGATCAATCGTAACGCCCGCGCTATTTAAAGTGTCATCAATGCCAAATACTGCTCCAGATGCAGAAATTGTTTGTGGGGCACTAAAATTATTATTAACATTTGTACGAGCAACATTCGAAATTGCACCAGTAGATCCATCAATACTCAATACTCCAGTATTCGAAACAGTCAGAGTGTTTCCAGAAACTGATAGGCTTATTCCAGAACCGTTGGTCAAACCAACAGTTCCAGTAAGCCCCCTAATACTACTCACACCTTGAACTGCACCAGTTAAGCCATTGAAACTAGATATACCCTGAACAGCACCTGTAAGACCATTGAAAGAAACTACATAGGGCCCAGATATTCCCCCACCACTGGCAGATGAAGAAATTGTAATTGTATTTCCTGCAGAAGTTAACGTAATACCACTTCCAGCAGAAAGACCTACTGTACCAGTAAGTCCATTTAGGGTATTTACAACAGGTGTGGTGCTATATACATCCCACGCAGTTCCGTTCCACTGCCAAGAACGACCACCAAAGGTGTAAATTTCGTTTAGTGATGGGGATGGAGGAAAATCTAATGGCATGTCTTAATATTTATACGATTTCAAACCATGAAAGATCTGTATAACCTTGTGTGTTATTTGTCGTAGGAACCAGTACGAGAACAAATGTATCGCTTACTCCCAGTTGAGTTCTTCCTATTTGAAAATTGAAATCATTTATGGTAGATACATCCAAGGTTCCGCTGCTGCTTATATATCCACCTATAATATCAGTTCCGCCAGTAACTCCCGTAGCCGTAACATTATATTGAACATTTCCATTGAAATGTGTTTCCCACGTGTTTCCCGTTAAAGTTGGATTTAATAAAATTCTATATTGCACTACTAATGGTTTGTTATTTGTTCCCGGCTCTATTGCCACACTAATATTTGACGGTACAATAATACTATCCAATCTATCGGGGGCCATTCGTATTGCAATCAGTGGATATTGAGTTCCTGCTGTTGTTAAAGTATGGGGTGTGGTTCCACTGTGGGTTACGTTGTATCTTCTGCTGAATCCTTCATATCCACCTTCAGACAATATTGTTGAGCAAATTTGCCTCATTGTACTGCTTGTTGCTTGGCTAGAAGTATTTTCAATTTCATATCTCAAAGGCAAACATGCGGTTGTCATGTAAGTTGTTGAATTTTTATTCGTATTGTAGAATGTATGTGCTACGACTGGTTTTCCATCTATATAAAATCCAGTTCGAACATCACCCACACCCAACCATTCAACATCCAGCCAAAAAAGATTTCCCTTTGTTACATCTATTGTAACACCAGAATCACCAGTTCCATCAAATTTATCACCATTCCAATTTGACTGTGTTATTGTTTGTGTAGTTCCGAGTGAAGCAGATGCCAAACAAATTGATAATGTCAACCCATCTTGCTGTAAGTATACACCGTTGTATGGTGTTCCTGATGTGACTCCACCTGTTATACCAAAATATCCAACCCTTTGGCGCAATCCACTTTTTGGTTGAGCCATTGCAAATGAGTCAACAATAGTTAAAGATTTTCCCGGTTGGTACGGAAACACTCTTTTTGTTTCGACGTACATCTTAGAACCATTTGTTAGACCTGCTGTTAGAGATACCGTGCTTTCTGTTGGATTAAAAGAATAGGTACCACCACTGAGTCCAACATAATCCCATTTATCACTAAGTGTATATCTTTGCTGACTATCGAATAAAGTAAATGGATTGCTAACTTTTAGTCGATTAAACGCATCAACCACATTTCCCTTGAAACCTACTAAATCATTGTATAAGTATGTCATTATATTATTCTCCATCCATTTCTGTAAATGAAATGTAACCCGGCATTGTCTAGATTAATTATTGCTGAACTTTGATTATCAATTGTGTGTGATGCAGTAGCACCCACAATAGTTATTCGTCTTGATGTGCCACCACCTGCATTTCCAGATTCATCCTTTACCACAATTTCTCTTCCTGTTTCTGGGTTGGTTGGAAGAGTTATTGTAACGGGGCCCGCGTAACTTACTCCGATATAATAATCGGAAGAAAGAGCTGCGTATGTTGCACCAGTGACACCGGTAGTTGCAAGAATAGAAATACTTGATCCAGCACCACCTCCGCTATTTGATGGTTGTATCCATTGAGTGGTACCGTTTAAATCTATTATATAAACATATTCAATTCCACTGTCAGAATCCATCCACCTACTGCCAAGTGTTATTCCAGAATTTACAGGAGCATTTTCTTGATAATAAAAATCTATTACACCAGTTGAACCTTTGGCTCCAGTAGGACCAGTTGGACCTGTGGGACCAGTTGGACCTGTAGGACCAGTGGGACCTGTTAGTCCTAGATCCGCTCCACAAGATCCTGCAATTGAAATATCAACATTTTTTCTTCTTCTGGTGATTGTAATATTATCACCAATAAAATTCATCGTATTGACAGAACGAATTATCTTATCACCATTCAAAGAAATATCAACTGCGCCACCCCCTGCTGGCGTTGTCATCTGTCCGATGCGATCTATAGCCTTTTGAATATCGTCGTTTTTAAACTTGTCCAATATTCCTGAAACATGTTCAGAATTAAAAGACAATATTCCATCTTGTAAGATTAATGGGAACTCTGCTTCAATTACAGGGCTTGTTCCGGCTGGACCTTGTTCTCCGGGATCTCCTTTTTCCCCTCTTGGTCCAATAGGACCTTGAGGGCCCACAGGTCCTCTATCACCTTTATCTCCCTTTTCTCCACCCGGACCTTCGGGGCCAACAGGACCTTGAAGTCCAACCTCACCCGCAATTCCGTCTTTACCGGGTATGCCCTGCTGACCTTGCGGACCTTGAGGACCCATAGGACCAATAGGACCAACTTCTCCTTGATCGCCTTTATCACCCTTTTCTCCCCTGTCTCCTTTATCGCCCTTTGGTCCGATTACTCCCGGATCACCTTTAGGTCCAACTTGACCTTTTTCTCCTTGGGGTCCTGCTGGGCCAATATCTCCCTGTTGACCCGGCTTTCCATCATTTCCTTGAGGACCCATGGGTCCTTGTGGTCCTGCTGGCCCCATTGGACCAATCTGACCACGCTCACCTTGAAGTCCCTGCGATCCAGCTTGAGGAATTATTTCCTTTACAATTGTTTTTTCTATTAATTGAACTACTGGTTTTTCTATTACTTTTGGTAATTGTTCTTTTGGTTTTTCTACTTGTATTTGTTCTTCAAGTAAATTTTTTATTTGAGTAGAATTACCAACAAATTTTATTACTTTATTAGAATTTTTTTCAATAAAATATCTCTCGGTTATTCCGTTTCCAAGATATATTTTTTCATCACATGAAAGAGACGTTGTTTCTTTTAGTAAGCTATTCTGTAATAGAGAACCAATAGGTCTTTTTAATTTAAATATAGACCCTTGAACATTTTCAAACATCATAACAGGTTGAAAATATTCTTTTATCTTTGCTGCATTTCCTTCAACAAGATAAGTTTCACCATACTCATCACGTAAATAAAAAGAACTTATTCCCGATCCAATTTAATATTTTTTGGATTTGATGCTTGATTCAATTATATGGTAAACAGCACCCATCAGCAGATTTGGATGCTGCTTTACAAGTTTAAGAGTGTTTTTGTTCTTTCCGAAGAACATTTTAAGTATTTATCATGAACCTAGGTACCACGATCCTGTTAGTGTTTGTATAGCATTTTTTGATACCGCTGCGAATTCCGATGTTGCTAAAAAGCTATCTCCGCACATACAGTAGTCTGTCTGTGGTGATAAACATGGGAAAAATGGACATGGCCCGCACTCTGGACGAATAAAATTACCATCACAATCTATCATACCGGGCGTGGCTGGTGATGCAAATGCCCACACGTTTTCCAACCAGTAATCATCTGATGGGCAAGGACCAGATGGGCCCACTAATGGCCCACCCGGACCGATACCAATATTATCACATGAAATTCCAGTTTCTGGCTCAAAACCAACATAAAAACATTGAAGATAGTCTAAATCAAATGCTCTTAAGGTAAATCCTAATGTTGGCACGCCGTAAAAGCTGGTTTGTGTAGATGAACCGACCGTTCGGCTCCACCCACTAGATTCTTTTAATTCGATCCAAGAATCAAATTCACCTCTATAATATAATCCTCTATTTGTGTCATTTGGTGTAAACCCAGAAACATGTTTTGGATATCTTGGTTCGGTCAAATAAGTTAAAAATCCAGTTTCATCATTAGTATATGAAAATGTACCAACAACATCTGAAAAATTATTTGAAAAATATGTTGCACCGCTATTTGTAAAAAATCCACAAGCATAAGTTGATGGCGGTGAAACAGTTCCTCTAAAAGCTAGTGGAATACTTATTGAAGTTCCATTTATCCCTCTCTGCACCGGGAAAGAAGACCAGTTTGGTAAATCTGTTGTTGCTGCTATTGTGGTAACACCGGATAAAGCCAAAGAACTATTTAAAACAACTGAACTGAACCATGTAGCATTTGTGGCTATACTGTTTGCCACTTCTGTTAAACTACCAGAAAGCAGCCCTGTAGAATTACCATCCGAGGAGATAAAGTTTATTCCAGATATACCAACTATAGCTTGCCACGATCTTGAATTATTCGAAGGGTTATCAGCTAAATTTACAACAAAAGCATTAGTTGTATTATTTGTTTTGCCGACATATTTTAATTTTAATGTTCCGTATTCAGAAGAGTTAAAAGAAGGTGATCTGCTTACATATGATCCTGCAGTAACACTTGGAAATGTTTTTTCTGGACAGTCAAAGCCAGTTTGACAACAGCAATCCGGTTCTTCATATGTGTCAAAAGATATACTCGGAACATTATTTGTTGCTGTTGGTCCTGAAGTTGTAAATGTGTATACATTTCTTGTTATTGGAATGCCAGCAGTTATCAGTAAAGTATTTGTACCTGTACGTACAACCCCTCCTGTTGTAGTTTCAGTACTTTCACCAACAAGATTCCAACTTAAAGAAAATTTTGTATAACTGTCTACATTTAGACGAATTAATTCATCTTCGTATACTGGAGGAAATGAAGGACTCCAATTTAAATAATCCGGATCAATTTTTAAACAATTGACGGCTGCTAATGTAAAAATAGATGGTTCATTTCTGCAAGTCCATCCAGAAGTCAAAGTCTGTGAGTTATACATCGGATCGACGGTATTTGACGATTGATTTATATTATCATAACTTAAACCTGTGTATGCAGTGAATCCCTTGTAAAGAGTATCAAAAGCCAATGGAAGAGCTGGCAACGAAGAGTCACACAAGGTACAACCGCACGCTGTCAGTATTCCACCAAGCATCATAATTAAGTGCAACCTCCGTATATTGGGTTGGGAGCACCAAACCAATATGCGCTTGAACCAGAAATTGCATTAGTAAATTCCATTGAAACCCATGTTCCAACTGGAACATTGTAAATATTATAATTTGTGCTAAGTATCAGAGTATCGGAAACTGGATAACCGTATGCAGTTGTTCCAGTATTATTTTGCTCCCATAAATTATAAGCACTTACTCCGGTTCCACCAACACCAGCTGAATAAGCCTGAACCGAATAATTCCATCTGGCAACACCAGAAACTTTTGATGCATTGGTAACTTGGCCATATACAAAAGTTGATGCCCCGCCTCCGCATGAGCCACCGCCACCACTTCCTGTATCTCCTTTATTCCCTGTAGGAACGAACATCAAAGACAAGAAATCGTTGTTTGATGGAAGACCACCACTGTCATTTGATACATCTATTTTATAATAACCCGACGCTACAGTTATACCAGTTACTGAAAATACATTATCTACAACCGTTCCAGTATTATCTAAAAGATAAAAATAACCTTTTGTAGTACTGTTGCTATTTACAAATGTATCAAACCACAAAGTTCTCGATGTGCTATACTGGTCTACATTATTAATATAAATTTTACTAACAGTTTTTATACCGCTTGAATTAAATTTAAGATAACCAGCTCCCGGATTAGAATCCGTTGTATTTGTGCTAAATCTATAAATTATTCCACCGCGATAGCCCGAGGCGCCTACTGGACCCGGATCTCCGGGATCTCCTTTTTGTCCTGTTACACCAGTTGCACCAGTAGGTCCAGTAGGTCCAGTAGGTCCTGTTGGACCTGTTGGACCTGTAGATCCCGTGGATCCTGTTGGTCCAGTTGTGCCTGTTGGTCCCGGTGTAGTGGAACCTGCTCCTGTGGGTCCTGTGGGTCCAGTTGGTCCGGTTGGGCCAGTTGGTCCAGTTGGCCCCGGGGCAGTGGAGCCTGCTCCCGTGTCACCTTTTGCTCCAGTGGGTCCGGTAGGCCCCGTTGGTCCTGTTGGACCTGTAGCTCCCGTGGAACCAGTAGATCCATTTGATCCAGTTGGACCTGCATCACCAGCTGGTCCTATTGCCGCATTTAAATTTACATCCCAATTAGAAAATGTTCCAGAACCTGTAATTCCGTCAACCACAACAGAAATTGTTGTTCCGCTATAAGAAGATACAGTTCCAATAAAATATTGTGTTGCGCTAGCAGCTATTAAAATTTCTTGGGCTTTTGTATAAGCAAGACCAGTAGGAACAACAATTTGTTCTGGGTTTCCTATTACCAGTGAGCCAAGAGTAAAAGTTGTATTAGATATGGTTGAGTAAATATCACCGGGTAAACCAGATCCACCTTGTGAACCAGTTTCACCTTTAGCTCCGGTTTCTCCTTTAGCGCCAGTGGCCCCAGTTGCTCCTGTTGGACCAGTTGGCCCCGGAACGGTAGAGGGTGCACCTGTTGGCCCAGAAGGTCCTGTGGGGCCTATAGATCCTGAAGTTCCCTGAGAACCTGTTGGACCAGAGGGAATAGAAAACTGTAAAATGGCAGCAGACGAATTACCAGCATTAGTAACAGATGCTGCACTCCCGGGTGGGAGTGTAGTCGTGGTTCCTACTTGAATTGTTGCAGCTGGCCCGGGTGCGCCTGCTGCTCCACCGATTCCGTATGGTGAACCGTATACTGTTATGTAGATTATTTCGTCCATTTGTAATTATTTATCTCATATTATATACTTGTTGTTTCAAGATAAATTGATCCCAAAACGGCTCTAGAATCTAAATTTTGTCCTATAAATACATCTAAAGTTGTCCCTACAATTATATTATTTGCCGCTGTAATATCATAAATTTGAGGCGATGTTGTTCCCGGTATATATGCCGTTGCAGCTGTAATAGTTGGTCCTATTTGGGCATAACTTCCCGATGTCAAACCACCAAAAACTTTTATTTCTCTTCCAGACCAGTTGCTGCTGCCACCAACAACTCCATTGATTACTACTTTTAATTTATCAATTGCTACATTTTGTCCATATGTTGGAAAACTATATGTAGTTCCGGGCGAGGTTCCTGTTATCAAAAATCCAGATGAATTGTTTATTGAATTATAGTTCTTATCCATACCACCAAATACACCACCTGAAAGAGTATATGTAGCACCATATAATTCATGACTGCCCTTCAAACAAATATTTTGAATATTTTTACAATTTTGATATATTATAGGTGGAACAACAGAAAACTGAGCAATACCACCAGTCACTGTGAGTATATCTTGTGGTCTTGGAGCGCGTGCACAGTTTTTTATTACGACTCCCCAGTTGTTTGCTCCACCTTTTCCTGAGACTGGTTTTCTTTTAATTTTTGGTGTATCCAAACCATCTGTTGTACCCCATTCACCACCGTCTATTTCTATAAAGAAATTGTTTCCATTACTTATATCTATTTGATATACGTTTGGATCTGGATTCCCACCCTGTATTCCACAATTTATTAATTTTATATAAGCACTACCAGTTAAGCCTAGTATCTTACTAGTTCCATTGGTTTTTGGTTCATATTCCCATTTGCAATTTGTTAATATGTATTGAGATACTGCATCAAGACTTGGTAATGCAACACCTGTCCATGGATTTACCAAATTGCTTCCGGCACCGCCATTGTCAATGGCTAAAAACGTTCCGGGCATTATTATTGTTGCAGTATCTATATGGGTATACTCAAATCCATATATATCAAGTGCTTTGTCCCAAATTTCAAAAAATTGACATTCTTTGAAATGATTGCTCAGTGCTTGTGAACTTCTTGCCCATATTACAGTATTTGCTTCTCTAAAATCGCAACAATCAAATGTATTTGTATCATCATTTGCATTGTTTGTAGAAAACAGTACAACTTTATCAAAACCATAGGTGGTAACATTTTTCATTTGAAAACCTTTTCCACCACCAACACCATTTAACCATACCGCATTTCTTTTCATTGTGGGGCCAGTTAAACCTAAACCAGAAAATCCAATATTTTCAAATCTTAAAAATTGGTGAATATTTGAATAAAACATAGAACCTAAAGTCGTATTTCCGGTTTCCAGTAAACTACAATACTGTCCATCTCCAACAATACTAAGATTAAAGCATGAGAGTAAATGTACAGAACAAGTTACTCCAGTAAATCCCGTTAATTCGTAACCAGAAGTCCATCCCTGAGCAGTTCCAACATAAAAATTTCTATCAAGTCTGTAATTTCCTCTAGGTACATATATTGTACCCGAACTTGCGGGAATATTTGGAGCGATAGATTTTACACCAACAGGAACTGTAAATCTCAGATAATTATATGCATTTTGAAATGCCAGACTATCATCGGTAACACCATCGCCCACTGCACCGAAATCTTTAACATTTACAAAATTATCTAATTTTGAATTTATTGTTCTTTGAACAGATGGATATGTTGTAGCTGGTGTATTTCCGTATTGATATTTGTAGGTTGTAGAAAGTGTATACGTATTTCCAGATATACCAATCGTTATACCAGATCCAGCAGAAAATCCAATAGTACTTGAAGAAACTGCACCCACGGTAACGCCACCGATAGTAGATCCATCACCAACATACAATAATTTGGTATCGGTTGTATAAATTAATTCACCAGTCAAAAGTGCTGTTGATAATCTTTCGGCGTTGGTGCCTCGTCTTAGTTGAAATGGCATATTTTATCCCTTATACTAATATTTATATGGTTATTACAGCCATTCCAGAACCAGAACCATTTGCAAAAGTTAATCCTTCAGAACTTATACTCACATTTCTTCCAAACCAACTGGTTGTTCCAGCTCCCGTATTATTAAACACAAAGATTACATTTGTACTATGATTACTTAAAATACTATTTACAGTTGCTGTTTTTCCTGACAAAGAACCAGTTATAATTTCATTTGCAGTAAATCCTATAGTATTTATTCCTATTTGTGTAGTTCCTCTAAATCCTGTTATAGATGAAATTATTCCACTGCTTGATCCTGCAATATTTTCATTTAACAAGAAACCAGAATTTGTAGAAACACTTAAACATTTTGTATCAGATCCTGTTACATTTCCATGCGTCACAACTCTTCTTGATTGGCCTATAAAAATATCAGCTCTTGTTCCTGTAGACAAATTTGCAGTTTGCAATCCATTGAATATTGTATTGTCTGAAACATGAACATTATCAATATAACCATTCCATCCCAAAAGTGTTGATCCCTGTCCTGATACAACGATTGCCGATTCCGCACCTCCAGCTGGTTGTTGTGTTCCTGATGTTCTAGTTCCATCTATATTATTATTTTTGCAGATAACAGATTTTTTTACGGGACGACAATATAAAGCACTGCCGTCATATGAATTAAAAATTTTATTTCCTTGAAAAATTACACTATTTGCTATTATATTGCTACCGGCATGTATCAACATTCCTCCAACATTGCTGCATGTATTGTTTGAAAAATTAATAGTATTAAACAGTGCTTGACATATTCCAGCAGCAGCAGCACCAGCTCCTATATGCGCTGCACCCTGTGGATAATTTTTTCCAGCCTGAATTACATTTCCTTCAATAATAACATCTATGTCTTCACCAGTATAACCACGATTTATTAAGGAAAGCCACATTCTTCTGTCAGTATCCCCAGCGGTTCGTGTTTGATTTTCATTAGCGTATTCCATTACATTATTGGAAATATTAATTATTCCACCCTGAGCGGTAGTAAAACCTAAAGAATCAAATTGTCCACCAATATTGACAAATACACCAACTGTGTTAACATCTGGTACATTGTTAGTTCGCATATAATTATTTTGAATATTGAGATTTGTGCCTTTTAAGAAACCAACATATATCAAACCTGCATTTTCTCCAATAATTTGACAACCATCGATTGTTATTTTATCGCCTGCAATATTAAATCCACCATCAACAAAACAATTCACAAATTTAATATATTCTGCACCTAAATGGGTATCAACTGCTCCAATTATATTTGATGAATTTGATGAATCTGTAATTCTTAAAGCCGAAATTCCATTAAATGTTATATTTCTGTTAATAACACCTAAAGATGGATAATAACGACCACTACCACTAAGATAAGTTGGAGTGGTTCCTATTGTAGTTGCGTGTCGTGCTGCAGTGTAATAACCACCATTTACTAAAATATTTTGGCTATTATATATGGTAAGCCCATAATCTAAACCATATTGACCACCGCCAACATCTTCAGCGTAGCAATTATTTACATATAAATTATCACACTGTCCTAAATTTAATGCTTCTGCTGAACAATTTGTTACTTTTACATTTTCAATTGCTGTATCTTTTAGATATCTTAATTCTATTCCAATATCATAACTTCCTGATATACCTTGACCAATAACACCTAAATTTTTAACACTTCCATTTGAATAATTTAAAACTTTATATAAAGATAAACCAGATAAAGAATAATTATCATAAAAAGTTCCTTGAATTACAGCACCCGTGGTTCCCTGTATTAGACCTATTCTTCTTATTTCACCTTTATTTGGTGGAAAATCTGTTATATATAAATTCCAAGCAGTATTTCCGGTAACCCAAACCATGTCACCTACTGACAATCCGTGTGGTGTTGTAAAATTTAATGTTCTGCTTCCTTCAGAAATACCAGAGACTAAATTTGGTAACAAACTCCAAGTAACACCAGATACTGAATTTTTTAATACTGGTATTTGCGTACCCCAACAAGAACCTGCGCGACCATCGATCATCGATAAACTTGGACCATCACCAAAAATAGAAATATCTTTTGGAATTGTAAGAGTCGCATTAACTTTGTAGGTTCCCGCCGGAAAATAAATATTTTGATAACCAGAATTCAAAGCATTTTGAATTGCTGTTGTATCATTTGCAACACCATTTCCAAGTGCACCGTATTCTTTTACAGATACAGAATAATTTATTAGTGCGCCAGTTATAGATCCTGTTTTACCATTTATCGAAGACACTCCAGTTACAGCACCAGTAAGTCCATTAAATGAAGATACGTTTAAACTATTATTTGCTGTAACGCCACCGATAGTAGATCCATCACCAACATACAATAATTTGGTATCAGTTGTATAAATTATCTCACCTGCAAGAGGTGTTATGGTCAATCTTTCGGCGTTGGTTCCTCGTCTCAGTTGAAATGGCATATTTTATCCCTTATACTAATATTTATTAGTTTTTTAAAATTATAATCCGCTTGCAGAAGTAAAACCAAACCCACCATCAAAGTATACACTATTTGGTATAGTAACCGATCCCATATCTATAGGTGATGCTTGTATTAAAAATTCTAAAGTGTTAGATACCGTAACACCAATCTGCCCAAAATCTAAACTATATAATGCTGGTATATTTGATCCAGAACTACCAGTTATTGTAACATTGCCTGTCTGGCCATTTACAGTATAAACAATATTATTTGCTTGTATTCTTCCGTTTATCTGAGCAGTACCACCAGAAGGAGTTATTACTAAATTTCCTACTGAACTGACATCTAAATCGACATAATTTGTTAGACCAACTGGAATATTATATCCAAGTCTTACATTTTTTCCAGTACTGTGGTTTACAAATAATGCTGAAGTTGTATTAGATGTTCTATTAATATTAAAATTAATATTATAAGTTCCACCACGGTAATCTATAGCATTGATTCTGTTAACATTAGATTCTATGTATATAGCGGCAGTGTCACCGATAGAAACATCCCGTGAGCCCAGTGATAAACTAACTGGTGCAACAACTGAAAATGCGTTGTTGTTATTTATTCCCTCAGCATTTATAAAAGTAGCTGTGCTCGGACGAATTAAAGTTATTCCAGCAGCGCTTATTCCAGATAAAAAGTTTTGTACTCCAGAAAAATTTTGAGCACTGTTTGTTACGGCCAAATTTGTTATTGCGCCAGTTTGTCCGTTTACAGACGTTACTGCTCCAGTAGGACCAACAGGACCTTGAATGCCCTGCGGTCCCTGTAATCCGTATAGTGCCGTATATACAGTTACATTAGGAATTCTATTGCTCATTTTAGTTTTCTGTTACCTGTAATAGACTGTTGATCGTTCCTCTCAATAGCGTAACGATGCCACCATTGTTTGGATATTGCATTTGAATGTCGTAGAATACTGGAACATAATCTGGGAACTGGTTTGTGTAATTTGATCCTACCGTTACGTATATAAGTCCACCTGTGCCAGTTACTGCTATACCACCTGTAACACCGTCGGGTGGATTGAATGTGGTTCCAGAAGTAACCCCCTGAACATATTTTACAATCTCATTTCCGGGATAATAAGATTTTCTGATTTCCATAGTCAAAGTGACCCCCGTGAGGTTGTATGCGGCTCCAGTGCCACCACAAACCCCCATGGCCCATGTTACGGTATCACCTTTTACTATAGTAGGATTGTACGAGTCTGCCATTTTTGCTCCCAAAAAATAATAGCCTTTATTAGAGGCTATTATTAAGTATTTAGGTCTTTTTAAAAATTAAAGAGTCACTGCAACTTTTTTAGGATCTATATCCAAAGTTGTCCTATTCATGTTTTTTGCAGCTTTTTCTGCCCAATCTTTTTGTTGCTCTGCAACCTGTTCTTGGAACTTTTGGAAAGCCTGCATATAAATTTTGTAATTATTTTCTACTCTTGGTCTGTGTTCGTTAGGCAAGTGTGGCTCGCTTAACAATTTTTGACATGCTGCCATACCTGCTTGCGGTCTTCCAGCATAAAACGCTGTCGTACCGATTTCGTCAAAAATTCCCCAAAGATAGTTTGCGTTGTCAACGAACAAGATATCATTCTGTGGTAGTGGCATGCTCAGACCCAATGAGGCCACTAGGAAGGCATTTCTTGGTCTTTCATATTTTCTATAAATGCAAGACAAGTGATATAGTGGTTCGACTCTATTTGGAGCACTTTCAAATGCCATCATGAATGCATCTGCAATCTGTTCAACTGGCTTGCCCAAAAATTCTCTGCACATACCAACACGCATCCATGAGAAGAATACCTCTTCATGCCAGCCACCTTGCTTAATGCGCTTCATGTACTCTTCTTCGGCAATCGCAAACATTCTTGCATCAAATGCCGACTGAGCTGCATAAAATTGCTTTCTTGGTTGATCTGGATTCTTGTCCAAGAATCCCTTCAAAACGTAATAATCCTTGGTATACTTTTCGATGTCGTTTGATACAGATCTGGAACGACAACCTTCTGTCCTTACTTCCCAAGCATAATCGCCTTCAAGCTTCTGGACATTCATTGGCTGTTCGCAAATAGCATATTCGTGAAGTGGCTCTTCATACCACCACTTCTTCTTTGCTAGATTGAACAATTGGGCTCTTAGCCACTTAAACTCTCCACGCTTGATTTGGACAACATAACCGTCCAAATTATCGTCAAACTTGTCAACTGGTAGAGTTCCAACGATAAAGTCGTCGGCATCAATCATCATTGCCCACTTGGTTTTACCTAGGCAAAGTTCAAGTGCCTTAGAACGATTTGTACCGAAGTCAGACCATTCATGGTCGTGAATCTCCCCCGGAATACCCTTTTCATCAAAAAACTTTTTGATGATCTCCTTTGTATTGTCGGTGGATCCTGTATCACAGATTACATAGTAATCAATGAATGGTGCGCATGAAGCCAAGCATCTTTCGATGTTTGGAGCTTCGTTCTTTACGATCATACTCAAAGTTAATTTGTGCATATTCATCCTTATGTATTAAAAAACCTACGAAGAGAACCGGGATTAAACTTTGGGATCAAGTCCCAATCATCCCGTTCATTATATTTAATGATTTTTAAACCTGCCAATGGCATCTTTTCTTTTACTTTTTGCTTATCTACTATCTCTAGCAGCTCCCAGTCTTCAAGAAGTTGAATGATGGCATTCCTTCTTTTAATGTCGTCTTCCGAGACATTTGATGGGAGACCATCTAAAGCAAATAGTTCTTTAAAATGAGCTACAATGTACACATCATTTTTATGAATGAGATGGCATGATTGATAAAGTATTTTTTTACCTTTTGGGGACACGCCTATCCGAGATAGGGTTTCTCTTACAACCATGAAATCTTCAGGATCAAATAAGTTTACATGAACGCCTACATTATTAAAAATTTTATCTGAGTTTTCCGACATACAGCCTCACTCTTTATTATTAAGTCCACCCTTTTGTAAGAAAAGCTTTAACTTTTCTATATCACTGGGTCCAAGTATATTTAGGACTTCTTGAGCTTTGGCGTCTGTGTATCCGTAAACCTCTTTAATTATAGCTAGATTGTCTTCGGTTTCTTTTTTGATCCAATGAGAAAACCGCTTTTTTTTCCTAACAGAAAGCCGATAAAAATCAAACTGCATCTTCTTATCAGTCCACCAATGGCAGTTTATCTCGTTGGCGTGGAATATAGTATCTGCAAAATATGAAAGACACTTATTAACGATAAATGGCGGATAGATTTTATCCGCTTTTTCATCCTGATCGAACAGGGGTTTTTTATCGTAATTTATG
>Ga0209770_10000371_pt1 | contig 24950 bp, 16 predicted proteins | sample LauGreSu1BDMLBDD_2_FD_187572 | JGI IMG/M metagenome (GOLD analysis project Ga0209770, IMG submission 187572) | Freshwater lake microbial communities from Lake Michigan, USA - Su13.BD.MLB.DD (SPAdes) (version 2) | ecosystem: Environmental > Aquatic > Freshwater > Lake | place: Lake Michigan, USA...
CTAGGAAAAGAGATAATTCCAATAATCCCAGTACAACAATCTCCAGAAATGGATCAATTCCTAAATGGTAAAAAGCATATAATCTATGACAAGATAGGAATGTCTTATGAGGAGAACTGGCTAATATGCTGTGAGAAGGTTTTGTTTACCATATACTCAACCGATATAACAGAGATCTATGAAATCAGAAACCTCATGATGGACCTATTTAGAAGAATGGACGAATCGGCCAGGGATGCTAATAAGTCAAAAGAAACCAATAAATTAATATTCCATAGCATTCACGTTATAGAGACATCACCCATAGAGCCTTCAGCAGAGCTTAAGGGCTTTATGTCCACCGACGTAATCCTAGAGGTTAAGTACTCAAGGACTACCGACGGCACAGGCAGATTCGACTAGTTGCGTTTAGTCAAGTTATCCAGTAAAATTAGCTAAGAGGGAAAAGCCTAGCCAGCTTTGATTAGATTTAAAACGTAAGTCAATATATATATATTTATTTAATAATGGAGGTTTTACAAATGGCACAAAACACAGGTAATGCTAGAAATATTCTAGTTGGTGCTTCACCACTATTCTTGTCTGTAGAAGATTCTTCTACATCAGGATACGTAGAAAACATGGTTCCAGGAACAGCAATTGCTGCAGCGGCATCACGTAACAAGACAGTACCAGCATTTAAAAATGGCGAAGCAGCAGTTGGTCAGACACCAGCAGTTGCAGGAGAGTCATACACAAAGACACTTAACTCAATCGATACAGAGGCACCAGTTACACCAGCAGCCACAAAGGGTGCGGCATATCGCAACGTAGGTTACACAAACAACGGTCTTCAAATTACTTACAACCCATCATACGGCTCAGTAACTGTAGATCAGCTTCTTGACTCAGCAAAGCTTTTCAAGGAGACAATGGAAGTTATGATTGCAACAGAAATGGCAGAAGGTACTCTTGAGAATATCGTTGCTGTATTTGGACAGGCAGCAAGCACAAATAATGCAGGTACATTAGGACTTGCAGCTGGTGCACTAGGAGAGGCTCCAATTGAGCGTCAGCTAGTTGCAGTTGGACAGGCTCCAACAACAGCAGCTTCTTCTAAGACAGAGCGTGTATATTATGCACGTCGTGTTCTTTCTGTACAACAGTCACAGTTCTCTTTGGCTCGTAACGCAGCATCAACATTCCCAGTAACATTCCGTCTTCTTCCAGATGGAAATTATGCAGGAGCAGAATACGGTACAATCGTAGACCGCACCTGGTTATAATTAATATAATTAATTAATAGATTGCCCCCTAAGAAATTAGGGGGCTTTCTATTGCCATTATATTTCCCATATGATACAATAATTAAGACAAGATCCTAGGAGGATTAAATTGGCAACTACAGTATATGACGTTGAAGAAATTCAACTACAAAATGGCGCAACAGTTAAGCTTAAGCCTTTAACAATTAAAGAGCTTCGTAAGTTTATGGTAGTCATTCAGAAGACAGCAGAAGTAACATCAGAAGACGAAACACTAACAATTTTAATTGAGGCATGTGCAGTAGCTTTAGAAAAGCAGCTACCAGACCTAGTTAAAGACATTGACGCATTTGAAGACACACTTGACGTTCCAACCATCAATCGCATTCTTGAAGTTTGCGGAGGAATTAAGATGGACGACCCAAACCTTCTAGCGGCAACAGTACTGGCTGGTCAGAACTAGATTTAGCCGCTTTAGAAGGGGAAGTCTTTCTTTTAGGTAATTGGAAAAATTACGAAGAACTAGAAGATAGCCTTTCAATGCCAGAGATGGTCCAGACTTTTAAGTCAATGCAAAAAACTGAAGAAGAAAAAAGAAAGTTCTTGGCTTCAATTCAGGGTGTTGAATTAAATGTAAGCAGTAATGAAAAAGAGGAGGGGTCATCCTTCGAAGATATCCAAAGAAGAGCATTAGGAATAACTACATCAGCAGATGATGTTGTTTCACTACAAGGCTCATTTGCAGCGCAAGCTGGATTTGGTATTGGAGCTGGATTAGGATACTCTATAGAGTAACATATATATATGGCAGATAATATAATAACGACCAATATTACCGCCCACGCAGACTTCACGAGCTTAAGAGCTCAATTAGCTGCGGTAACTGCCCAACTCGTAAGACTGCAAGAAACCACTGCTGGAACAAACGCAAAGCTTGCAAACCAAATTGCAGTAATGAACAAGTCGTTTGCAACGACGCTTACTTCAACTGGACAATTTTCACAACACTTTGTATCCCTATCCTCAGACGTAGACAAGTTCGGAAAGAACTTAGATAGAGGCCGTTTAAAGCTCAACGAATATTATAGCGCTTGGAACGGCCATACAAGAAAAACAAGTACCTTAATTAGAGATCTTGCCAAGCAGCAGGTAATGCTTGAGCAAGCTATCGTGCAACCAATTGGTAAAAATGCACAAGGACTAATGCAATACAATGTTATGGTTGCAAAGGGTCTTGATGAAGTAAAGAACAAGATGGCGATTGCTAGACAAGAAGCTGCAATCATGAATAAGGTCATGCTGGATGGATCTAACCAGCTTATTAACTGGGGTAAGAATACTCAGTGGGCAGGTCGCCAGCTAACAGTAGGACTAACAGTTCCACTTATTGCATTCGGTGCAGCGGCACAAAAAGCATTCAGGGAAGCAGACGCAGAGCTTGTAAGGTTAACAAAGGTTTATGGCGGTCTAGCTGCAACATCATCTGCAGATTTGGCCCAGGTAAGAAAAGACGTAACGGCAACTGCTAAAGAAATTGCTAGTTCTTATGGTGTTGCTTACAAAGAAACAATTGCTCTTGCAGCAGACTTGGCAGCAACTGGACAACAGGGCAACGAGTTAATTGCAGCCACACAGCAGACAACAAGACTTGCAGTACTTGGTGAAGTCGACAGACAAGATGCCATGAAGGCAACTCTTGCAATTCAAAACGCATTTAAGCAAAGCACAGATGAATTAGCACAATCAATTGACTTCCTTAACGCAGTTGAAAACCAGACATCAACAAGCCTTGCAGATTTAACTGAGGCTATTCCTAAAGCAGGGCCAGTTATTAAATCTCTTGGCGGAGACGTAAAAGATTTAGCACTTTATCTAACAGCAATGAAAGAGGGTGGAGTAAATGCCTCTGAAGGTGCAAACGCAATTAAGTCAGCAATGGCATCTCTTATTAACCCAACTAAAGTTGCAACAGAACAGTTTATGGGATTTGGAATTGATCTAAAGGGTATTGTAAATAATAATGCTGGAAACTTAACTGCAACAATATTAGACCTACAGGCCGCACTAGATAATCTTAATCCGCTAGATAAGTCTAGAGCAATTGAGCAGTTGTTTGGTAAATTCCAGTTTGCAAGAATGTCTGCTCTATTTGAGAACTTGGGCAAGTCTGGTTCACAGACACTACAGGTAATGGATTTGATGAAAGCAAGCGTAACAGATTTAGCAGCAATCTCAGAGCGAGAATTAAAGATGATGACAGAGTCAGCATCTGGACAATTTAAAAGAGCTTGGGCTGCAGTACAGGCGGACCTAGCATCAGTAGGAGAGCAGTTCTTAAGAATAAGCACTAAGGTATTAAAAGTTGTTGACGCAATAATAAACTTCTTTAAAGAGCTACCAGGACCAGTTAAAACATTTCTAAATGCACTTGGCGGATTAACAGCAATTGCTGGACCGCTCATTATGATGGCTGGTGTAATGGGCAACTTTATAGGATATGTAGTTAAAGGAATATTTCATTTAAGACAACTTGCAAAAGGCGGCCAAGGATTTAAACTTCTCACACCAGAAATTATTGCAGCGGATGCTGCTGCAAAGGGATTAGCAACATCATTCTATTCAGATTCAGAAGCAACTATTGTTTTATCAAATGCAGTAAACACCTTGGCAGAATCATTTGTTAATTTAGAGGCAAAGGCCAATGCAGCAAAAGTTTCAGTTCAGCCAGCAGTCACAACAGTTGCGGGCGGAGTTATTATGGCTGGCACACCTTCCATCGGAAGATCGGTAGATAAAGATCACCCACTAGTTGGAAAACCATTCTCTAGAGACATGTCTCACTTGATTCCATCTGGTATGCCACAGATGGGAACAATATTTGGAACAGTTCCAGGAGCTAAACCAGTAAACATTAGAGTTGGAAGAAACCCACAAGCTTACATGGATGGAGATCTGCCAAAGATTCCTGGACTAACATCTATCGGCGGAGCATCTACAGGTATTGTTGCAGCAGAAGCTGCCAAGTGGCATGCCATGACAGCCGCAATTTCTATGCAATCTCAAGAAGAACTTGCGGTACTTAAAAAAGAAGTTATGGCAACAGGAACAGTTACATCCAGCCTATCAGATTCATATCAGGCCTTACTACCAGAATTTACTCAAATAACACAACTTGCAGCACAAGAAACTGCTGCAATTGTTCAGCAAGTTCAGCAAGGTAAGATAACTGTAGAGGCAGCAAGAGCAAAGATTATTGCACTTAACCAGCAAGTAGAATCAATGTTGGCAGAAACAACAAGGCTGACTGCAGCTGGAATGGGCAGAACAGCAAGTCTTAGCGTAGTGCCCTTAACCACACAGCCAGTAGTTGATCCAGTCACAGGCAAGTCTAATATGAAAGAAATGTTCCACAAAGGCTCTGTTAAAGAAATGGCAGACAGAATTGCTAGAGCTCTTGGCGGAGTAAGAACATCTGGCGCTGGATATAATATAGAAACAACCAAACCTAAATTTGCACGGGGAGGCTATGTACCAGGTACTGGAAATACAGATACATACCATACAACCGCAGAGGCTGGTTCATTTGTAATTAACAAAAAGTCAACACAAGAAAATAAACCTTTTATAGATAGATTGCTGGGAGGTACATCCTACTACGCAAACAGAGGCGGACAGACACCAGTAGTTTTAACTCCTGGAGAAGCAGTAATCCCAGCCGATATTGCACAAAACAATATGCCTCTTATGTATGCATTAAATGGTGGCCCAGGAAATACATCTGGAATGGGAAGAAATGGCGGCGGAGCAACAGCAGCAGAAAGAGCACAAGCAGAAAGAAATGTTAGAGGAGCTTCTACTTGGGCTGCAAGAATGGAAGTTTCAGAAAATTGGTTAGAAGAAAAGCAAGTAAGACATGTAATTAATGATGCAGCAGTATTAAACGAATTAGGAATGTCTGAAGTCGAATCTATTAAAACAGCAAAACGACATTATGATGAAGCAAGAAGGTATGCTTACGATCCAAAAACAGATAAAATTGATGATGCTAGATGGGCAGAAATAAGAGAGCGTCAAGCAAAAGAATTAGACAAGCGTTTAGGCGGAAGGCTATTAAGGCCTATGCCTGTTCAGGTTGTAACATCAAGAGGAGTTACTTCTGGCAGAACAGTAATACCTGCAATCTTGCCTTCACCATCTTTACTAGACACAATAGGAAAAATGGGATTCTCAAGCCCGACAGAGCTTCTAAGAATAAGAGAGCAGCTATTCGGCCAATCTGTTTGGGACCCAGCATCAAGAAAATGGATCCCAGCAACACATTCATATGCTAGTGAGCATGATATAAGAATTGGTCAGTATGGATATCGAGCAGCGGGTAATTATGGTCAAGCAATTGCTGGTAACAAAGAAATTAATCAATGGACTGCTACATTCTCTAAACTAACTGGTAGCCATGAAACTCCATTTGTCGATAGAATTCCAGGAACATTAACAGAAAAACAAATAGCTTTAGATACTGTTGGTAACGTTCTTGGGGTTGGAAAAGGACCAGGAGTCGCTGAAAGAATAATGGCAGCCCCTGAAAGATTAAAATATAATTTTGGTATAACTAAAGCATTTATGAGTTTCTTGATGTCAAAGAGACCAGGAAAAATGTCAATGTCAAAGCAGAAACTAAATTCTGGTGGAACCGTTGCACAAAGATTATTCCCAGGAGGAACAGTTTTCCTTGGAATGCCTAAGACAATTAAACAAGTTGAGGCTCAAAGAGCAGCGAGAGATGCTATGGTAAGAGCAGACAAAGCAGTCGCAGACTCTAGATTTAGTAGAAACCCAGTAACCGTTTACGATGAAAAAATAGGTGGAGATGGAAAAGGACACAGCTTCCCTGTAGGCGGTATTGGCGGAGTTTATATTAGAGATGGCGAGAAGTTTTTTGTTAAGCCAGTCGTCGATGAAAAAAGAGCACTTGCTGAATCAAGATTTAATGAAATTACTAACGGTGTTGGCCTAACAGCCCCACAACAAAGAGTTGTTGTAATTAAAGATCCCACAGACCCATTAGGTCGTAGAAAAATATTAGCATTAGAGTCTAAATACGACCCAAGATTTTCAGACATGCCTGATCAATTTGATGAGAATCAGTACTTTAAGCAGCTAGCCTTATCAGCATTGCGTGGCGACAAGGATTTAGCTAGAGGCAACCTAGGTGCAGACAGAGTTGCAGATGCAGGAGCTTCGGGGGTATTTGACACAGCTTCTGGAGTTAGAGAATATTCAAGATCTATGCCTTCATTTAAACATCAAGCAATGATGAACCTGCTTGGTGTAAAGGGCAGTGGGGCAAAGAGATTCTTTGCTGAATCAACTGCAGGTATTCCAAAAGGCATGACAGCAGATCAATACCATCAAAGAATGCTAGATGAAATTGAAGACATGCTTCCTAGATTAAAACAAACAATAAGTAGATTTGATTTAAATTCAGAAGAAAAAAAGATATACAACGAAATGATTAAAAGAATGGAAGACGCAAGAAGAGAAAACTACACAGATCTTCACGGAATACATTCTTCATTACAAATAGCACCACAAAAAACACTGACTCCAGCCGCACTAGCCAAGATGGCAGCAGCCGATGAGTTAAAGCGTAGACAAAAAGGACATGCCGCAAGCCTAGCAGACAATGATTTTAAAACACCAGAGAATGGATTTATACTAGGCGGACTTATTGGAGCACTAACAAAAGGTAAAGCTCTACATAGAATTGGTGCTGGATTTGGTAAAGACTCAACTGGAGGTTGGGGAGTTACATCGTTAGAAATTGGAATGGCTGAAAAGCTTTTTGCATCAACAGGTCTAACAAAGAGAACTCAAAGAATTCTTTATGACAAGCTAGCAGCGGAACTTGCAAAAGAAATGCCATATGGCTATACAAAAAATGCACAGGGACATTTAATAAAAGCACTAGAGCCAGATATCATGGATACTGTAATAAGGTCCGCAGCATCTTCAACATTGTCTGACCCACTTGGAAGAAAAGTTCTTTCTCAAATAGATAGAGAAATCCTTAGAAAGAAATTTGCAAACTGGGAATCTAAAAAAGATACATCCATTACAGATGCATTAAAACAGTTAATATTTAAACTAGAGGGAAGAGAAAAGGGCGGACCTGTAAATGCAGGACAGCCTTACATAGTTGGCGAAAAGGGCCCAGAGATATTTGTTCCAAGAAACGCAGGAGGAATAGTTCCTAATGGTTATGGAATTGGCGGACAGATAGCAATGGGAACAGCTGCTATGGCTGGAGCGAATTTCCTTGCCAGTAAAGTTGCAAATGAAACAGTAGCAATGATAATTCAGCAGCTTGGATTTATGCTACCAATGATGCTTAGCCCCATGTTGGGTGGCGGTTCAAGCAAGGGAATGATCGGTAGAGGATTAACAAAGGTCGGTCTAGGAGCAATGACCACCCCACTAGCACTATCAAATAAAAACCCAGGAGAGATTACTAAGTTTGGAAATGCTTTAGTAAAGGCAGAATCAAGCGGAACAAAGTTTGGAAAGATGGTAGGCAAGATAGGATTTGGCCTAACAAGATTTAATGTAGCCACAGCACTTGTTGTTGGTGGATTAATGTTCCTTAAAAATAGGTGGGATGCAAATACAGAAAGTATGCGCTTAAATGCCCTAGGCTATGGAATGACAGAAGAGGCTGCTAAAAAAGCGGGCTTAAAGTTTAGAGACTTAAATAAAGCATTAAAAGAATCTGTAGATGCAGCCAAGGCTACTAGGGAACAAAATCAATTGCTTTATCAAAGCATGACAGGTTCTGGAACACCACTAAATATAACAATTGCTGAGTTTAAAAAACTGAAGAAGACAGTAAAAGAGCAGTTTGCAGACCAGATAAAGCTAATCGACAAGACTAGCGCAGATGACCAGCTGGGATTAGCGGAAAGATTAAAAACACAATTTATTGGCATGGGTATGACCTCCGAAGAGGCAACTAAAAAGATTTACACAATGTATACTCTATCAAAGAATTTCTCAACTGATGCTAGTTTATACACAGTTGCTGCAGACGGATTCAATGAAATTAAGACAGCAGTTGAAGCAGCCGCTGCTGCCATAAAAATATACAATGAGACAGTTCACGAAGGTAGGGATGGAACAGAGCAAGCTGACGCACTAACCACAGCCAATGCTGCACTCCTTAATGCAATTGAAAAAGACCAAGAGGCAGCATTAAAAAAGAGAAAAGAAAACAAAAAAGAGCCAGCATTTATTAGCACAGCAGATAAAAATAAGTTAATGTTGGAGACAGAGCTAAAAACTCTGGAAAAAATATCAAAAGAACAAAGATATCAAAAAACTATAAGCCAAGAAACACTTGATGAATTAGAAAAAACAAACCCAACTCTGTTTGAGATTGCTAGTTTGCATGACACAAACATATCTCTTTTGCAAAAACAAAGACTTATTGCAAGAGGATTTGCCCTTGATATGCGTGGTTTGTCCGCAGCACAAGTTGATCAGGTGTATAGATTTAATTTAGGAGTTACTCAAGCCATCGAATCTGTTGGAAGAGTAACATTCTTAAAGGCTAATTATGAAAAGCTAGATAATCTTAAGAAGCTGCAAGAAAAGTATACGAAGGCAATGAAGGGCCAGAGCGCAGCCCAACAGATATCAGATAGAGATAAATTAGCTGCTCTTCAAAAACAAATAGATGCAAATAATAAACTTGCAGACGCAAGAATTAAAGCTTTGGACGCTGCTAAAAAAGAAGGCGATATTGCAAGAGAAATTGCAAAAGCTCAGGCAAGATATGAGGCCGCACTTGCTACAGGAAACACAGCAGATGCACAACAGGCAAGCCTTGATATGCAAGGCCTACAGAGCGACCTGCAGTATGAAGCACAAGTTAAGGCAATTGAAGATGCTACTACCTTAAAGAATGCTCCTCTTTTAAAACAAATTGAATTAATACAAAAGAAACAGCAAGATGTAGCTGATGCCGCAGCCCTAGCAGCTGAAAAATTTGGAGATTTAACAGGACAAATTGATAAAGAAGAAAGTGCAATTAATTCTTTAATTAGAGCAATGGCCAACTATAGAACTGCAATTGATCTTCATAAAGAAGATCTTTCAAAATGGAAGACATCCCCAGAAGCACTTGGAATGATCGCTGCAATTACAGCAGCAGCAACTGCAGCAAAAGTTAGCCTGAAAGAGTACCCAGTAGATCCACAAACTGGAAAGCCTGGAACAGCTGCAGCCGAAGGCCTAATGTCTGCACTCGAAACTGCTCTTATTGAAAAGGGCATTGTTGTAAATGGTGACATAATCATTAATGGAAAGAAGATGGATGTTGGGTTGAGCACACCAGGACAAATAGCAGACCCTAAAAACGTAGCAGGAAAAATTACTGGAGAAGGCAAAGATAGAAAGTTTTTTGATAGTGCTGGCAATCCTGTTACTGAAAAAGCATATAGATCAATGCCGTATGAATCTGCTGGATCAGAATATATTGTACCAATTCCATCAATTCAAAATAAAGAATTTGCAACAAGGGAACAAGCAATGATGATGTTCCTCCAGAATAATAATAATAAGGCTACCTATAAAGCTGGCGACCTTACTTTTTATCATAATGGAACTGTGCGGAAAGGTAAAGCGCTTGCAGGTAGATGGTTCGGAACACTAGCAGGTGATGCAAATAGGGTAAAATCTTATTACACTGGTTCCATAGGTGCAGTGCGGGGTGAAGGAACTGGCACATCTGATTCCATACCAGCCTATCTTTCAAATGGAGAATATGTATTAAGAGCATCTGCAGTTTCTCAATACGGAGTTCCATTCCTTGATGCTCTCAATGCTGAAAAATTACATATGGGCGGAAAAGTAGGACATAAGCACGGGGATTCAAATGGTAATTTCTTTAGCAAATTTAATCCAGCAAATGCATTTTCATCAATCATAGAAGGAATGTTTGGATTTGGAGTTAGCAACCAGTTTAAAACAAACATAACTCCACCAAAGTCAACCCAGTCTGAAAAAGATTTAGCTGCATTACGCACTCTTCAAACAATAACTGGGTACACATCAGCATTTAATTTAAAAAATAATACTAGCCCAGAAATTTTTGGACATAAATCTTTGGGTGTTGCAGCAGATCTACTTGGAATAATTCCGATACTCGGCACAGCTGGTAAACTTGGAACAGCAATAAGAGCCAATAAAGCTACTTCCGCAGCCAAAGCAACGGACTCAATTTTTAGTCAAGAAAGCATACAGGTCGGAGAAGACGCATACAAGGCATTTACAATTGGTAAAGATAAAACTAGGTTTACATTTAAGGGAGCAGAAGAATCTCGTAGTGGAAGAAATACAGAGATAGCAGATTCAGACCTATCCTCCTTAACATCAGTAGATGATTCACTCTTTATTGTTCCAACAACACCACAAGGATTAATTGAGGCAGCATTAAAGCTAAAGCCTAAAGATAAAACATTAATAAATCTTTTAAATAACTTTAAAAATAAAAATTATGGTCCAGCAGAGACAGAGCTTCTTGATTTTATGACAGCGTCGTCTTATGTAAATAAAGAAAACCAAATTGCTTCAATAATAGATACAGAGGGACTTGCTTTAGTTATAGCACATCTTTCTGGAAACAAAGCAGCAACATCAGCTCTAAATATCAAAAAAACAATTTTAGATGATATTATTGCAAAAGAGAAATCAGGAGCATCTGCCAGCTTCTCAAGCATAAGACACGAAGGCCCTCTAGAGCCAAACCAAGTCCCAGTTATTCATTCAACATCTCACGCACTTCAATATGATGCAAATGGAAATATAATTGTAAAACCAGCAGGATATTACAGAGTAGGAGAAGGCCAGCTACCACGTGGTACTGGAACTTTAGAGGGCAGTGATGTTGCTGTACCAAGATCAACGGTACACACTACTTTATATGGATCGGTAGCAGATCACCTATATAGCCAATGGAGCCCAGCAAACACTAAAATAATTAGTACACTTGATGGAATGATAGGTGCAAATGGTAAGCCTTACAGCATGAATCCTACTGATACATGGTGGTCAAGAAGTCCAGGAGAGTCTCTTGTTTTTCCAAAAGGCACTACTGCAATAATTTCTCCATTTACAGATGAAATTGCATATGCAAAAGAATTAATAAAAAGAGGGGTAATTAAAGACGGAGAGACTCCTCCAATTGTAGCAAAAGACCCAAATACAAATGAGATATTGCATTTAAGTAAGCAGACATACTCAAGCGAGCAGCTTCAAGAAATAGCTGACATGATGTATTCTCAAGGACAAAAGCTAGTAGTTAACGACGGTAAGCTTATGACAGAGTTAAGAAGCTTCGGAGAAACTCAGCTTCTTGAAATGGGTTCTCCAAGTGAATATATTGACAGACTTGCTATACAGCTAGCAAAAGAAAAACTTGCTATTGAGGGAGGACCAGTACATATTTCTGGACATTCATTAAGCAGTAATTGGGCTGATGAGCATGTAAAAGCAATAGCGTCAGACATGCAGGTTCCATTCTTACAACACCAGGGGTCTTCACCTCAATACGCAGAATTCCCTAGTGGATTCCAAACACAAATTAGAGAAAGAGGTGGTTACGATTACGCTGACCCAGTGACTATAGACTCACTTAGATTCTTAGCACTAAATGGACACTACCCAACTCCTAAAGTAAGTGGCAAGAAAACAAAGTCGATGTTTGATGACGAAGACATTTGGGATGATGATATAACTAGAGGTGCAACAGGTGGCCTACTAAGTAACGGAAGATTCCAAACCCCTAAAATGTCTTCATTCAATATTCCTAAATTTGATTCTGGAATAAATAACGTACCAGCAGACATGCTTGCACAGCTTCATAAGAATGAGGCAGTTATTCCAGCCAACATGAACCCCTTTAATCCAAATGCTAATAATGCTACAATGGGTGGAGCAACATTTAATATTACAAATAACATTAATGGATTCGATGGAGATATAAATCAATTGTCAAACATGGTAACTCAAAAAACAATTACTGCAATTAGCAGCCTAAATGCTAGAACAACTGCGATGTCTGGACCAACAATGACTGTAGGAATTAAGTAATGGCCGCATTAATTTTGCCAGTAGGCTCACTTATATTCTTTGAAAAAACAGTTGGAGCCGTAACATCCTGGCAGGCCCTTAGCGAGCATAATAGATCAGGCGCAACTCTAGACACAACAAGAATTGAAAAGTCTCAAAGAATGTCTAATGGAACCCTTAGAAAGATATTTATTGCTGACAAAGATACCTTAGCGGTAAGCTGGATGGATTTGCCAAGTGATTCTTTAATGACTGTAGATGGGCATTGGGGCGCAATGGATATTAAAAACTTTTATGAGACGGCAGGACAGGGTGTTATAAAAGTAAAGGTTTCTCCAAATGGAGTTACTGCAAGAGATAAAATAATGACAATGTCATTCACATCAGCCAGCTTTACTATGAAGAAAAGAAATGTAAAGATGAATCGCCAAACTGAGCCGCAAGAATTCTGGGATGTATCTATCACACTGGAAGAAGTTTAATGATTACTGGATCACCTGGGCTACTTAGCTATTTAAACACAAACACATCTATCAAGATGACAAATGGCTGTACCCTAGAATACAACATGAACGATCTGATTGAAACAAAAGAGATCAAAGCTTCGGCAGGCGCAGACTATGCTTCAAAAACTATTAATGGCTATACCTACAAGCCATTTGAAAAGATATTTCCGCTAACCAGCATAATTGATCCAAGAAGACCAAAAGTTTCTGGAATTCAGTATATGGTAGATGGAGATCCAAGTCTTAATACCGAGCTTAATCCAGACGGCACAGTTAAACGTGCTGGTACATTGAAGTCTAATGTAGGCGACTATAGAATCTACTCCTCAGAAAAAACTTTTCCAACTAGATTATATTTTTCAAGCGCACAAGCTCCATATAAATATTGGGTATCTCGTGCATCTAATGCATCAAAGGAATTATCTGACTGCATAATAACAGCAACATATCCAATAGATAAAAAAGCTGCATGTAATAAAATTGTAGTTAAGTTTGAAACAGCCCACTCTATTCCAACTGAATGGAATTTAAAAGTAACTAATGCTGCAGGAGTTAAGTCAACTATATATAGCGGAACATCTTGCCCAGCAGATGGCGTTGTTAATGTATACTATAACGGTTTGCCTACATGGACAGGTGTCGCTGCAGACTTAGACACAACTAAGTCTATTGATATAAATAAATTAGAATTAGAAATTAAAAAGAATAGTATTGCTGGCGCATTTGTCGGAGTCATAGAGCTGTCGGCTAGATATGTTATTGATGTAACAGAAAGAACAGAATCATTTAATATATCTGCAAACTCCTCAGACAAAGTTGATGGCCTTGTCCCAGTAGGAGATGTCACAGCAAACTCAATAAATTTATCTTTAAACGCTTATGACAAAAACTACGATCATTACGATAAAATTAAATCTTTTAGTAAAGACAAAATAAGTTTATATAAGAATATTATAATAAGGCCCTACGTAAGAGTAGACATGGAAATAATAAATTTGGGCGTATTCTATTTAGACTCCTATTCTGTTGATGAATTTGGAGAAATAAATATTTCTGGGTTAGATGGAGCAAGAGAGCTTCAGTATATCAAGCCGCCAGATATTGTAACAAAAGATATGTCTTCAGTTGCAATCATTAGAAGACTGCTAGATTCAATTGGATTTACAAACTATAACTTTAACATACCTGAAGGTAGCAAAGATACCGTAACGCCATTTTATTGGTATACGGATAAAGAAAAAACGGTTTGGCAACAGATTCAAGATTTATGTAAAGATACTCAAACCGTAGCAATATTTGACGAAAACGATAAGCTTCAATTTTATCCAAGAAGCTATATGTTTTCTCCAACAAAGCTACCTCAAGCATCATTTAGATATGATGCAAAAGGAAGCAATCTTCCAAACATATCTTCTATATCTATTGACAATGTTCCATCTGTAAAAAGTATAAAAGTTTTATACAGCCCACAGCTAAGCTCCTCATACCTAATTAATTCAGACCCTATGTATAAATCACCAGTGGTTACTCTAGGTGCCGCAGCTTTAATAAAAACTCTTGAAGTTGCCGCCCCGACAGAAGGAACTGTAGGATCAGAAGACTATGCACAATTTGGTTCTGTTTATTTAGAGCCGATTGTAATATCTGGAATAGAGCAGCAGTTTTATTCATACTCTGGCTACCTAGTTATAGACAAAGAAATTGTTGAATATGATGCAATTAAATACCAATATAAAGATTTAAATGGTGTCGTACAAAAGAAATGGATAACATCAGAAGCAGATGTACAAAAATATAAAGGCCTGGGGCAGCCAAATACATTTGAGCCTACTGGGCAATATAGAATAAAGACTAGGAATGCTTTTGGAGCTGTTACAAATAACGCACTGCTAAAGCACACAGTGTCGACCAGCGATCTAAAATTAGAATGGGAGGGCCGCAAGTGGAATACAGTAACAGGAGAATTTGTTCGTGACGACTCTGTCTTTAAGCTAGAAAAAACTTTAGTTGAAAAAGATGCAGGAGGTAAATACATAAATAATCCTGACAATCTTCTTGCTTCTATACCATTATCAATGATGACAATTACTGCACCAGAAGTTGAATTAAAAACAAACACTGACCCAGCCACCAAGGATGCAGTTCCAAAGATACCAGTTAAAAATACAGTTTACAGACTAGTAACTCCCAAAGAAGAAGTAAAATTTTTTGGAACTGTAACACCAACAAGCAATGATAGCTTTGCAATTGGAACAAACATGTATTTCCCTTACAGAATAGACCCAACTTCCCAGCTACCAACTGGCAATCAGCCAACAATAGCTGGACTAGCATTTGGTTTAAGCGCTGACAACAGAGACGGATACTTGTTAACAATCGGAACCTCACAAAATGCAAATATAGAAAAAGGATATAGAGATGTTAATTTTTATAAAATAAAAGCAGGCATACCAGAAAAGTTAATAACATCACAAAAAGAAGCAGATGGCACAATAATAACAAATATAAATGGTGGCCAGCTGTATAAGATTGACATAAAGGCAAACTGGTCGGTCCCCCAAGGCGGAACAAAAAAAGCTCTTGCTCTTAAGATATCAATAAACAATAAGGTTATTGGTGTCGTAGACACAGATGCAACATCCATACCAGAAAAAATTGGCTTACTTTCCGCACAAGGTATTTCTGTATTTGATTATGTATATACAACCTCAATAACCAAAGAAGAATTTTTATCAGGAGACGACTACGATTTATATAAAGGATTTCTTGGTTCAGGATCTTCTATAATAAAAACATTCGGAGATTTTGTTTTTGGCGAAGGCACCGCTCCAACAGATAGCACTTCATGGCTAAAAGAATTTGGCCCAGTGGCCAGAGAGTTAAGAAGAATTAAAGCAAGGTTTGCAAATCCAGGATTCCCTCAGTACACACAGCTAGTTAATAATGACACGGTTACGGTAGTCGGCACTGCATTTGATACATTTACATTAGATGCTTTTGTAATGAATAACACTGGTGCATTTACAAGCCTATCAGACGGAAAGACAAAAGATTTTATTGTAGTTGGAGACTTCATAGACAACTCAGATCAATTTGAGTATATGAAACCAGGGCTAACTGATCAAGAAAAAGAAGAGCAGGTTGGGTTTGAGTCCACCTGGATACAAAAAGAAGATGAGGCCAAAGAGCTAGCCGAGTGGATGACAAATCAATGGTCGATGCAGCAAAAGGTTCTTACTATGCAAATATTTATTAACCCATTGTTACAAGTAGGAGACATAATAGAGGTCTCGTACCCATCAAATAATATATATTCTTCTGAAGACTTGTCAATTCCTACTGGGTATAAGAGAAGCAAATTTGTAATTCTTTCCGTAGACAGCACATACGATAACGCTTCACCTCCCGAAACAACAGTTGTTTGTAGGTCGATTTATGTTCCGTGAAATGGTAGAATGTTGATATGACTAATATAAGAAAGCCAGCATCCGCAACAGCAAAAGAAAAAAAGCTATTGCTATTTCCTGGCGACCCTTTAATTAAAATATTAAAGCCAGACCACTATGTTATTGTCGACCCAGGAACATTTGAGCCTGAAGAAGCTTTTGTAGAAGGGTCCGAAGAACCGCCTGGTCCACCGCCGCCCCCACCGCCAGGAGAACTTGAGCCGCCAAACCTAGAAGACATTACTTTAGTTAGCAAAAAGCTTGTAACAGACAAAAATAAAAATCAGTATATTGAATTTGTTTTTAATGTTAAAAATCACGTAGGAGATAGTGTAGTGGGGGCAAATGTATATGGACAATAAAATTTTTGGAGAATACGTTTTTTATGAAGACGGAAAAGAGATTCATAGAAGCAAGAACATTTTAACAAAATTTGGTAAGAGGTATATTACACAATATTTGGCTGGCAAAAATAGCTCACCAGATAAAGACATTGCAATTGGCATAGGGTCTACAGCAGCAACTGTAAATGATACACAGCTAGATTTTGAATTCTACAGATCAGCAGTAAATCTATCAAGCGTAGACATACAGACAAGCCCATTAACTGGAGTAAGCACATACGGAGTTGTTTATAAAACAACAATCCCAGTCGATGTTTCTGGAATTATTAATGAGCTAGGCCTATTTCCAAGCACAACTTTTGGAACAACTGATTACGCAAGCAAGTCAATATCTTCATTTGAGGACAGTAGGCTTTGGACAGACAGCGCTGGTAACAGCCCAAGTTTAGTTATGAACTCATCTCCAAAAATAGGGGCATACTATTTGTCTATAGATGCGGCATCATCTCAATCAAAAAATTATTTCTATGATTTTAGCTTAGACATATCAGGCTATAGCGCTAACGACAGCATGACATTAGCATATTACCAAAGCGATTTAAACTTAGACTATATATACTTTAGAGCTTATGACTCAAATAATAATTACTATGAAATGAGGTACCCAGCAGAAAGCACAATAGGGTATAAAGTAAAACCGTTAAAATTAAATAACTTATATAGCAGCGGGTTTACATCAGGCACACCAGATCAAAACTCTATTGTAAAAATATCAATTGGTGTTAAGGCAAAAAGCTCAGGAGCAACAAATGTTTTGCTTGACGGACTTAGAATAAACGATGAGGATTCGTTTAGATCAGACTACGGAATGATAAGTAGATCTGTTCTTTCTCCAAATAATTTAATTACAAAGTCTTTGGGAAAGCAAATGGATATCGAATACAGATTAGGACTGTCGTTTTAAATGAAATATCCAATGATGCATGACGGAGGAGGCATCCCCGCAGATCTTGAAAAAGACGCTACCGATGCAGCAGCTTCTGCTGCTTCAACCTCCGCAGGTTCATATACAGAAACAATAAGAATGATCCCAGTAAAGGATTACACTTATAAGTTTTTTTTCACATATGATTATGAAGATTCAGAAACAAAAAAGATAACTGAGAGTGATAGATCACCAGCATATTTAGTAAAGCACGTTATAGAAAACGGAACCCTTCCAGTTAAAAACCTTACACTGACATCAGGATTTAAATCTTATGGAGTTAAATTTGACCTAGATCCGTTGAGCACACAAGACGACGTAGTTATATTTGAAAGCCTTACAAGTGATTTTGCCACACAAAACATTGTCTACGTTGGAACTTCTACCAATGTAACTATCCAGGCTTCTAGCTATGCCCAAAGGTGGGTAAAGGTTAGATCAAGAGATAGATGGGATGATTTAAATATATCAGAAGTAACAGCAGGACCAGTTACAATCCTTAATTCTGAAATAGACACAACAAAAGTTCCTAAAGCGCCAACTGGTGTAGCTGTAACTCCTTCAATTGATCCTGAAGATAAGAGTGGATTTAGTATAAAAATTGATGTATCTTGGACTGCAAGTACAGACGCAGATACAAATGGCTATGTAATTAGATGGTCTCCCAATAATCCTGCAACCGTTACAAATCCATTATGGGAATATGGGCAGGTAGACGGCAAAGCAACAACAAAATTTTCTATAACAGGCTTAACTCCAAATACAGTTTACTATTGGCAAGTCACAGCAAAGAGCCCGTTCAACAGTATTTCTTGGAACACTGGAGTTGCGGGACAAGTTGCGTCTGGAAGTTTTGGCCCCGTCTCAGACCCTAATGCCCCAGAAGGCAATGTCCAATTAAGATCTATATTATCTATTGGCGGGAAGACAGCGGACCTATTTAAAATAGGAACAGGCATTACGCAATCTATAAATACATCTAATACAATTACTCCAGCACAAACAGCTGGAACATACAATGGAATTATATTAGATAGATCAACAACAAACTTTGGGCACAACTACTGGTTAAATACTGGACAATTTAGAGTTGGAAGCGCAAGCTCATTTTTATATTGGGACGGATCGGATGTATATACAACTGGTAAAATAAATGCAACTGGCGGAACATTTACTGGAAATCTTAGAGTAACCACAGGAAGTATTATTGCTGGTGGAACATTTGCACAAGATGGATCAGTTGGTGGGGCAAGAGTTGTTATGCAATCTAGTGGCTTGTACGCACACGATGTTGACGGAGAGCAGAGTGTTTTTATTCAATCTTCTGACGGGTTAATTGATGCTCGTAAAGGATACATAGGCGGATGGACTCTTAATGGAACATCAAAAACAGTTGGATCTATTGAAAGCTCAAATACAAAAATTGAAAGCAGCGGAAACATAACTTTAGGAGATACAACTGCTACACTTCCTTCTGTAGTAAAATTAAGTGCATCTGATCCAGACTATAGGCTATGGATTGGAAGTCAGGTAGCATCTAATGCACCATTTAGAGTAACTAAAGGTGGAACCCTGTATGCTCAAAATGCAGTAATAGGTTTAGCAGCTGGTTCAACAATTCCTGGCTATGCAACTGAGGCATCGTTGTCAAATTATGCTACGAATGCTGCTCTTTCAAATTATGCTACGAATGCTGCTCTTTCAAATTATGTAACAACTAATGGACTTACAAGTACACTAAACAGCTACTCCACAGCAGAACAAATCGCAGCAGCCTATCTTCCTGTAAATAGCTTTGATAAAGCAGGAATAGTATCAAAACTCATAAAGGCAACTGGAGGGGTCGCTGGTAAAATAGACGGAGGTCTTCTTCAAGTAGGTACTGTTATTGCAGACGGTCTTGTTGCAGACTTTGTTTACACTGGTCTTTTAACTGGTAACGTTATTAGAACCCAAACAGCTGACACTTTTCCTAGAATAGCACTAAATGAAGTTTCGAATAAATTGTCATTTCACACCAACAGCACCTCCAGGCCTGGAGCTATATATGCAGTAGGCGGTTCAGGTTGGGGTAGGTTAAGAATAGATGCTCCAGCTCGCTTAACTGGAGAAATCCCTTACATGGAACTGTACGCTCTTGATTCAACAACAAACTTAGCAGTAATATCTGCAGATGTCACAATGATTCAATCACTACTACAGGCAGATGGACTTTTTGTAAGCGGCAGATCAGAGTTTAATGACAGAATTTATGCAAATTTCCTAGGGACTGGATCTGGGCTTGCTATTCATCAGGTACAATCTGGATCAAATGCTGGGTATCTAAAGGTAAATACTTCCACAATAAAGCATAAGCACAATATTAACGCTATTGATAAGACTAACTATTTGAATATAATTGACCTGCTAAGGCCAGTCACATTTAATTATAATGAAGATATAGACCCAGACCAACTAGAAAATGTTGGTTTGATTGCAGAGGATCTAGAAAATATTCCAGGACTTGAAAAGCTAGTTATATATGATGCAAACAATGATCCAATTGGTATATCTTATGACAAGCTCCCAGTATTTTTAATACTAGCATTGAAAGAAATGAAAGAAAGGCTTGACGCTCTAGAGGCGTAATGATATACTGTAAATCTATCAAGGAGATATAATGGATAAAGTAGAACTAGTAGTACAAGCTTTGCAACAGCGTATCGGTGAGATTGTCTCACAATATGAGACGCATGTAGCAATCCTTAGAGCAGAAATAACACAGTTGTCAGATCAAATTAAAATACAGGAAGTTCCAGCGGAACAACCAAAGGAGTAAAAAATGGCAGAAGTAGTATCAAAAACAATTAGTGCAGGTGACCCAGTCACGTCAGATTTAATTAATAACATAATTAAGGATTTACGTGCTATTGCTAAAGATAATGCTTCTCAGAGCATTATAATACAAAATGCAGCCGACACAAAGGGGACAGGCGTATCTTCAAAAGTATATCACTCTTCTATGAAAAGATATGTAAAGGAAGCCTGCCAAGACATAGTGTTTAATTTTACTGGTTTAGGATTTACCTCAGCACCTAAATGCTGGGTTCAAATTGATTCAGGCGGAGCAAGCCTAATAGATACAAATTTAAACTTTCAATTAGTTCTTCATTCCGTATCTACAACAGAAGCAAGATGGAAATTTTATGCCAAGGGTGTAAAGCCATCAACACTAACATTTCATATGTTTGCAGTCCCAACTCAATCATAAACTATTGACAATCCGTACCAATATGTTACAATTACTGTAACATCAAAGTCACGTACCCGTGACTTTTTTACATATTAAGGCAGACAATGAGCAACGATTTAAAGTGGATGATATCGTCCGACCAGCAGTTCCCGTATCAGGATGATAAGATGATTGCCCTTTGGTTTAAAGTCATGAAATGGTTTAAGCCAGATGTCGTTGACTACCTTGGTGACACAGATGATCAGGCATGCTATAGTAAATATACAGAGGGTAGATCAGCGGAATTTTTAAACCTTCATAAAACAGATAGCCGAGATCTTATTGTTCCAATGATGCGTCATGAAGCAAAAGGCGCAAGAGATTTTTATGCTAAGACAAGAGAGATGCTCCCAGACGCTCAGCTTTTTTCAGCCCTTGGAAATCACGACGTTAGAATTTTTAATTATGTAGATGCAAAGCTACCAGACTATATCAACGAAGTAACACCAGAAGCTTTGTGGGGTCTTGACTCATTAGGATATGAATATATTCATTATAATGAATTGCCAAAGCGACGCTTTGGAGATATCCACGTGCATCACGGACTATCAATTGCAGCAACTGGCTCTGTGCGAAAAGATATGGAAGACTTACAGATATCTTTAATTAGAGGACACTCTCATAGAATTGCATCCCACCTAGTCACCTATGAGCTTAGAAATAACGGAGAAGGAGAAACTCTTCGTGGATACGAGCTTGGCCATATGTGCGATGAGAAGGGTCCAGGAATGAAGTACATGCAGCATCACGATTGGCAAAAGGGATTTGCAATTGCTCACATTGTTAATGACTATCCTCATATTCAGATGATCCATGTGGCGCCTGACTATTCATGTGTCGTTGACGGGAAGTTGTTTACACTATAATGTGGTGCGGTAAATGTAATGGACGAGTTTTTGTAGATAGAGTATTTTCTCAAAAACTACATATGGAATTATTCTGTATCATGTGCGGCAAACGCTGGATGTGTAATAAGGAAACGAGTGCTTTCGGAAAATGGCTGGAATCAAAAGAAACGGCAAACCAAAAAGCTTACGGTATTTCTTCTTAAACGATAAGATACACAAGGTATTAAAGTCATCTAGATCAAAGGATGAAATTATTGCCTGGTGCTACCCAGATAAGAAAAGAGTTATGTACTCTTATTCTCAAGTTAAAAAGAATATGCAGACAGCATACACTATTGTAGAGGTTGCCCATATGCTTAATAAGCATAGGGTAACCATACAAGAGTATATATTAAATGACAAGGTTTCCACACCTCAAAAGATATATCCAATCGGACAGCCAGATAGTGAAAATTGGTCACAGTATATGTTTAATCAAAAAAACATCTTGGACATACATGAACATATATTAGATTCAGGTCACTCAAAAGAAATTCCATCAAAAGCAGAGTTGCAGGCTCTTCTCAAAAACAATTTAGTATTGTATACTAAGACAGAGGACGGTAAGTTTGTACCAGTATGGAAGGCAGAGTAATGGAAAAAGGCAGAGTAGTTACTTGTGATATCTGTAATCGGGACATAGAAGTTCGCTGGGGAATATTTGCTAGCGATACATTAAGTAGACATAAGAAGGCGGAGCATAAATGACAACGAGAGTCAAAGTAGATCTTTCATTTACTAGAAATCTTGGTAACTATGAGAGTATTAAAATTGGTGTAGGCATTGAAGATGATGTTAGGCAGGGAGAGACAGTAGATGCTGCAACAGAAAGAGTATATGCTTTTGTTGAAAATAAGTTAATTCAAAAAACAGAAGAGGTAGAGGAAGAGCTAAAGCGTGGCAAATAATAAAGAGCCCTACATCCTTCTATCTCTGTTTCAAAACTTGTATAAAGAGAAGTATGGCAAAGCACCTTCAATAAATAAGTTTCGTGAGAAATGGGCTATGCAAGACGTTATTGATAGTGTAGGATTTGATCGTGCAAAAGAGCTGATTGAATATTATTTTCACTTAACTAAGCATGGCCACACTATACAATTCTTTTTGTATAACTTTGATAAGATGGATGCAGTTAGAACTGAGATTGAAAAAGATAAAGAAAAGCGTCGTTTGTTACTAGAAGAAACGAAAAAAATGGTAGAGCAAGGCGGAGCAGAATGAACACAGAGGCAGAGTTAATCTCAGCGGTATGCAAGAATAAAGATATAAGTACACTGCTTGCTGATAACGTAGACGACCTATTCACATCTCATAAAGACATTTGGGATGGCCTGAAGTCTTATTATTATAAATTTAAAGCCGTACCAGAAGCTGGAATTTTGCAGGAGAGGTTTAAAGACTTCGAGCCAGTTGATGTTAAAGGGCAGACAGGCTATTACTTAGATACCCTTAAGAATGAATTTATTTCAAATAAACTTAAGACTATTATTCTTCGTGCTGGCTCATCTTTAAAAGAAGATGCAGCATCAAGAGTTCTTGAAAACATGCAGTCTCAGCTAGCTGGCCTTAGTAGATTTACAAATAATGTTCGAGACCTAGATATCACTGATGCGGAAGCAGCAATTAGACATATGGAGTTGTTGCGAGTACGATCTGCAGAAATGGGCGGATCTCCAGGCATCAAGACTGGTTTTGAGGCAATAGATTTGGCATACCCAACAGGTATGGCTCCTGGACACCTAATCGTCGCTATCGGCTGGCCAGGACGTGGTAAGACATGGTTCACTTCTTATCTTGCATGTAAGGCATGGGAGCAGGGATTTAAGCCAATGATTGTGTCTCTTGAAATGTCACCTGAGAATATGCGTGACCGTATCTATACAATGCTTGGCTCTGGACTGTTTAAAGCTTCTGACTTTTCGAAGGGAGACATTAATATTGATGACTTCCGTTCATGGTCTACAAAGAAGTTTGCTGACAAGAATAGCTTTATCTTAATTTCAAATGAGGGCAACACAGAAGTTACCCCAGCAACGATTCAAGGTAAGATCGATCAGCACAAGCCAGACCTAGTAATCCTTGACTATCATCAGCTATTTAATGATAACAAGCGAAGCAACTCTGAAGTTGAGAGAAACCGAAATGTGTCTCGTGAATTTAAAATGCTTGCTGTATCAAACAATATTCCTATCATTGATATTACTGCAGCGACAGCAGACGATGTTTCAGATCAAGACAATCCACCAATGATGTCCCAGGTAGCGTGGTCAAAGGCTATCGAGTACGATGCAGATATGGCTATGGCAGTACACAGATACCCAGGGACTAACATGATCGAGATCGTGTCACGTAAAAATAGACATGGACATGAATTTGGTTTATACTTAGATTGGGATATCAACCGTGGTATCGTCAAAGAGATTTATGAGAATCCATTCCAAAATAATGAATCACAAACAGATAAAAAGATTTCAGGTTAGAGTAGAATTTTTAGATGACTCTGATATGGTTAGGATTAAGCATCAATACGAAAGCATGCTGACTCACCAAATGAGAGATAGCGGGTATCTCAGGATACTTGACATTGACACTAACTTTTCGGTAGAATTTGATGGAAGTACATGGATGTTTTTAATGACACTCTATGGTGTATACGTAGGAAGAAGAAGAGCATGGCGTCACGAAGCAATTACGCAAGGAAAGCTGATACCACGCAGTACTCTAAGCAACATATAAAGGCAATTGTAAAAAGCCTTGGCTTACAGGTAGCTGGTGAAACAGACATAGAGGTTTCTTTCTACTGCCCATTTCATTCTAATAGACACAGCGCAAGCTGTAGCATAAGCAAAACAACTGGAGCATGGCTTTGCTTTAACCCATCGTGTGGCGAGACTGGCTCACTAATAGAATTAGTTAAAAGAGTTTTGCATAAAAATGATTTTGAAGCAATGAGATATGTGTATTCAAAAGAAGCTGAGACCTTAGAGAACTTTGATGATCTTCTTAGCGATATGCTAGAAGACAAACCAGATTTTGTAGAGTTCCCAGAAGAAATACTAAACAATTTATACAATGATTTAGTTGCAAGCCCAGAGGCACAAGATTACTTTAAGTCCAGAGGTATCGATATGTCTTCAATATCT
>Ga0209770_10000372_pt1 | contig 24949 bp, 17 predicted proteins | sample LauGreSu1BDMLBDD_2_FD_187572 | JGI IMG/M metagenome (GOLD analysis project Ga0209770, IMG submission 187572) | Freshwater lake microbial communities from Lake Michigan, USA - Su13.BD.MLB.DD (SPAdes) (version 2) | ecosystem: Environmental > Aquatic > Freshwater > Lake | place: Lake Michigan, USA...
CTCTTCTCGTCGATCGCAAGGCCGACCGCGCCGCGCGCGGCGACGGCGAGGAGCGCGAGTCCGGCCACGGCGAGCACCCATGCCGCGCGCGGCGGCGCCGACCCGCGCACGAGATACGCGAGCAAGACCCCGGACAGCGCGGTCGCGACGATCGCACCCTTGCTGCCGTTGACGGCGAGCAGCGCGAGACAGCCGAGCGACGCACCGAGGAGCAGCAGCGTGCTGCCCGCCTGCTGCCGTGCGCGCGCGAGGACCGCAAGCCCCGCGAACGCCACCACCCCGACGCCCATCGACATCGAGAACGGGTTCGCGAGCCCGAACCAGCCGCTCGCCTCGGGCTGCATCAGGCGCCGCTCGTAGCTGCGCGCCGCGGCGCCGTCGGGCGCCCAGCCGCGCTCCGCGAGGAACGCCTCGCGGGTCTCCTCGTAGAGCGCGACCGTCGCCGGATGCTCGACGAGCACCTGCACGCCGCCGCGCACCGCGAGCAGCGCGGACGCCGCGAGGAGCGTCGAGAGCGCGACGACGCGCATCGGCCGGTCCCGCACGAGGTGCGCGAGCGCGACGAACGCCACCATGCCCGCGAGCCAGGTCATGCCGCGGAATCCATGCTCGAAGCCGAGTCCGAATGCGGAGAGGGCGATCACCGGGAGCGGCAGGCACGCAAGCGCCACCAGCCAGGCGTGCACCCCGCGCCCCGACCGCCACTCGCCGACGAGCGCGCAGCACGCGACGGCGAGCAGCGCGAGATCGAGCACATGCGAGGCCGCGGCGCCCGCGGCGAGGAGCGGCATCGGGTCGAGCGCGGGATCGACATCGAACCAGACCTGCGGCACGATCACGAGAAACGCCCGGAGAAGCGCCACGAGCACCATGCCCTCGAGCCCAACCCACCGCAGTCGCTCCGCGATCCTCATCCCCGCCTCTCCGGCGGCGTGTCCTCGATGCGGGCGACGCTCGTCTCGAGGATGAGCATCACGAGAAAGATCCCGAGCAGCTGCAGGCCGACGAGCGCCGCCTGCCACGGCTTCATCAGCCCCAGCCCGATGCCGCCGACCGCGGTCACGGCGGTGAGGAGCCACAGCACCGCCACCGCCCGGCGCTTCGAGAGCCCGAGCTGGACCAGCCGGTGCGAGATGTGCTCGTGGCCGCCGACGAAGGGACTCTTCCCCCGCCGCAGGCGCCAGACGGTGACATAGACGCCGTCGTAGAGGGGGATCGCAAGCACCAGGAGCGGCATGAAGACGCCGTACCAGGCCGTGCCGAGGGCGTACTCGGGATGCGCCGCGTCGACATAGGTCGTGCGCGCGGCCATGCACGCGAGGAGGTAGCCGACGACGAGCGATCCGCCGTCGCCCATGAAGATGCTCGCAGGCGGGATGTTCCACACGAGGAATCCCGCGAGCGAGCCGGCGAGCAGCGCGAGGACCGACGCGATGAACCACTGCCCGTTCAGGATCGTCGCCACCATGAAGCACAGCGCCGCGATCATGCCGATGCCGCCGGCAAGTCCGTCCATGTTGTCGATGAAGTTGACCGCGTTGACGACGACGATGATCCAGCAGACCGTGATGGCGATGCTGAGCGCCTCGCCGCCGCCGTCGCCGAGGAACGCAGCCAGGAGCCGCACATCGGAGAAGAGCACCGTTCCGGTCGCGACCGCGACCTGCAGCACGAGCTTCGGCCACGCCGAGAGCGCCTTCCGGTCGTCGTACAGTCCCATCGCGTGGAGCGCGAGGGCCCCGACGAGGATGACGAGCCAGTCGCCCTCGGTCTGCCGCGCCCGCTCAAGGTGGGGCTCGATCGCCGGCGCCCACTCGGCCAGCCGGTCCGGGATGAAGTGGAAGGCGGCCAGCGCCGCGGCCACCGGTCCGAGCACGCACCAGAAGATCGCGACGCCACCGATGTTCGGCACCGGCCGGAGCTCCTTGACATGGCCCTTCGAGCCCGGCGTGTCGAGCGCGCCGACCCTCGACCCGACCCGCGCGAGGAGGCCGGTCAGCGGCGCGGAGAGCGCGAACCCGAGGAGGAGGAGCCCGAGGACGATGGCGAGCATGTGCTCGGGTAAGGTACACGCGATGCCATCCCTCCGGTCCGTGACGCTCTACTGCTCGAGTTCCCGAAGCCTCGACCCCCACTTCTCGGTGGCTGCGCGCGCCGCGGGAGAGCTCCTCGCGCGACGCGGCATCACCCTCGTCTACGGCGGCGGCGGGCTCGGCCTGATGGGCGAGGCCGCGCGCGCGTGCAAGGCCGCGGGCGGCCGCGTCGAGGGCATCATCACGCGCAAATTCCTCGACCTCGAGCAGGGATGGCTCGGGTGCGACGAGCTCGTGGTGGTTGACACCATGCGCGAGCGCAAGCGCATCCTGATCGAGCGCGCCGATGCGTTCCTCGTCCTGCCCGGCGGCATGGGGACCTTCGAGGAGTTCTTCGAGACGCTCGTCGGCCGGCAGATCGGCGACCACGAGAAGCCCATCGCCGTCCTCGACGACCACGGCTACTACCTTCCGCTCCACTCGCTCATCGAGCACGCCATCCGCGAGAAGTTCGCCCGCGAGGCGCTCCGCGAGGTGCTGCGGTTCGGGAGCGGCCTCGAGGAGCTCGTCGAGTGGCTCGAGGCGTCGGTCGCGTCGCCCGTGCGCGCCGACCCCGAGCGCTTCCTGCCCATGGGACCGCGCACGGCATGAGCGCGCCGCCGATCGGGCTCATCGCTGGTCAGGGCGCGCTTCCGCTGGTCGTCGCGCGGGGGATGCGCGCCGCCGGGCGGCGCGTCTCGTGCATCGGGCTGCGCGACCAGTACCTGCCGGAGCTCCCGGCGCTGTGCGACGACTTCGCAGAGGCGGGCGTCGTGCAGATCGGCCGCTGGCTGCGGCTCGCGCGGCGCTTCGGCGTGCGCGAGGCGGTGATGGTCGGACGCGTCGCGAAGGCGCGGATGCACGACCCGCTGCGCATGTTCCGCCAGCTCCCCGACTGGCGCGCGATCAATCTCTGGTACCGAAAGCTCAGGCACGACAGACGCTCGGCGACGCTGCTGACGGCGCTCGCGGAGGATCTCGCGACGGAGGGCCTCGTCTTGATCGACTCGACCACATTCATCCCCGACCACATGGCGACCGAGGGTGCGATGACGCGCCGCGCGCCCTCCGCCGAGCAGGCGTCGGACATCGCGTTCGGGTGGCCGCTGCTGAGGCAGGTCGGCGGCCTCGACATCGGACAGGCGATCGCGGTGCGCGAGAAGGATGTCATCGCAGTCGAGGCCGTCGAGGGCACCGACCGCATGATCGACCGCGCGGGCGAGCTCTGCCGCCGGCGGGGCTGGACGCTCCTGAAGACCGCCCGACCGGGCCACGACATGCGGGCGGACGTTCCCACGATCGGCGTGTCCACGGTCGAGCGCCTGCACGCCGCGGGAGGCGGGTGCATCGCGGTCGGCGTCGGCCGCGTCATCCTCGTCGACCGGCCGGCGGTGCTGGCCGCGGCCGACCGGCTGGGCATCGCGGTCGTCGGCGTGCGCGACGCGTAGAAAGCCCTGAAAACAAGCGGCTTTCACACGCACACGCGGCCGCCGCCGCGCGGCCCGCACGCGACCTTTCGGCTATACTCCGCATCTTCCCCAGCACCCCGCGAGGGAAGCCCTGAAAGGTCCGGTGCGCGATGGCCGACGGCGTCCAACCAAGCGATCCCAGCGACAGTCCGACCCCCGCACCGCACACCCCCGCGCCGCACGACAATGTCGTCGACCTCGACATCGACCGCGAGCTCCACGAGAGCTACCTGACCTATGCGATGAGCACGATCATGGATCGTGCGCTGCCCGATGTGCGCGACGGCCTCAAGCCCTCGCAGCGCCGCATCCTCGTCGCGATGCACGACCTGAAGCTCTCGCCCGGCCGCAAGCAGATCAAGTGCGCGAAGATCTGCGGCGACACCAGCGGCAACTACCACCCGCACGGCGAGAGCGTCATCTATCCGACGCTCGTGAACATGGGCCAGGACTGGAAGGCCCGGTACATGTTCGTCGACAAGCAGGGCAACTTCGGCTCCATCGAGGGCGACCCGCCGGCGGCGATGCGCTACACCGAGGCGCGCATGACGCACGCGGCGATGGCGATGATGGAGGACCTCGACAAGGAGACCGTCGACTTCAAGCCGAACTACGACGAGCGCCTCATGGAGCCGTGCGTGCTCCCGGGCAAGTTCCCGAACCTGCTCGTGAACGGCTCGTCCGGCATCGCCGTCGGCATGTCGAGCACGATGCCGCCCCACAATGTGCGCGAGATCTGCGGCGCCATCGTGGCCACAATCGACGACCCGCTGATCGGCGTCGAGCGGCTCATGGAGCTCGTCCCCGGGCCGGACTTCCCGACCGGCGGCATCATCATGGGACGCCGCGGGATCATGGAGGCCTACGCGTCGGGCCGCGGCCGCATCGTCGTGCGCGGGCGCGTCGAGCACGAGAAGTCCGCAGGCCGCGACGTGCTCGTGATCCGCGAGATCCCCTACCAGGTCTCGCAGTCGGCGCTCATCGAGAAGATCGTCGAGAGCCACAAGGAAGGCCGCATCGAGGACATCTCCGCGGTGCAGAACCACTCCGGCCGCGATGCGCGAACGCGGATCCAGATCGTCCTCAAGAAGGGCGCCGATCCGGGCATCGTCGAGAAGCAGCTCTACGAGTTCACGCCGCTGCAGACCTCGTACTCGATCCAGAACATCGCGCTGGTGAACCACCAGCCGCGCACGCTGTCGCTGCGCCAGCTGATCCAGTGCTACATCGACCACCGCCGCGAGGTCATCCGCCGGCGCACCGAGTTCGAGCTCCGGCACGCGCGCCAGGCGGCGCACAAGCTCGAGGGACTCATCTACGCCGTCTGCGACATCGACGAGGTCATCCGCCTCATCCGCACCAGCCGCACGCGCGACGAGGCCATCGCGCGCCTGATGGAGCGCGCCTTCCGCGTGCCGCCGTCGTATCCGCGCATCGACATCGTGCCCGAGCGGCTGGTGGCGCGCGCCGAGCAGCTCTTCGAGGCGGGCGAAGGCGGGGTGCGGCTCACGCGCGTGCAGGCCGAGGCGATCGGCGCGCTGCGCCTGATCCAGCTCGTCGGACTCGAGATCGAAAAGCTCGCGAGCGAGCTCCGGGAGCTCCTCGCGCAGATCGACGAGCTCGAGGCGATCCTCGCGAGCCCCGCGCGAATCCTGGCGATCGTCCGCGCCGACACCGTGGCCCTGGCCGAGCGCTTCGGCGACGAGCGCCTCACCACGATCGAGGGCAACGAGGCCGAGGACTTCGAGATGGGCGAGCTCGTCCCCGAGCACGTCTGCGTCGTCACCGTGAGCCGTGCGGGCTATGTCAAGCGGCTGCCGCTCGACACCTACCGCACGCAGGGCCGCGGCGGCGTCGGCGTCAAGGGCGCCGAGCAGCGCGAGGACGACTACACCGAGCATGTGATGGTGTGCGGCTCGCACGACGACCTCCTCTGCTTCACCGACACGGGCCGCGTCTTCCGCATCAAGGTGTGGCAGATCCCCGAGATGGCCCGCACCGCGAAGGGCCGGGCGATCGTCAACCTCCTCGAGCTCCGCGAGGGCGAGAAGGTGAAGACCTTCCTCCCGATCGAGGACTTCGAGAAGAAGGAGGACTACCTCGTCTTCGCGACCGAGAAGGGCCGCGTGAAGCGCACGAGCCTGAAGGACTACCGCAATGTGAACCGCGGCGGCATCATCGCCATCGCGCTGAACGACGGCGACAACCTCGTCGGCGTGATCTCGACCTCGGGAAGCGACCATGTGCTCCTCGCGACCCGCGAGGGCATGGCGATCCGCTTCGACGAGGACGACGCCCGCGTGATGGGGCGCGACACGGCGGGCGTGAAGGGCATCGAGCTCGCCGAGACCGATTCGGTCGTCGGCGTCGTCCGCTGCGACGACAGCCGCTCGCTCCTGACCGTGACGAGCAACGGATTCGGCAAGCGCACGGCGTTCGGCGAGTACCTCGTGCAGAGCGAGGACGGCTCCACGCGCGCGCAGTCGCGCGGCGGAAAGGGCCGCATCGACATCCAGACCACCGACAAGAACGGCTTCGTGGTGTCGGTGCTTCCGATCGCGACGACCGATTCGGTCGTCGTCGTCAGCTCGAGCGGAATGCTCGTGCGCACCCCCGCCGCCGAGATCCGCGAGATCGGGCGCAACACCCAGGGCGTCCGCGTCGTGCGGCTCAAGGAGGGCGATCTCGTCGTCGGCGTCGCGAGCGCGCCGCAGGACGACGCGGTCGAGGATGGCGCCGCGGAGCCTCAGGCCGATCCCGGGAACGGGGCCTGACCCGTGTTCCGAGTCCGCCGGACGAGGCACGAGCCGAGGATCGAGCTTGCGCCCCTCATCGATGTGATGCTCTTCCTGCTGACCTTCTTCATCTACCAGGTCATGGTGACGGAGCGCGTCGACCTCGTGCCGATGGAGCTGCGCACCTACCGCTCCGGCACCGCGGCGAAGCCGGCTGCCGCCGCGACGATCTCGCTCGACCTCGACGGCGCGCTGTACCTCGACCGGGTCCCCGTCGCGCTCGACGAGCTTGTCGCGCGCCTCGAGCCCATGCGGGCGACCTCGCCGGACCTCGTCGTCTACCTTGCGCTCGCCGACGGCCCCTCGAAGGTCGACCGATCCGCGCTGCTGCTCGACATCTGGGACCGGCTGCAGCCGTCGAAGTTCAATGTCCAGATCGTCGGCCGGCGAAGGCCGACCTCGGGCGAGGCCGTACCGGCAGCGCCGGCCGTCACCCCGCCGCCCTCCGACGCTGGACCGTCGACCTAGACTCCGAGCCATGCTCGCGTGGATCCACCGCAACCTCCCCATCGTGCTCGCATCGACGCTGTCGGTGCTGGTGCACGCGGTGGTGCTGTTCCCGCTCATCGAGGTGCTCGGCTCCGGCCGGTTCAACGACGACCGCGCGCAGACCACGCTCGGCCAGGCCTTCCCCGGGCTCGAGGGCGCGGAGCGCGACCGCGAGGTCGATCGGAAGGAGCATCTCGAGAAGCAGGTCCGTCGCAAGATGTCGATCCGCCGAATCCAGGAGGACCTCCGGCGGCGCGATCCGACGCCGGAGCCGGAAAGGCCGAAGCCCGACGAACCGACACCGGACGAACCGACGCCCGACGAGATGAAGGTCGAGCTCGGAATCGACGAGTCCGACGCGGTCACGATGAACTGGATCGGTTTCGCCGAGTACGAGAAGCATCTCGCCGCCCTCGCCGAGGTGGAGCAGGCCGCGCTCCGGCTCGAGGCCTCGAGCGGCGCCCGCGGCTCGGCACCTGCCACGCTCGAACCCGTCTCCCAGGGGGATTCGACTGCAATGTCCCCCGATCCGGGACCGTCGGCCGACCCCGTCGCGGAAGCGATGCCGACCACGGGGCCCGAGACGACGCTCGTGGCGGCGACCTCACCCAACCCCACCTCGCCCGAGCCGGCGACGGCGCAGGCGGCGGGCGGCGAGCCCGATCCGACGCCGGAGACCGTTCCACCCGCGGCCACCGAGCCAGCAACCGCGCCAGCGACGGAGCGCAAGGCAGAACCCGTTCCAGACCAGATCGCCGAGCAGCTTGCCGAGCAGCTCGACGTACCGGAGCTGCTCGCCCGCTCGATCGAAGACCCCGATGCCGGCACAGCGCCCGAGCGCTCCGTCACGCCCCCCGCGACGCGTGAACCATCCGACATCCTTCCGCCCACGCTTCCCGATGCGAGCACGCCCGCGGCGGACGGCGCTGATCTGCTCAGGGACCCGCGCGAGGGCGCAGATCCAGATGTCGTCTCGCCGCTTCCCCCAGGCGACAGGGTCGACGAGACGCGTGACCCGACCGTCCCCGCCGATCGCGCCGAGTCCTCGGGCGCGGCGACAACGCCGGCCGCCCGCACGGCGTCGAACGCGGTCGCCGGTGGAGCCGCAGGTCCGCAGGCCTCGCCGGGACAGAGCTCGACCCCAAACGCACCCTCGCCCGCCGGCGCGCCGGGCGACACGCGCTCCGAGCAGGGTCGCCTCTCGACCCGGGAGAGCGATCCGACATCGACCATCGATGTGCCGCAATCCGTCTGGCAGTTCGGAGCGCCTCTCGCGCGGAAGGGCATCCGCCTCGACACGGTTCGTCCGCGGTTCACCACGCTGAACCTGATCGACGGCATCCGCCTCAATCCGATCGTCGAGCTCGTCATCGGCCGCGACGGCGTTCCCCAGCATGTCGTGATCTCGCGCAGCACCGGAAACCTCGGTGCGAACGAGGAGCTCCGCAGCACGCTCTACAAGTGGCGCGCGTCTGGAAAGCAGCTCGAGCAGCTCAAGCCGGGACAGACCATCACGATCCGGCTGCGGCTCATCATGCTGCCGGACTGAGCCCGCGGATCACGCGAGCCTGCGCCGCCATTCTTCGATGCGGTGGTAGTCGGTCAGGTCGTACTGGAGCGGGGTCACGGTCACGAAGCGCTCGTTGAGCGCCTCGACATCGGTCCCTTCCCTCGTGTGGAAGAACTCCATGCCGTTCCCGTTCGGCCAGTAGTACGGCCGTCCATCCGGGGCCACGCGGCGCTCGTAGTTGTCGATGCCGGCGGCGGTGTTCATCGTGACGACCTTGATCCTCGGCATCGGCGCGTCGGCGGCGTGCGTGCGGGGCACATTGATGTTGACGACCGTGTGGGGATCGATGCGGTGGCGGAGCACCGCGTCGATCGCGTGGCGCGCGATCTCCGCAGCCCGGCGCCAGTGCGGTGCGCCGCCGCCCATGTGGAGGCTCACCGCGATCGCAGGCACCCCGAGGAACGCGCTCTCGACGGCCGCACCGACGGTGCCGGAGTAGATGACGTTGATCCCGACATTCGCCCCAGAATTCATGCCGGAGATCACGACATCGGGCCGCTGCCCGTCCCCGAACATGTCGGGCCAGATCCGGCGAAGGCCGAGCTTCACGCAGTCGGCCGGACGGCCCTCGACCGCGAATCCCCGCATGTGGGCGCTGGGAGAGACCTCCTCGACGAGCAGCGGCGTGTGGAAGGTGATGCCGTGGCTGGTCGCGCTCTGCACATCGGCGGGCGCGATGGTGACGACCTCGCCCATGTCGCGGATCGCGCCGTGGAGCGCCTCGATGCCGGGAGCGTGGATGCCGTCGTCGTTGGTGAGGAGAATGCGCATGGGGGAGCGCAGGGTAGCGTGAATCCCGTACGATCCTCGTTCGGAACCCACCGCGTGGACATCGTCGGAATCATCCTCGGAGGCTGCTCCACGCTCGCGATCGCGGTCGCGCTGGTGATCATCGTGCGCGTCGCCCGCGCCGCGCAGGCCATTCCGCGCGTCCGGGACGGCGACAGGCTTCCGCCCGCGGCCGGCCTCCTGTCGATCGTGATCCCCGCCCACAACGAGGCGAGGGTCATCGAGGCGAGCGTGCGCGGGCTCCGCGCGCAGAGCCGGCGCAACTTCGAGGCGATCTACGTGCTCGACCGCTGCACCGACCGCACGCAGGAACTCCTCGTGGCTGCGGCCGAGGGCGATCCGCGCATCCGGTTCATCGTGAACACTTCGTGCCCGGCGGACTGGGCCGGAAAGTGCAACGCCTGCCGCGTCGGCGCGGATGCGGCGGGCGGCGAGTGGATCCTGTTCACCGACGCAGATTGCCGGTTCGCGCCGGACCTGATCGATCCGATGCTCTCGATCGCGCAGGCGCGCGACACGGCGCTGCTGTCCGCGCTCGGGAGGCTCACCTTCCAGCGCTGGTTCGAGCGTGTGCTGCAGCCCGTGGCCTCCACCGTGCTGGTCCGGATCTTCCCGACCGACAAGGCGAACCGCGACGAGCGCCGGTGGCCGTTCGCGAACGGGCAGTTCCTGCTGTTCCGCCGGCGGGACTACGACGCGTTCGGCGGTCACGCCGCCGTCAAGGACGCCCTGCTCGAGGACCTCGCGTTCGCTTGGGGCCTTCACGCGAAGGGATACCGGCTCGGCGTGGTCGACGCGACCCGGCGCATGGAGGTCGCGATGTACGACTCGGTCCGTTCGATGCGGTCGGGCTGGACGCGGATCTTCATCGAGAGCTGCGGGCGAAGCCCCCGGCGGCTGCGCCTTGCGGCGGTCGAGATCGCGGTGCTCTCGGTGGCGTCCCCGATCGCGTCCGCCGCGGCGCTCGTGATCGGGTCGATCGGTGCGCTTCGCGGCGATGCCCACGCGCTGACCCTGGCCGCGCTCGGCGGCGGCGCGCTGGTCGCGGTCTTCGCCGCGGTCGGGTTGATCCACCAGCGCCAGCGTGCGCCGCTCCTGGGCGCCGTCGCGCACCCCGTCGCCGCCGCGTATGTCGCGTACTGGCTGCTTGACGGCGCGCGCATGCTGCGCGCGCGCACGCCGATCCGCTGGGGCGGCCGGGAGTACATCCTCGAGCCTCGGGGATAGGCTACGCTCCGGCTCCGCGCCCCCACGATGTACGCACCGCTTCTCGCCAACCGATACCTCACCTCGCGCGTGATCCCGTTCATCGCGGTCGCCGCGGTCGCGCTGTGCGTGGCGCTCGTCATCATCGTCGTCAGCGTGATGTCGGGATTCCTCGAGATGGTGCGAAGCACCGGCCGCACGATGACGGGCGATGTCGTCGTGAGCCGCTCGATCACGGGAATCCCCTTCTACCCCGAGCTCGTGGCCGAGATCGAGGCGCTGCCGGAGACGGCGGCCGCCACGCCCGTCGTCGAGACCTTCGGCCTGCTCCAGATGCCCTACGGCAGCGGCGAAGGCGGCCGCGACATCGAGATGGTCGAGGTCTGGGGCATCGATCCCGAGTCGTTCGACCGGGCGACCGGGTTCGCCAGGCAGGTGTACTGGCGCGCGCCGGACGCCGCGGCCCTCGCCGAGATGGCCGCCGACGATCCGAGGCGCGACGAGTTCTACCAGCGCGGCGCCAACGCCATGAGCCTCCGCTCGCCGGCCGGACAGCCCGGTGTCGTCCTCGGCATCGAGATCTCTCCCTTCAACCGGCGTTCGCGGGACGGCTCGTATCGGGCGATCGATCCGCGCACCGACGCGCACAGCCCGCTCTACTTCATGCCCGAATCCGGCGATGTGATCCTGACGCTCGTGCCCGTCACCGAGAAGGGATCGCTGAGCGGCGAGAAGAAGCGAAAGCTCGCCATCGTCAACGAGTTCCAGAGCGGGCTCTACCAGATCGACGCCAACCGCGTCCTCATGCCGATCGCAGACGCGCAGGCCATGCTGCAGCTCGACGAGGCGCCGATCGTGTCGAGGACCGAGCTCGGTCCCGACGGGCGCCCGCTCCGCATCGGAACCGCTCCCGCGCGGGCGACCACGATCCTCGTACGGGCGAAGCCCGGGACGACGCCCGAGGCGCTCCGCGACGCCGTGCAGCGCGCGTACGGTTCGTTCGAGCGCCGAGTCCGCGGCGATGCGACCCGATCCACGACCGCACCGGAGGCGCGCTCGGTGAGCATCGCGACCTGGGAGGAGCGCCTCGCGGACTTCATCGGCCCCGTCGAGAAGGAGCGCGAGCTCATGCGCATCCTGTTCTCAATCGTCTATGTGGTCTGCGCGGGGCTCGTGCTCGCGATCTTCTGGGCGATCGTGCAGGAGAAGACCCGCGACATCGGCATCCTGCGCGCAGTCGGCGCATCGCGGATCGGCATCCTCTGGATCTTCCTGCGCTACGGCCTGCTCATCGGCGTCGTGGGTTCGTTCTGCGGCGTCGCCATCGCCTGGGGGGTCGTCTCGCGGATCAACGACATCCACGCCGCGCTCGGCGTGCCCGCGCCATGGTGGGCGCAGGCGCTTGCGGCCGCGGCGGCCCTGGCGTCGATCGCGCTCGTGGTGCGCGGGGCGCGGCGCGAGTCCGCGCTGCAGACGGTCCTCTGGGGGTTCCTGTCGATCGGATCGATGGGCGTGACCGCGGCGCTGATCCTCCACCGGGGGTTCCTCATCTGGGACCCGAGCGTGTACTACTTCAGCGAGATCCCGAGCCGGCTCGATGTCTGGACCGCGGGAACGACCATGCTCGGGGGGATCGTGTTCAGCGTGATCGGCGCGTCGATCCCCGCCGCGCGCGCCGCCGACACCGACCCTGTGCAGAGCCTCCGGTACGAGTGACCCATGCTGCTTCAAGCGGAACATGTGAAGAAGACCTACCGCCTCGGGCGCGTGAGCGTGCCGGTGCTGCGCGACGCGTCGATCTCGATCCGCGAGGGCGAGTGGGTCGCGATCGTGGGGAGTTCAGGCAGCGGGAAGAGCACCCTGCTCCACCTCCTCGGCGGACTCGACCGCGTTGACCGCGATTCAGGGCCCGTCCGCTTCGACGGCGCGGACCTGCGCGCCTTCGGGGCCGCCCGGGAGAACCGCTACCGCAACCGCGATGTGGGCTTCGTCTTCCAGTTCTACCACCTGCTTCCCGAGCTCACCGTGCTCGAGAACGCGATGATCCCCGCGCTGGTCGGACTGTCGCGGATGCGCTGGATGTCCGACCGCGCCGCGCTGCGGACGCGCGCGGCGGAGCTGCTCGAGACCTGCGGCCTCTCGCATCGTCTCGGTCACCGTCCCGCGGAACTCTCGGGCGGCGAGCGGCAGCGCGTGGCGATCGCGCGCGCGCTGATCAACCGCCCGCGCGTGCTCCTGGCCGACGAGCCGACGGGCAACCTCGACATCCACACCGGCAGCGGGATCCTCGACCTCCTCGCGGAGCGGCACGCGGAGGGGCTGACCACGGTGATGGTGACGCATGACGCATCGGTCGCGGCGCGCGCGCAGCGGCAGGTGCGGATCGCGGACGGGCAGGTCCACTAGCGAGGACGGAGTCTCGGGCGAGCGCCCGCGCGACGGCGCGCCGGTCAGTCGTTCGTCTGGTACCAGCTGCGCGCGAGTCCGGCCGCGCGCGCGAGCGAGACGCCCATGATGCGTTCGAACCGCGCGGCCTCCGTCTCGGCGATCCGCGGAGCGTGCGCGTACTGCATCGTGCGCGAGGGCTCCTTCTCGAGCATCCAGCACGAGAGCAGGTAGCTCAGCGACTGCGCGAGCTCCGGGTCGCGCTCCCAGAGCCCGTCGCCGTAGCGCGAGTCGAGGATGGCTGCGAATCCGCCACCCGAGCGGAGCGCCGCGAGTCCTCGCCGCCGCAGTTCGGCGTCCATTCCGGACTGCGGCACCGCGCCCGCGGCCATCGCGCGCGGAAGGCCCTCGTTCAGCCAGGCCGGCGGCCGCGCGGGAGTGCCGGTGCAGTGGAGGAGCGCGCGTGCGAGGCCGACCGCCGCACCGTAGCGCACGCGGAGCGCGTCACCGCTCGGATTGACGAGCACGATCGGCCGAAGCTCCTCGGGAAGCCCGGACTTGGGATAGATCGTGACCGAGTCGGGGAACCGCGCCGCGTCGCCCTCGAACGCCGCCTGGACGAGCAGCCGCCAGCGGTCGGTGTCGTTCGCGAGGACCACCGGCACCACCCCTTGGTCGACCAGCGGCACCCCAGACTCCCGTATCCTGCGCGACCAGTCGCTGAAGAACCGCTCGAGGTAGACCGCGTCGCGCACCAGGGCGTGGTCGCCGCTCTCGGCCAGAAGCGCGACGCGCTCAGAACGGTGCAGCGTGCCGCCTCCGCCGGCCCGCGCGAGGAGCGCCCGCGACGCCTCGATGGTGGCATCGGAGACCGCCTCGATGTCGTGGCTGTGGAGTGCGCGCAGGGGCGTATCCGGGAATCGTGCCGCTTCCGGGGTGATCCGGGCGAGCCTTGCGTCCTCGAGCGCACGCACGCGCGCGGCGCGCTCGGTTGCGAGCGCTGCAGCTTCCTCGCGGATGCGCGCGAGATCCGCCTCCTCCGCGCCCGCCTTCCTCGCCCACTCGACCGCGCGGACAGCCGTGGAGCCCTTCGGCTCGAGCGAGAGCCCGATCACCGCGGCGTCGCGCCGGGCGGCCGCATCGTCCTTGCCGGCGAGCTGGTCGAGCACCGCGAGGGCGGCCGATGTCTTGATCCGATCCCAGGGCGTGAAGCCGCACGAGCCCTCGAGGCCGAGCCCGCCCCAGCGGACGACCCGGCACTCGCGGCCGGTCCCATCCACCAGCTCCAGCTTGACTTGAATCTCGTTCTGCAGATTTCGCTCCGGCACATCGGCGGAGGCCTGCGCATGCACCGCCAGAACGGCAGCGAGGATCGGGAGGTGACCGGTGTTCGGCATGGATGTTTCGCAGAATAGCGCTCGTTTGGCCGATTCCCCCCCGCCCGGCCGGTCGAATAGACGAGTTGGCGGGCGGGCATGATTCTTGCCTCGCCCGAGCCGCGCCCGCACGGATGACTCCGCCCGGACGCGGCGGCAGAGATACGATGCGTTCAGCCCCTGTGCCACGAAGGCCCGGAGCAGGATCAGGAATAGGAAGGAGTCCCCCATGTTCGAGCGACTGACCGATCGTGCACGCAAGGTCATGGCCCTGGCCAATCAGGAGGCCCAGCGGCTGAACCACGAATACATCGGCACCGAGCACATCCTGCTCGGGCTCGTGAAGGAAGGGTCGGGTGTCGGCGCCAATGTGCTGAAGAACCTCGACATCGACCTGCGCAAGGTCCGCCTCGAGGTCGAGAAGCTCGTCAAGAGCGGCCCCGAGATGGTGACCATGGGCAAGCTCCCGCAGACGCCGCGCGCCAAGAAGGTGATCGAGTACGCGATCGAGGAAGCGCGCAACCTGAACCACAACTATGTCGGCACCGAGCACCTCCTGCTCGGCCTGCTGCGCGAGCACGACGGCGTCGCCGCCCAGGTGCTCATGAACCTCGGCCTCAAGCTCGAGGAGGTCCGCGAGGAGGTCCTCAACCTCCTCGGCGCGGGAGTCGAGAGCGAGGAGGCGCCGCCGCAGTCGGAGCCTCAGGAGCCGCCGCAGATGGGCGCCCCCCCGTCGGGTGGCGAGACCGCGCGCCGCGGACAGAAGTCGAAGACCCCGGCGCTGGACAGCTTCGGCCGCGACCTCACCGAGCTCGCGCGCTCAGGCGAGCTCGACCCGGTGATCGGGCGCGTGAACGAGATCGAGCGCGTGGTGCAGATCCTCTGCCGCCGCACGAAGAACAACCCCGTCCTCCTCGGCGAGGCCGGCGTCGGCAAGACCGCGATCGTGGAGGGTCTCGCGCAGCGCATCATCAACCAGGAGGTCCCCGACCTGCTGCACGAGAAGCGCCTCGTCGTGCTTGACCTCGCGGCCATGGTCGCGGGTACCAAGTACCGCGGTCAGTTCGAGGAGCGCATCAAGGCGGTCATGAACGAGGTCCGCCGCGCCAAGAACATCATCCTCTTCATCGACGAGCTGCACACGCTCGTCGGCGCCGGCGGAGCAGAGGGCGCGATCGACGCGTCGAACGTGCTCAAGCCCGCGCTCGCCCGCGGCGAGATCCAGTGCATCGGCGCGACCACCTTCGACGAGTACCGCAAGTACATCGAGAAGGACGCCGCGCTCGAGCGCCGTTTCCAGTCGATCTCCGTCGAGCCGCCGAACGCGGAGCAGACCTTCGAGATCCTCAAGGGCATCCGCCCGAAGTACGAGGCGCACCACCGCATCAAGATCACCGACGCGGCGCTCCGCACCGCGATCGAGCTCTCGGGCCGCTACATCCCCGGCCGCGTGCAGCCCGACAAGTCGATCGATGTGATCGACGAGGCGGGTGCGCGCCTGCGACTCCGCTCGATGGCCAAGCCGCCGAACCTCGCCGAGATCGAGGAGAAGATCGAGCGCCTGGCGATCGAGAAGGACGACGCCGTCAAGAACGCCGACTACGAGCGCGCCGCCCAGATCCGCGACCAGATGGACAAGCACCGCCGCGAGCGGGAGCGCCTCCAGACGGAGTGGAAGGAGCGGATGAACGAGACCGTCGGCACCGTCGACGACGAGATCATCGCCGAGGTCGTCTCGAAGATGACCGGCGTGCCGCTGACCCGCCTCGAGAAGGCCGAGTCGGAGCGCCTGCTCCAGCTCGAGGCCGAGCTGCACAAGACCGTCGTCAGCCAGGACGACGCGGTCAAGGCCGTGTCGCGCGCGATCCGCAAGGCGCGCTCGGGCCTCAAGGACCCGAAGCGCCCGATGGGCTGCTTCATCTTCGTCGGCCCGTCCGGCGTCGGCAAGACGCTGCTCGCGAAGGCGCTCGCCGAGTTCATGTTCGGCGACCCCGATGCGCTCATCTACCTCGACATGTCGGAGTACATGGAGAAGCACAATGTCAGCCGCCTCGTCGGCGCGCCTCCGGGATATGTCGGTTACGAAGAGGGCGGCCAGCTCACCGAGCGCATCCGCCGCCGTCCGTACGCGGTCGTGCTCCTCGACGAGGTCGAGAAGGCGCATCCCGACGTGTTCAACATGCTCCTCCAGATCATGGAGGAAGGCCGTCTCACCGACAGCTTCGGGCGCCATGTCGACTTCAAGAACGTGATCCTCATCATGACCTCGAACCTCGGGGCGGATGTGATCAAGGGCGGCTCGACCTTCGGCTTCGGCAAGCGCGCCGAGGTGATGGACTACGAGCGGATGCGCAAGGCGCTCATGGGCGAGATCGAGAAGTTCTTCCGGCCGGAGTTCATCAACCGCCTCGACGAGGTCGTGGTGTTCCGTCCGCTCGTGAAGGATGACCTGGTCACGATCATCGAGTACGAACTGTCGAAGGTCCGCAAGCGCCTCGCCGAGAAGGGCATGAAGCTCGAGCTCGACGCCGCCGCGAAGGACTTCCTGATCGACAAGGGGTACAACCCGGACTTCGGCGCGCGACCGCTGCGCCGGGCCCTCGGGCAGTACATCGAGGATCCGCTGGCGGAGAACCTGCTGATGGGCGAGTTCAAGTCCGGCGACGAGATCCATGTCACCCGCGACGAGGGCAAGGACCACCTCACCTTCAAGGCCATCCGGTCGGGTGGCGGCGATGGCGGCGGCGGCGGGGACGGCGGCACGCCGACCGCGCCCACGACGCCCCCGCTCGCGGGCGCGACGAGCTGACGCCGACCGGCCTAGGCCGGAGCGTCGCCTCGAACTGAGTCACTTCCACGGCGCGGCCTTCACGGGCCGCGCTGTTTCTTTCGCTGTGACGGCGCGCGAGCCAGGCCGCTAGCGGATGCCGCCGAGGAACACGCGGTCGCCTTCCGGGGTCGGCTCGGTGAACACCTCGACGGTGCGGTACTTGAACTCGCCCTTGATCTGCGGCGCGAGCCGCAGGCGCACGAGTTTCGGGCCCGCGCGCTCGACGACGACCGCGTTCATGCTGAAGGCGAAGCTCATGCGGTTGAGGAGCGTCATGACATCGACGCGCGACCGCTCGCACCACTCGATGAAGCGCGCCCGCGCGGCGTCGGGTCCCGGCGGCGGACTGCCGTCGCGCGCGGCGCGGTCCCGCACGCCCTTCGAGACGAGCTGATCCCAGAGCTCGGCGTAGCGCTCCTCGCGGAACGCGCGCATCACGACCATCACGAGCTGGTCGTTGCGCTCCGCCCGCATGAGGACCGCGCCCTCCTCGGACTCCTCCCAGGGGATCAGTCCCGCGGGTGCGGCGTCCCGCGAGGGGCTCCGTCCCGACTCGGCCTGCTGGCGCGCGAGATGCTCCTGAAGGTCGATGTAGCGGATGATGGTGCCATCCTCGAGGACGATCTCGTCGGGGAGGTCCTCCTTCGTCGCGAAGCCGGGGCGCACGCGGTACTCGACGCGCGGTCCGCAGGACGCCGCGGCCGCCGCGGCGAGGGCAAGGGCGATGACGGCACGGCGGGTCATCGCGAGACGGCAGGCTCCGGCGCGGCTGGCGGCGACCCGCGTTCGGCGCAGAGGACCGGCTCCGCGCCGACGCGGTAGATGCGGTGATGCGCCTCGGCGGCGCGCGGCGCCGGGAAGTCGGTCCGGGAGTGGGTGCCGCGCGATTCCTCGCGCGCGCGCGCGGCGGCGGTGACGAGCGCGGCGCAGGAGAGCATGTTCTGGATCTCCCATCCCCCGAGGTCGTCGAAGATCTTGTCGAGCGAGTACCGGCACCAGAAGTGGATCATGTCGAGCGCGTCGGCGAGGCGATTCCCAGCGCGCACGATGCCGACATTCCGCCACATCGCGCTTCGAAGGCTCGATCGGACATCGACGAGGTCGAGCTCGCCCTTGTCGCTGAGCCGGATGTCGCTGATGACGCGGACATCGCCGCGCGTGGCGCCGTCCGATGTCGCTGCGGCGACGCCGGCGCGGCGGCCGAAGACGAGTCCCTCGAGGAGTGAGTTCGAGGCGAGCCGGTTCGCGCCATGAAGGCCGTTGCACGCCGCCTCGCCGGCCGCGAAGAGCCCCGGGACATTCGTCCGGCCGTCGAGGTCCGTCCAGACGCCGCCGATGGTGTAGTGCGCGGCAGGCATGACGGGGATCGGCGCCGTGCGGGGATCGATGCCGTAGCCCTTCAGCAGGCCGTAGAGCCCGGGAAAGCGCTCGCTGAATCCGCCGCCGCCGAGATGGCGTGCGTCGAGGAACACATTGGGATCCTGCGTCTCCGCGAGATGCTCGACGATCCCACGGCTGACGACATCGCGCGGAGCGAGCTCCGCGAGGGGATGACGGCCCTCCATGAAGCGCCGGCCTGCACGGTCGACGAGATGGGCTCCCTCGCCGCGCACGGCCTCGCTGATGAGCGAGCGTCCGGCGCCCGCGACATAGAGCGCGGTGGGATGGAACTGGACGAACTCGAGGTCCGCGACGGCAGCGCCGGCCCGCCAGGCCATGGCGATCCCATCGCCGGTCGCGATGCGGGAGTTGGTGGTCTCGCGCCAGAGCTGGCCGATGCCGCCCGAGGCGAGGACCGATGCGCGCGCCCAGATGATCTGAAGCCCGTACTTCGGGTGGTGCGTGATCGCGCCGAGCACGCGGTCGGTCCCGCGCGCGGCGGTGCCGGCGGCGAGGAAATCGAGCGCGAAGCACCGGTCGAACAGGCGGATCCGGGGGTGCGCGCGGCAGGCCGCGAGAAGCGCGCGGGAGAGCTCGCGTCCAGTCGCGTCCCCGTCGGTGTGGACGATGCGGCGCCGGCTGTGGCCGCCCTCGCGGGTCAGCGCGAGCGCTCCGGCGGAATCGCGGTCGAATCGCGCTCCGATCGAGACGAGGTGCTCGACCTCGCGCGGTCCCTCGTCGACGAGCGTGCGGACGGTATCCGGGGCGCAGAGGCCGGCGCCCGCGGCGATCGTGTCGGCGACATGCTGCTCCGGCGAGTCGTCCGCGGCGAGGACCGCCGCGATGCCGCCCTGCGCCCACGCGGTGTTCGTCCGCTCGAGCTCGTCCTTCGCGATCACGATCACCTCGCCGAACTCGGCGGCCGCGAGCGCGGCGCGGAGTCCCGCCACGCCTGAGCCGATCACGAGGGTGTCCGCGAAGATCGCCGGAAGCAGCTGCGAGCGGAACGGGATCAGGTACCGGCGGTCGGCGATCGGGGTGAGCATCGTCGGATCACCTTCGCTGCGACTGGTCGATGTAGCGGCCGGCGTAGAGCTGGCTCGAGCGCCCCTCGTGGCGCTGCCCAGTCCAGAGCATCCACGCCCCGTCCGGCGAGAAGACCGGCAGCACATCGGCGCCGTCCGCCTCGGTGACGCGGCGCCGAACCGGCGCGTCGTCCATCGTCCTCGGCACGACGATCTCGAACACCTCGTAGTTGCGGTGGCCGATCTCGCTCGTCGCATAGAGCAGCGTGCGTCCGTCCGGACGGAAGAACGGGCACCAGTTCACATGCTCGTTCGAGGTGAGCTGGATCTCGTTCTCGATCCCGGAGACCGATCCGTCGGCGGCGAACACAAGGTCGGCGACGAAGACCTGCAGCAGGTTGTCCTTGTTGCGGTCGGAGCGGTAGCAGATGCGCCGGCCGTCCGGCGAGAAGAACGGTCCGCCGTCGTAGCCGGGCGCGCTGACGATACAGGAGCGCTTCCCGGTCTTGGTGTCGCGGATGTAGAGGTCGCCATCGCCCGACTCGAGCGAGCAGAAGAGGATGAAGCGGCCGTCCGACGAGTAGCTGCCCTCGGCGACATACGCCTTGCCGTCGCCTTCGACCGTGGTGAGCGACGCCGCGGTGCCGAGGGTGCCGGCCCGCTCGGCGGCGACGAAGTCAACCTCCACGATCCGGGTCTCGGGCGGGAACGCCCAGCGGTAGCGCGAGGTGCCTCGCTGGTAGCCCGGCGTGTTCTCAGCGGTCGGCGCGCCGATCGTCGAGGCGAACAGCACGGTGCCCGGCTTCTTGGGATGGAACCATCCGCAGGTGTTCGCGCTGCCCCGCGGGGAGACGCGGCGGATGTCCTCGACGCCCGCGATGGCGCCGGTGGAATCACGCACGACATCGCAGACGAACATGGCGTAGAACTCGTCGGGCTCGGTGCCCGCCGCGGGCTGCTCGATCGCCTGGAAGACGATGTGCGCGGCGTCGGGGGAGAAGTAGGCCTCGCCTGCCTTGATGAAGCGGTCCGTGAAGGTGAGCTGCCGCGCGTCCGCGACGCCGGGCTCGCCGGCGGTTGCGGGCCCTGCCTCGGGCGGCGTTGCGGAGGGTGCTGCGCGCGGGGCGCAGCAGGCGAGCGTAAGCGCGATGGCGGCGAGTGCGGCGGTCCGGATCGACATGGGGCGGTTAGTGTAGCCATCCTCATGCCCGATCCCGGCTTCAAGGTGTTGTGGTCCGATCCGTTCCTCGTCGCGTGCGACAAGGCGTCGGGACTCCTCTCCGTGCCCGGGATCGGCCCTGAGAAGGCGGACTGCCTCGTGGCGCGCCTGCAGGGCGAGTTTCCCGGCGCGAGGATCGTGCATCGGCTCGACCGCGACACATCGGGCGTCATCGTCCTGGCGCGGGATGCAGAGACGCATCGGGCGCTGTCGATGGCGTTCGAGGCCCGGGAGGTCGAGAAGTCGTACGAAGCGCTCGTGGCGGGCCGCGTGGTGACGCCGCGCGGCGTCGTCGATCTGCCTCTCCGGAAGGAGGCGCTCGGCAGCGCCCGGCAGATCGTGCACCCAACCGAGGGGAAGCCGAGCGTGACTGAGTTCGAGGTTGCCGCCCATGGCAGCGACCCGGACGGGTTCGAATGGTCGCGGATGGTGCTGACGCCACGCACGGGCCGCAGCCACCAGCTGCGTGTGCACATGCTCGCGCTCGGACATGCGATCCTCGGGGACGAGCTCTACGCGGAGGGTCATGCGCGCGCGGCGCGCGGCCGGCTCTGCCTGCACGCGCGAACGCTCGCGTTCCGGCACCCCCGCACGCAGGAGCGGATCGCGATCGCGGCGCCCCCGGCGTTCTGAAACGGTGCCTGGCACGTGCCGTGCAGTGCCGGGCACTGCACGGCACGTGCCAGACACACCCCGGAAGCTGCGATTCTGCTGCGATTCTGCTGCGTTCCGCCGGAGAGGGAGGGGTGCCTGGCACGTGCCGGACGGTGTCTGGCACTGCACGGCACGTGCCAGGCACCGATCAGCGTCGGACGCGCGGACGGTCTCGCAACGCACCTTCGCCCGTGACGAGATAGCTCACATCGTCGTCGCCGCCGACGGAGCGGTCCGGTCCGCCCGAGACGATCTGCGCGATGCCGCCGCTCCCCTGCTCTGCGCCGTCGAGAATCACGAAGGGCCGCTCCCAGCCGTCGAGCACGGGTGCCTCCTGCCCCAGCACGCTGCCGGCACTCCTGCCGTCGCGCACCGCCGCCGCCACGCGACGCGCCAGTTCCTCCGCCGCGGAGCGCGTCCTCTGCCGCCGGTCCGCGTTCTGCGCCGCACGCATCGGGTTGTCCCCGCGGTCGCCCGGCTCCACCGCGAAGCTCGACCGCGCGATCTCTTGCGGGAACGCGTTGTCCGACGGATCCCGGTCCGCGGTCTCGCGGCGGCGGTCGAGCTCCACGCGCACGACCTCCTTGTCGGTCACGAACAGCTTGGATGCCTCGGTGCCACCCGCGTAGCGCCAGATCTCGGCCGGGAGCGTCAGGTCCTCCCGCGTGCCGTCGGCGAACGAGAGCGTGATCGGCGCCGGCATCGGGATCCCCTCGTTGTTCCGGAGGCGCACCACCGTGAACGAGAGGGTCGTTCCGAGCAGCGCCGCGTCGCGCGCGCCGAGGCGCTCGACGAGCCGGGAGAACCGGTCGCGGTCGTCCTGCGTGACATCGAGCTCGTCGAACTTCGAGTAGAAGTCGAGCAGCTCCGGGAAGCGGTCCGCGCGCACCGCGAGCGCCTCGTTGCGCTCCGCGCTGAGCGTCTTCGGGCGGCCGTCGCGCTCGGCGCGCTTCTCGCCTTTCACGATCTCGGGGTCCCGCGTGTCGAGCGTGAAGCGTGTGACCTGCTCGATGGAGAGATCCACCGGACGGGTCGAGTAGAACCATCCGCGCCAGAACCAGTCGAGATCGACGCCCGACGCATCCTCCATGCTGCGGAAGAAGTCCGCAGGCTCGGGCCGCCTGAACGCCCATCGGCGGCAATACTCGCGGAACGCGAAGTCGAAGAGCTCGCGCCCGAGCACCGTCTCGCGGAGGACATTCAGCGCCGTCGCGGGCTTCGCGTACGCGTTTGGACCGAGGCGCCGGACGCTCTCGGAGTTCGTCATGATGGGCTCCTGCCAGTCGCTCGTCATGTAGTCGACGATGCGCTCGGGCTCGCCCCGGCCCGACGGATACTTCCGCTGCCACTCCTGCTCCGCCAGGTACTGGCAGAAGGTGTTCAGGCCCTCGTCCATCCAGGTCCACTGGCGCTCGTCCGAGTTCACGATCATCGGGAACCAGTTGTGGCCCACCTCGTGGATCACGACTCCGACGAGCCCCCACTTCGTGCCCGCGGAGTAGGTCCCGTCCTTCTCCGGGCGGGGACCGTTGAAGGAGATCATCGGGTACTCCATGCCGCCGACCGGGCCGTTGACGCTGATCGCCACGGGGTACGGATACGGGTACGCGTGGCGCGAGTACGAGTCGACCGTGTGCGCGACGGCGTGCGTGGAGTAGCGGCTCCAGAGCGGCTCCGCCTCGATCGGGAAGTAGCTCATCGCAAGCGCGGCGCGGTCGGTGCCAGGGATGGGCGCCTTCGCGGCGTCCCAGAGGAATGCGGCGCTTGCCGCGAAGGCCACATCGCGCACATTCCTCGCGTCGAAGCGCCAGGTCTTCGTCCCCTTCGGCGCCGCCGCACGGTTCGCCGCCGCCTCCTCGGGCGTCGTGATGAAGCGCGGCTTCTCGTCCGCGCGGGCCTCGTCGAGCCGCTCGCGCTGCGCGGGCGTCAGCACATCGCGCTCGTTCTGCAGCTCGCCGGTGGCGGCCACGGTCCAGGTGTCCGGCACCGTCACCGCGAGCGAGTAGTCGCCGAACTCCAGGGCGAACTCGCCCTGCCCGAGGAACTGCTTGTGCTGCCAGCCGCGCACATCGTTGTACGGCGCGGCGCGCGGGAAGAACTGCGCCATCACATAGAGCGGCGCGAGATCGGCGTCCTTCCGCTCCGGATCGCCCTCGCCCAGCAGCTCGTAGTTCGATCGCGCGCGCGTCACGGTGTTCTTGACGACGGTGAACCGCCAGGACATGTCGAACGAGAACGATGCGCCGGGCGCGAGCGGCTTCGGCAGGTCGATCCGCGCCATCGTGTCGACGATCGTCAGCGCCAGCGGCTTGCCGTCGGTGGCCGACGCGGAGACATCGCGGTAGCCGCCGTCGAACGCGTGCTGCTCGACGAGGTTGCGCAGCAGTCCGATCGACTGCGTTCCCTCGAGCGCGGGCGCGGGCTCGGCGCGCTCGCCGAGCGAGTCGCGCCGGAAGCGGTTCTGGTCGAGCTGCATCCAGATGTAGCGGAGCTCGTCCGGCGAGTTGTTGCGGTAGGTCACGCGCTGGCGGCCCGTGAGCTCGGCCTTCGCGGGATCGAGCGTGACCTCGATCGCGTGGTCGACCTTCTGCTGCCAGTAGCGTGCGCCCGGCGCGCCGGACGCGGTGCGGAAGTCATTCGGCGTCGGCAGGACCTCGTCGAGCTGCCGAAACGGATCGCCCTCCTGCAGGACCGACGGCGGGACATCAGCGAGCCCGCGCCCGCGGTCGAGCGAGAGGTCCGGCGGGCCGGCGAGAGCGACCAGCGCGAGCAGAACTGCGAAATCGAGCATTCGGGCACTTTACGCGTTCTGCAGCGCGGCAAGTCGCCCCCTGCCGCTCAGACCTTCCGTTGATCCGAGGAGAACGGCGACGAGAAGGGCGACGGGAAGGGCGTGGGAAACGGCCCGGCCTTTACGGGCCTTCGGCTCAGTGGAACCCTCGCACCCGGCACCGGCGCGGGAGGCGACGCGGAGCCGGGTCCACCCCCGTGGTCGTCTGAGTCGTCGTGCTCTGCAAGTCCCATGGTGGCCAGCAGTCGTCGCAGCACTCTGCGGATGTCCTGCCACGAGGCCTGCGGCGAGTGCCGTTCGACTCCATCCTCAACGAGTTGCCCGACCGATTCCCCTCGCAGCACGACTCGAAGTTCATCGCGCATCATGCGCCGGATCTGCCGGCTGTCGAGCTGCGCGTGCTGCAGTCGCTCCGTCAACTCAGGATCGGACTTCCTCTCCTCGAGCGCGCGCCAGAGTTGCTCCTTCAAGTGCTCGTCGTGGAGCAACGGGTATCGCCGGCAGACCCGATCGAACGCTTCGCGAACGAGCATGGCTGTCCACTGCGTTTCGAATCGATCGACCGGCTCGAGCGATGCAGCGAGGACCTGTGGATTCGCTTGCGTCGCTCGATCCGCGCGTGCACGCCGAAGATCGGCCAGCACACGGTGGCGATCGAGGCGATAGGCCATGAACTCCTTCGCCGAGGCTCCACGGCCGAACTCGCAGCGCTCCAGCAACGCACACACCTCGCTCGGGTCGAGCGTCGGATCCGTCGGCAGCCGCCGCAACAACACGAGATGCATGATCTCTTCCGGTTCGGGATCACCCGCGTTCCGTTGAAACACGCTCATGTCAAAAGGCTACCCGAAGGGTTGCCCAAGACCAAGACTAAGACTAAGACCAAGACCAAGACCGTC
>Ga0209770_10000373_pt1 | contig 24921 bp, 26 predicted proteins | sample LauGreSu1BDMLBDD_2_FD_187572 | JGI IMG/M metagenome (GOLD analysis project Ga0209770, IMG submission 187572) | Freshwater lake microbial communities from Lake Michigan, USA - Su13.BD.MLB.DD (SPAdes) (version 2) | ecosystem: Environmental > Aquatic > Freshwater > Lake | place: Lake Michigan, USA...
TTGAGAGTTGGCTCAGTAGTTTGCGCGGTGCACCAGTGTCACTCAAGGTTCCTCAACGTGGGGAGAAGGTTGAGATTCTGGCAACTGTTAAACGAAATGCCCAGTACTCACTGATTCAGTTCTTAAGCAAACGTGCCAATGATGCAGCGGTTAGCGGTAAGGCTCTGCTTGAAATTGAGGAGGCGTTAGATTTATCTCGCACACCACTTCGCATTGAATGCTTTGATATCTCAAATATCTCAGGCACTTCTGTGGTTGCATCAATGGTCGTTTTTGAAGATGGATTAGCTAAGAAGAGTGAATACCGCAGATTCATCATTAATACTGATGAGGGCTTCGATGACACCAGGGCTATGCATCAAGTGATTACTCGGCGACTGAAACGATTACTCGATGATAGATCTGTAGATGAAGCAGAAGTGGCAGAGCTGGGTGGCAAGTTGAGCAAATTCTCATATCCACCACAACTCATTGTTGTTGATGGTGGGCAGCCGCAAGTAAATGCCGCAGCACGTGCTCTGGCTGAGTTGGGCATTACTGATATCGCACTATGTGGGTTGGCTAAGAGATTAGAAGAAGTATGGGTTCCTGGTTCATCTGATCCGCTCATCCTTCCTCGCTCAAGTGAAGGTCTATATCTCTTACAACGCATTCGAGATGAGGCACATAGATTTGCAATTACTTTCCACCGCTCACGTCGTTCTAAGGTTATGTTGGAATCAATTCTTGACGAGATTCCACAACTTGGTCAGGCCCGCAGAAAAGCCTTACTGGAGCGCTTTGGTTCAGTAGCGGCAATCCGTAAGGCTACGGTGGAAGATATCGCTGCAACGCCAGGTATAGGCAGCAAGATTGCAGCAGTTATTGGTGAGCAACTTGCGGCAATGAGTTCTCAGCAGCTAAATACAGCAACTGGTGAGATTGTGGAGAGTAAGTAATGAGTGCGGACTTTTTTGATTCTACAAGTGAGCAACAGATAGAGTCTTTCACAAAGAGTGCAAGAGAATTGCTAGCTGGCTATGGTCTCAAAGAGGTTGAAGTCAAGTGCATCAACTACGAATTCAATGCAACTTTTTCAGTGGTTACAGGCAGTGGCGATAAATACGCTTTGCGCATAAACGTGAATTCCACTCGCACACTTGGCAACATCCAGGGTGAAATCGAGTTTGTAAACTTTGTATCAAGAATTCCAGGCATTAAGGTTGCAAGACCAGTTGCCAATAGCCAAGACAGTTACATTTCCTCCATTGTTCATCCTGAATCTGGGCGAACAATTCATGGAATTCTCTATACATGGCTTGAAGGTGAAGAGATTGGTGATGAACCAACTCATGAGCAATTGGTGACACTCGGCGCTGCAATGGCACGGATGCATCAAAGTTCACGTGAGTTTAAGCTTTCTGAAAAAGCCCAGCTTCCAACCTTTAGTGATTGGTTGTGGGAGACAGAAGACTTTTTGCTGAGCTCTAAGAGTCTGCTCACAAAGGAGCAGTTCACTGCCATCAAATCGGCAATAGATGTCATTGAAGCTGATACACAAAATCTTTTTGCAGCCAATCCCATACAAGTCATTCATGGAGATCTACATGGCTGGAACTTGATGTGGCATGAAGGCGAACTCTTCATCTTTGACTTTGATGATTGTGGCTATGGAATCCCACATCAAGACTTAGCAATCACCTTGTATTACTTGGATACTCCCGAGCAGGACGCGGCAGTATTGGAGGGGTATAGATCAGTCTGCGAACTACCTATCTATACCAAGGCTCAAATGGACTCCCTTCTACTTCAGCGTCGACTGGTTCTACTGAACTATCTCTATGAGACGAAAAATCCTGAACATAAAGAGATGCTGCCTGCCTATTTAGAGAAGAGCATGGAGCGTGTGAGTGGGTTCTTGACAGGTGTAAGAGGATAAAGCCATGACGAGCAATGAGACCTTAGTCCTGACGGGGATGTCGGGAGCCGGACGTTCAACGGTGGCGCATGCTCTAGAAGATTTAGGTTGGTATGTAGTTGATAACTTACCACCGGCTTTGCTTCCAGCTTTAGTTGGTAAAGGCACAGGTTCTCAAGGCAAAGAGTATGCAGTTGTGGTGGATGTTCGCGGAGGACATTTCTTTGATGAGTTAACTGCCGCTTTAGCTGAACTCAAGAAGAATGGATCGGCATACCGTTTAGTTTTCTTAGATGCTACAGATCAAGCTTTAGTTCAACGCTTTGAATCCACTCGCAGACCACATCCATTACAAAGTGGTGATCGCATTGTGGATGGAATTGCACGCGAGCGGGCAAAACTAGAGGAAGTTCGTGCTGAGTGCGATATTGCAATTGATACGACGAATTTGAATGTGCACCAACTTGAAAAGAGAATCGGTGAGATTTTTGGTGGTGGCAAGATTCAGGGGATTCGCATCAATGTTCTCTCCTTTGGTTATAAATATGGAATTCCGGTTGATTCAGATTTAGTTTTGGATTGCCGCTTTATTCCAAATCCACATTGGATTCCTGAACTGCGACCTCTTACCGGCTTAACGACGCAAGTAAGTGAAAAGGTTTTGGGTAGTGAAGGTGTGAGTGAGTTTGTTAAAGATTATGTTGCCCTCATTAATTCCATGGTTCCTGGATATATGAATGAAGGTAAAAAGTATGTGACTATCTCTGTTGGCTGCACGGGTGGAAAGCACCGAAGTGTTGCCATTGCAGAAGAGATTGCAAGCCAACTCAGTTCCAATGATCGCTCTGCCTATGCAACTCATCGTGACGTCGGGCGAGAATAAGTAGTGCAAAAAGTAGTTGCACTTGGGGGAGGCCATGGCCTTGCCGCAACGTTATCTGCGCTTCGCCAAATAACTAGTGACATAACAGCTGTTGTAACCGTTGCAGATAATGGTGGTTCCAGTGGACGTTTGCGTGAAGAGTTTCCGATATTGCCTCCGGGTGATCTGCGCATGGCCTTAGCTGCATTGTGTGCAGATGATGAGTGGGGTCGTACATGGGCCAACATCATGCAACATCGCTTTGAAAGTGATGGACCACTAAACGGGCATGCAATGGGTAATCTCTTGCTGGCATCACTATGGAATGAAAATGAAGATCCAGTTATTGGCTTAGATCGCGTGGGTCAGCTTTTGAAAGTTATTGGCCGAGTTCTTCCTATGGCTGAAACAGCTTTAGATATTGAGGGAACCTTCAACACCTCAACTGGCAGAATAGTTGTGAGGGGACAAAAGGAAGTTGCAACAGCTAAGGGACGCATTGAATCACTGCGCGTAATTCCAGAAAATCCCCAGGCACGTTTAGAAGTCCTTACTGCCATCCGCGTTGCCGACTGGATAACCATGGGTCCGGGATCGTGGTTCTCATCAGTCATGCCACATTTGATGGTGCCCATGCAACAAGATGCTCTACTTCGCACAAAAGCTAAAAAGATATTGATTCTCAATCTTGATGCCACCAGCTCTACAACCGGTGAAGAGTTTGCCGGTTCAACACCAGAGGAGCATCTAGAGTTTTTTCATTCATACGCCCCTGAATTAAAGATTGATTATTGCCTGGTTGATTCATCTGTGGTCCGAAATTCAGTAGCCCTTGATGAAGCTGCAGCAAAAATGGGCGGAAGAGTGATTGCAGCCGATATTCGCAAGGCACCAGGCAGTGTTCATCATGATGTTTCAAAATTAACTCTCCATTTGGGCCACATCATGGGTCCAAAACTGGTTGGATAACCCCATGGCAATGACAGCATCAGTTAAGGACGAACTCAGTCGCATCTCTGTGACTAAACCATGCTGTCGCAAAGCCGAGGTTTCCTCACTTCTTCGTTTTGCTGGGGGTTTACATATAGCTGCGGGCAAAATTTTGATTGAGGTTGAATTAGATACTTCTCAAAGTGCGCGCAGACTCCGCAAAGACATTGCAGATATTTATGGACATGGATCTGATTTGGCTGTTCTCTCATCGAGTGGATTGCGCAAAGGTTCACGCTATGTTGTTCGTGTAATCGAAGCAGGAGATGCCCTTGCTAGACAAACAGGTTTAGTAGATGCCAATGGTCGCCCCGTGCGAGGTTTACCTCCACAAGTTGTCTCTGCTGCAATCTGTGATTCAGAGGCAGCATGGCGCGGAGCATTTATTGCACATGGTTCATTAACTGAACCTGGCCGCTCCTCATCACTAGAAATTACATGTCCTGGACCAGAAGCAGCGCTGGCACTCGTTGGAGCTGCGCGTCGTATGGGAATTGTGGCAAAAGCTAGAGAAGTTCGCGGTGTGGATCGCGTTGTTATTCGCGATGGCGATGCCATTGGAGTTTTGCTTACACGCCTTGGTGCACATGAATCTGTACTTGCTTGGGAAGAGCGTCGTATGCGCCGTGAAGTTCGCGCAACAGCAAATCGCTTAGCTAATTTTGATGATGCAAATCTGCGTCGCTCTGCCCGGGCAGCAGTTGCTGCAGCAGCACGAGTGCAAAGAGCGATGGAGATTCTTGGCCCAACGATTCCTGATCATTTGAAAGAAGCAGGCGAACTTCGCATTAATCATGGTCAAGCATCACTGGAAGAGTTGGGCTCGCTTGCTACACCTCCAATGACTAAAGATGCGATAGCCGGTCGAATCCGTCGCTTATTGGCGATGGCTGATAAACGAGCGGGAGAACTCGGTATTCCTGATACTGAGAGCGGACTTTCGCCTGATTTGTTGAACTAAACACCTTTTCTACCCGCAAGTTAGGCCTATGGCCACTGATAGTATTTGCATCAAGACCCCAGCGTTGTGGCAGTCATACGAACCACCAACAGCTGGGCTTTTCTATTACTAGCCCCTTTAGTAGCAAGGACAAGTACTGTGATTAATGTCGGAATTAATGGTTTTGGACGCATCGGACGCAACTTCTTTCGTGCATCTCTAACAAACCCAAATATCAATATCGTTGGAATCAATGACCTCACACCTAATGAGACTTTGGCACATTTGCTTAAGTACGACTCAATTTTGGGTCGCTTGGGTCTCGAAGTTACATTCACAGATGATTCAATCACTGTTGGTGGCAAGACAATTAAGGTTTTCTCAGAGCGCGATCCTGCTAACTTGCCTTGGGCCTCTGTTAAAGCTGACGTAGTTGTTGAATCAACAGGTATTTTCACAAAAGCTGCTGATGCTCAAAAGCACATTAGCGCAGGTGCCAAGAAGGTAATCATCTCTGCGCCAGCAACTGATGAGGACATCACCATTGTTATGGGCGTGAACCATGAAAAATATGATGGTTCAAAGCACAACATCATTTCAAATGCATCATGTACAACTAACTGCCTGGCACCAATGGCTAAGGTTCTAAACGATAACTGGGGCATTGTTAAGGGCTTAATGACAACAATTCACGCCTATACAAATGACCAGGTCATCCTAGATTTCCCACACAAGGATCTACGCCGTGCTCGCGCAGCAGCAACTAACATGATTCCAACATCAACGGGTGCTGCAAAAGCAATCTCTTTGGTTCTTCCAGAGCTCAAGGGAAAGCTAGATGGTTATGCAATGCGCGTTCCTGTTCCAACAGGTTCTGCAACGGATTTAACTGTGGAGCTTGCAAAGGAGGCAACAGCTGCAGAGATTAATGCTGCAATGAAGGCTGCTTCACAAGGAGAGCTCAAGGGATACCTGAGCTACACAGAAGATCCAATTGTTTCTTCAGATATCGTCACTGATCCATCATCATGTATTTTCGATTCAGGTTTAACCAAGGTAATTGGTAACCAGGTCAAGATCGTTGGTTGGTATGACAATGAATGGGGTTATTCAAACCGTCTTGTGGACTTGATTTCACACGTTGGCAAAACTCTTTAATGTCAGATCTTGCACACTTTGATGTAGCGGGAAAGCGGGTTTTTCTACGCTGTGATCTCAATGTCCCATTAAAAGATGGTGTCATTAAAGATGATGGTCGTATTAAAGCCTCGCTTCCTACTATTCAAGCTTTGCTTGAAAAAGGTGCATCACTCGTCATCGCTGCGCACTTGGGTCGTCCAAAGGGTGAAGCAAAACCTGAACTCTCACTTGCTCCAGTTGCTAAACGTTTAGGTGAGTTATTGGGCAAAGAAATCATTTTTCCAGGTGCAGTACTTGGTGATGTTGTTTCAAGGGCAGCTGCGGCGATAAAGCCAGGTCAGATACTTCTTCTTGAAAACATTCGCTTTAGCGGCTCTGAGACAAGCAAAGAAGAATTGGAGCGCACGGAGTTTGCAGCAGAGCTTGCAAAGTTAGCCGATGCATACGTTGGTGATGGCTTTGGTGCTGTCCACCGCAAACACGCATCAGTTTTTGATCTTCCAAAGCTCTTGCCTCATGTTGCTGGCAGATTAGTTGCAGCAGAAGTTGAGGTTCTAAAGAAGCTTACTCAAAATCCAGAGCGTCCTTATGGAGTAGTTCTTGGTGGAGCAAAGGTTTCAGACAAGTTAGGTGTGATTGAGAATCTACTTGGGAAGGTTGATGTTCTGGCTATTGGCGGGGGAATGGTTTTTACATTCCTTAAAGCACAAGGCAAGGAAATCGGCACATCACTTGTTGAGAATGAGATGCTCGATGTTGTTAAAGGCCTCATTGAAAGTGCGAAGAAGAACGGCGTGAAATTGGTTCTTCCCACTGACATCGTTGTTGCACCCAGCTTTTCTGCCGATGCCACACCCACTCTCGTTTCAGCCGATGCAATTCCAGCCGATCAAATGGGATTAGATATTGGCCCTGAGTCGGCTAAAGCTTTTGCCATTGAAATCGAAAAATGCAAGACAGTATTTTGGAATGGTCCAATGGGAGTATTTGAATTCGCTAACTTTGCAGCAGGAACGAAAACTGTCGCAACGGCGCTGACCAAGGTTTCAGGTATTTCAGTTGTTGGCGGGGGAGACTCAGCGGCAGCTGTGCGTGCTCTAGGCTTTGCAGACTCAGAGTTTGGTTATATTTCAACTGGCGGCGGAGCATCGTTAGAATATTTAGAGGGCAAGGAACTTCCTGGTCTTCAAGCACTTGGCTTATAAGGAGCACTCATGCGTAAACCATTGATGGCTGGAAACTGGAAGATGAACCTCAATCACCTTGAGGCGATTGCAGTTGCCCAGAAGTTGGTTTACTCACTCGATGACAAGGACTATGACGCAGTTGATGTTGCGATCATTCCTCCCTTTACTGATATTCGCTCCATTCAAACTTTGATTGATGGAGATCGCTTGCGTCTTACTTATGGTGCACAAGATCTCTCACCAGAGGCAAGTGGTGCTTTCACCGGAGATATCGCAGGATCTATGTTGCACAAGCTAGGTTGCACATTTGTTCTCATCGGTCACTCTGAGCGCCGGGCAATTCACGGTGAATCTGATGCACTGATTAATCGCAAGATTAAGGCCGCTCTTGCTAATGAAATTATCCCGATCTTCTGTGTTGGAGAAGAGTTAGCAATCCGTGAATCTGGAGCTCACGTTAGCCATGTGATTCGCCAAGTTCGCGCAGGACTTGAAGGATTTACTAAACCAGAGCTAAAGAAGATTGTGATTGCTTATGAGCCAGTATGGGCAATTGGCACAGGCAAGGTTGCAACACCAGAAGATGCGCAAGAAGTCTGCGCCGCTATTCGTGAAGAGATTGAAAACATCGGATCGGCTGAGATCGCATCAAATATGCGAATTCTTTATGGAGGTTCAGTGAAATCTTCTAACATCGCAGAAATCATGAAAAAGAGCGATGTGGATGGCGCCCTTATCGGGGGAGCGAGCCTAGACCCTGAGGAATTAGCCAAGATTGTGAAGTTCCACGCGCAAACAGAGTAAGGCCGTGGCCGATTTTGCAGGTATCCTTACCCTCTACGAAACAAGGAGTTCGACAACGTGAAATTAGCTCTATCAATCTTGCTCGTCATTACTAGCGTCATCATGATCCTGCTCGTCCTTTTGCATAAGGGCAAGGGCAGCGGACTATCAGACCTCTTCGGTGGCGGTATTTCAACTAACTACGGTGGATCATCAGTAGTTGAGCGCAACCTAGATCGCATCACAATCGTTGCTGGTGGACTGTGGTTCGCACTCGTTGTTGCCTTAAGTCTTGTTCTTAAGTAAAACTTTTCTTTCCATATTTAAAAAGGAGTAATACATGGCAAGTGCAATTCGTGGAAGCCGAGTCGGTGCTGGCCCAATGGGCGAGGCAGAACGCGGTGATTCGATTGCTCGCGCATATGTTTCATACTTTTGTGCAAATGGACATGAAGTTCGTCCATCATTTGCTGTTGAAGAGACTGTAGTTATTCCAGCTGAGTGGGATTGCCCAAAGTGTGGTTATCCAGCAGGCCGTGATCGCAACAATCCACCTAGCCCAGTTAAGAATGAGCCATACAAAACTCACCTTGCCTACGTTAAGGAGCGTCGCACTGATGCTGAAGGCGAGAAAATTCTAGAAGAGGCGCTGCGCAAACTTCGTGGAGATGACGAGGACTAAATCTTTTTTACAGCATCAAGAAGTTGGTCTATACCCGCACTGCGATTTGTTAGATTAAATCGAAGGAGCGGGTATTTTCTTGATGCAAGTGCTTTTCCATCACCCAGCGCTTGAGCTGCAACTAAAGTCTTGAAACCAAAGATCTGTCCTGGAATTGAAATATCTGTTGATGCAGTTCCAGTAATTTGTAAGAAGGAGCCGTTTCGTTGGCCACCTTTATGAAACTGACCCGTGGAGTGAAGAAAGCGTGGTCCCCAACCAAAGGTGACTGGCTTGCCAATTTTCTCTGAAAGTAGTGATCTGATCTCTGAAATCTTTGCTTCATCTTTGCGATCTAGATAGGCCATGATTGCTACGTAACCATCTTTGGGAATGCCTTGAGTAAAGAGCTTGAGTGAGTCGGCAAGGTCAACTCCTTCGCCAAATATTTCAACTGCGCCATCGGTGTGTGGGGCAGTAAAGACAGGCAGTACGCCGCCCCATTCCTTAAGCAATGCAGATGTCTGCTCTTTTGCTTCGGTGACATTGGGTTGATTAAATGGATCGATTTCAAGTGCTGCTCCAACGAGGGCGGTTACCCATTCCCAAATTATGAATTGCGCGGCAAGGTCTGTATCTACGACTAAGTCGGCAGAACCGGCGTATGCAACAGAAAATACATTTGCATTTGAAGCTGCTTTTTCGATAACTACGGGAAGGCGTCCTACTTGGTTCTTGCCAGTTGATTCTGCAACCAACTGCTCGGCCCAATCACTTAAGCCCGGCATTGCAGATCCATCATCGGTATAGGAAAGGTATTGACCTGCGTGATAGGCGAGAAGGTATGCGATATCTATGACCAACGTTGGATCTTTAAGGAATGCGGTTTTTGCATCGCTGGCGTTATCAAGAAGAACTGAAACATCTACACCAATGAGAGCTGAAGGCACCAATCCGAATGCGCTCAACACACTAAAGCGTCCACCAACATTGGGATCGGCGTTGATGACGCTGTATCCGGCTGCGCGGCTTTGCTTATCCAATGGTGAATCTGGATCAGTAACGATGACCATATGGTTTTGGGGTGATAATCCTGCTTGAGTGAATGCATCTTCAAAGAGTGCGCGCTGTGAGGCAGTTTCAATTGTTGAACCAGATTTAGAGCTCACGACAACAATAGTTTTTGCCAAATCACCCTTGAGTGCATGCGCGACATAATCTGGGTCAGTTGAGTCAAGAATAAAAAGCTTTTTCTTAAAGCTTTGCGCGATAACTTCTGGACCAAGTGATGATCCGCCCATGCCACACAAAACAACATTGCTCTTATCACGATGCTTTGCATAGAGGGCATCAAGTGCGGGCAAGAGATCTCGAGAGCTCTCTGGAAGATCTATCCAATTCAAGCGCACAGATGCTTCAGCTTGTGCGGCAGGGCCCCAAATTGTTGAATCCTTCTTTGCCAAACGTGCATGAACCTGAGTTAGAGCCACATAACGCGCATCACTGCGATCAATATTTTTGATCGCATGTCCTGAAATCTTTATCATCCCTGTTGAGCTGCTTTCACATTAGCTAGTAGATCATCCCAAGCTTGGGCAAACTTTTTCACACCATCAACTTCAAGATCAGTTGTCACCGCATCGAGTGAGATGTTGAGTGCTGATAAAGCTTTGAGGACTTCAACAGCAGCGCCGTAGTTAGAAGTAATTGTGTTACCTCGTACTTTTCCATGATCAATAACGGCATCTAAAGTTGACTGAGGCATAGTGTTGACAGTATCTGGTGCGATGAGTTCAACAACGTAGCGAGTGTCATCGTATGCAGGGTCTTTCACGCCAGTTGATGCCCATAATGGACGCTGCTTGTGTGCACCTCTTGCAACTTGTGCTTGCCATCTAGGGGAGGAGAACTTCTCTTCAAAGAGTTGATAGGCAAGATGGGCATTAGCAATTGCTGCTTTTCCAAGCAGGGACGTTGCAGCGTCTGAGCCATCTTTTTTCAGCAGTGCGTCAATAGATGAATCGATTCGGCTAATGAAAAAGGATGCAACTGAGTGCACATGTGCTGGGTTAGTCGCAGCTTCAATTCCTGAGATGTAAGCATCAATTACTGCGCCGTAGCGCTTTACTGAGAAAATCAAAGTGACGTTAACGCTAATTCCAGCGGCAATGAGTGCGGTGATTGCAGGTAGGCCCTCAATTGTTGCTGGCACTTTGATCATTAAGTTAGGTCGATCAATAATTGACCAGAGCTCCTTGCCTTGGGCGATTGTGGCCTCAGTATCGTGAGCAAGACGAGGATCGACTTCTATGCTTACGCGTCCATCGACACCCTTGGTTGCGGAGTAGATTTCTTTGAAAAGATCACACGCAGCTCGCACATCATCGGTAGTCAGTTTCTTAACAACATCATCGACTGAAGCATTCTTCATAGCTGCGATATCTGCAGCGTATTCATCTGCGCCAGCAATTGCTGCGCCAAAGATTGAAGGATTAGTTGTAACACCTACTACGCCAGAGTGTGCAATACGAGATGGGAGTGAATGGGCATCGGTGCCTGAAATCTTCGCTCTGGATAAATCATCGAGCCAGATTGAAGTTCCACCCTTAGCTACATCGGATACAGACATTAGAGAGCTGCCTTAATCTTGGTAACGATTGCTTCAACAGAGAAACCGAATTCTTTGAATAAGCGCTTAGCATCGGCTGAAGCACCATAGTGTTCAAGTGAAATTGCGATTCCGCCATCACCGATTAACTGATGCCAGCCTTGGGCAATTCCTACTTCAATACTTACCTTCAACTTAATTGATGGTGGTAGTACCTGATCTTTGTAGCTTTGATCTTGTTCGCTAAACCACTCAAGACACGGGGCGCTTACAACGCGAACAGCAATTCCTTCACTTGCTAATGCGCTCTGTACATCAATAGCCAGTGAAACTTCAGAGCCCGTAGCAATGAGAACTGCCTTCGGATTCTGTGCATCTTTGAGAATGTAGGCACCCTTAGCTGTTCCAGATGCTGGTTCACAATCTGTGCGATCTAAGACAGGTAGATTTTGGCGAGATAACAGGATTCCAGCTGCGCGACCACGAGTCAGAATCTTCTTCCAGCTCTCAGCAACTTCGTTGGCATCTCCGGGGCGCACTACATCTAATCCTGGGATAGCGCGCAAAGCCGCAAAGTGCTCAATAGGTTGGTGCGTTGGTCCATCTTCACCAACACCGATTGAATCATGTGTCCAAACAAAAGTAGAAGGAATATTCATGAGAGCTGCAAGGCGAACAGCTGGACGCATGTAATCGCTAAAGACTGCAAAGGTTCCACCGAATGATCGGGTCAAACCATGGAGTGCAATTCCATTGAGAATTGAACCCATTGCATGTTCGCGAATACCAAAGTGAATAATTCGTCCGTATGGATGGGCACCTTTAATTTCACTGGATGCAGGCAAGAATGATCCACCGCCATCAATGCTGGTGTTATTGGATCCAGCTAAATCTGAAGAACCACCCCAGAACTCAGGCAGATGTTTGGCGATTGCATTAATCACTTGACCGGATGCTGCGCGGGTTGCAACATCTTTCCCAGGAGCAAATGTTGGGATGTCAGCATCCCAGCCAGCTGGCAATGCTTTCGCGCGCAAGCGCTCCAATAGTTGTGCTTGTTCTGGATTAGTTGTTTGCCATGTTGCAAACTTTGTATTCCATTCTTTGCGCACCTTGGCTGCACGATCCTTTACCAATCGGGCATGAGCCAATACATCTGCAGGCATTGCAAACTTTTCATCTGGATTCAGTCCAAGAGCTATTTTAGTTGCAGCAATTTCCTCATCACCGAGAGCGGAACCATGAGAACCTGCAGTTCCTTGAGCCTTGGGTGCGGGCCAAGCAATAACAGATTTCATGCGAATCAAAGATGGTTTCGTTGTTTCTTTCTTCGCCGTAACCATTGCAGCATCAAGGGCAGCGATATCTACGTTGCCGTTAGAAGCAGCTGCAACATCAATGACGTGCCAACCATAAGCGCGATATCTGGCAGAGACGTCTTCGGTAAATGCGTTATGTGTGTCACCTTCAATAGAAATTCGATTGTCATCATAAATAACATTTAACGCACCGAGCTCTTGTGTTCCAGCAAGAGAAGATGCTTCAGCGCTAACACCTTCTTGTAGATCTCCATCAGAGCAAATAACCCAGATGCTGTGATCAAATACAGAGTTACCTGCCGGTGCTTGTGGATCCAATAAACCACGCTCATAACGCGCAGCCATAGCCATGCCCACTGCAGTTGCAACACCTTGTCCAAGTGGACCAGTTGTCATCTCAACGCCGGCAGTGTGACCAAATTCAGGGTGGCCCGGAGTAAGTGAACCCCATGTTCGAAATTCTTGAAGATCTTTCATTTCAAGGCCGTAACCACTTAAGAAAAGCTGTGTGTAGAGAGTCAGTGATGAGTGACCGCAAGAAAGGATGAAACGATCACGACCAACCCACTGCGGATCTGATGGATCATGAATTAAATGGCGCTGAAAGAGTGTGTAAGCAACCGGGGCCAATGACATTGCCGTGCCTGGGTGGCCATTACCCACTTTTTGAACCGCATCTGCTGCCAGAGCACGGGCATGTGCAACTACCAAATCATCCATCTCTGACCAATCAGATATCGAACTCATAGTGCCATTTCCTTTGCTCTAAATTGAACTGATAGCCAGATTCTCCACGCGCTAATCCACACTAAAGTTGTTCCCAATATGTGAAGTCCTACCAGTAGCTCAGGTACACCGAGGAAGTATTGAATGTACCCAAGTGCCCCTTGAGCAAGTGAAATAAGGAAGAAGATACCAATGCGGTGCTTAGTCAGCGCAGTTAATTCGCTCCTGCGATAGAAGGCAATTGTTAAGAGCATCAAAATTATCACTGAGATTGAATGAAGACGTGCAATATCTTGCATTGCTACATCAAGTCGAGGGACATCAGAATCTCCAGCGTGGGGACCCGCTGCAGTAACAATTGTTCCTAAGACAATTACTAGAGCCGTCCAGGTGACATGAATTTTTGAAAAGTTGCTGATGACACCATGCGCGCTAGTTTTAACGGCTGGTCCCTTGCGTCGTGAGTGAAGGGAAGTTGCAGCAGCAATTAAAATAGTTGAAAGTAAAAAGTGGCTAGCAACCGAAAGCGGATTCAGATTTGTTAGCACGGTGATTCCGCCTAGAACACCTTGGCCAAATATTCCTAGGAATTGTCCTGCTGCGAGTATTCGCAGATCTTTTCTTCCTGAACGCAGTACAGCGATCAAAGTTGCTAAGGCAAAAATAACTAGAACAAAGGTAAGTAATCGGTTTCCAAATTCAATCCAAGAGTGAAATGTGCCTTCTACTTGGTTCTCAACTGGAAAATATGAACCTGGAGTGCATTCAGGCCAGGTTGGGCAGCCAAGGCCTGAGCCTGTTAATCGGACCGCGCCACCTGTTACAACGATCGCGGCCTGGGAGATAAGTAGGGCCAGAGTCAGCGGAGTTAGTGCCCGAGCTGCTCTTTGTGATGCCATGGCCCAACCCTATGGCCACTGAGCGCTCAGGCGGGCCGAGTGGCCGAAGGTGTCGAATTACGACACAATAGTGTTGTGAAAATGAGCGGCCAAACAAGCCCAGTTCCTGGTGATGATCTTCGCACCCGGGATTTAGTGGCGCGCTCCATATTAGAAAACGGCCCCTCAACGGCTGCAGTTCTCGGACAGCGTTTAGGTCTGACTCCGGCTGGTATTCGTCGTCACCTCGATTTACTTGTTGCAGATGGAGTTCTTCAGGCACGCGAACCGCACTCAGCGATTAATCGTGGCAGAGGGCGGCCGTCAAAAGTTTTTGTTATGAGCGATAAGGGCCGCGAACAATTTGAACACTCGTACGACGATTTAGCGGTAGCCGCTTTGAAGTTTATGTCAGCCCAATCTGGTGAACATTTAGTTTCTAGTTTCGCCCAATCTCGCGCAGATGACATTGAGCGAAAGGCGACAGTTGCACTAGCTAAGAAGAGCAATAAGACTGAAGCTCTCGCGCAATTTCTTACAGAGCAGGGCTATGCCGCAAGTATTGCGAAAAAGCCAATGGGTGAAGAACTTTGTCAGCACCACTGCCCGATTGCCCACGTTGCATCTGAATTCCCCCAGCTGTGCGAAGCAGAAACTGAAGCACTCTCACGTTTATTAGGTACTCACGTTCAGCGATTAGCAACAATTGCACACGGTGATGGAGTGTGCACAACTTTTATACCCACAACAACAGCCACAACAAAGCGAAAGGTACGTGCATGACAATCGCACATCCAGAACTCGAAGGTATCGGCAACTATGAATACGGTTGGTCTGATAAAAGCGATGTAGGCACAAATGCCAAGCGTGGACTCAATGAAGATGTCGTGCGCGACATCTCCGCAAAGAAATCAGAGCCACAGTGGATGCTAGACCTTCGCTTGAAGGGCCTTGCGCTATTTGAGAAAAAGCCAATGCCAAACTGGGGCTCAGATCTTTCAGGAATTTTCTTCGACACAATCAAATACTTTGTGCGCTCAACGGAAAAGCAGGCTGCAACGTGGGAAGACCTGCCAGATGAAATTAAGAACACTTACGATCGTCTAGGTATCCCAGAAGCTGAAAAACAACGCTTAGTTTCAGGTGTTGCTGCTCAGTACGAGTCAGAGGTTGTTTATCACTCAATCCGTGAGGACCTAGAGAAGCAAGGCGTTATTTTCCTTGATACAGATAGCGCTCTTAAGCAGCACCCAGAGCTATTTAAAGAGTACTTCGGAACGGTTATCCCAGTGGGAGATAACAAGTTCGCAGCTCTTAATACATCAGTGTGGTCTGGTGGTTCATTTATCTATGTTCCAAAGGGTGTTCACGTAGATATTCCTTTGCAGGCATATTTCCGCATTAACACTGAGAACATGGGTCAATTCGAGCGCACGTTAATCATCGCCGATGAGGATTCATATATTCACTATGTTGAAGGCTGTACTGCTCCTATTTATAAGTCAGATTCACTTCACTCAGCTGTAGTTGAAATCATTGTGAAAAAGGGTGCACGCGTTCGCTACACCACAATTCAAAACTGGTCTAACAACGTTTATAACTTGGTGACCAAGCGCGCAACATGTGCCGAAGGTGCGACCATGGAATGGGTTGATGGAAACATCGGTTCTAAGGTCACCATGAAGTACCCAGCAATCTTTTTGATGGGTCCACATGCAAAGGGCGAGACTTTGTCTCTTGCCTTTGCTGGAGAAGGACAACACCAAGATTCTGGTGCCAAGATGGTTCACGCTGCGCCATACACATCATCATCTGTTATCTCTAAATCTGTTGCACGAAATGGTGGACGTACTTCTTATCGTGGACTTGTCCAAGTTCAAGAGGGCGCACATCACTCAAAGAGCACAGTGAAGTGCGATGCACTTCTAGTTGACACGATCTCTCGCTCTGATACATATCCATATGTTGATATCCGTGAAGATGATGTTTCAATGGGTCACGAAGCAACTGTTTCAAAGATCTCTGATGATCAGCTCTTCTATTTGATGTCACGTGGATTAACTGAAGATGAAGCGATGGCCATGATTGTCCGTGGGTTCATTGAACCAATTGCACGTGAGCTACCTATGGAATATGCCCTAGAGCTCAATCGCCTCATTGAACTTCAAATGGAAGGTGCTGTTGGTTAATGTCTGTTTTAACTACTAATTACTTAACCCCAACGGGGCGCGAAGAGGCTTGGCGGTTCACACCGCTAAAGCGCTTGCGCGGTTTACATGATGGTTCGGCGCTCGTTGCAGACCGTAATTCACTTGTAACTAAAGCGGGATTGCCTAAGGGTGCCAGCTTTACTCGTGAATCTTTGGCACCTCTTGCTGTGAGCGATGATGTCATCATCGAGCGCATCCGCGGAGAAGTCTCTGATGTTGCACATCTTTCTATTGATGCAAATGCTGAAATTAAAGAGCCAATCTTTTTGACTCGCTCAGCAGGCGCTCTTGATTCAGCTGAACTCTCAAGAGTTCGCATCTCACTAGGTACTCATGCTGTTGCAACAGTAATCGTTGAAAACATTGGCGATACATTGCTGGCAGAAGACCTCGAGATCGCTTTAGCTCCTGGATCATCGCTGACTTTCGTAACTCTTCAAGAGTTTGATTCAAAGAGTGTCTACACCGCCCGCCACCACGCAGTGGTTGATAAGGATGCAACATTCAAATCAATCACAGTAACCGTTGGGGGAGATGTAGTACGAATCTTGCCAACAGTTGAATTCACGGCACCTGGTGCATCAGCAGAACTTCTAGGAGTGTATTTCGCAACTACCGGACAGTTCTTTGAGCACCGTATGCACGTTGATCACGCTGTGCCAAATGCTAAATCTCGAGTGAACTTTAAGGGCGCACTTGCGGGCAGAGATGCTCACACAGTGTGGATCGGTGATGTTTTGATTCGCGCAGTTGCCGAAGGTACTGACACCTATGAGCTCAACAGGAATCTTTTGCTAACAGATGGAGCACGTGCTGATTCTGTTCCCAACCTTGAGATTGAAACTGGCGAAATCGTTGGTGCGGGTCACGCAAGTACTACAGGCCGCTTTGATGACGAGCAGTTGTTCTATTTGATGTCACGTGGAATCACCCTAGAAAATGCCCGCCGACTTGTTGTTCGCGGATTCTTTAATGAAATCATTACTGAAATCGGCAATGAAGAAGTCCAAGAGCGTCTTATGGAGCGCATTGACGGCGAACTTGAAAGAGCTGGTGCATAAATGGCTGACTTAACCTTGGATCAACTACAGGTCGGCAAGCCGGTCAAGATTGAAAAAGATGGAAAAACAATCTGTGTTGCACGAGTTGGCGATGAGGTGTTTGCAGTTGATGACACTTGCTCGCACTCAGAGGCTTCTCTATCAGAGGGTGAAGTAACAGATTTCAAAATTGAATGCTGGCTACATGGCGCAGAATTCGATTTAAGAACCGGCGCAGCTTTAACTTTGCCAGCAAACATAAGCCTTGAGACATATGCAGTAAAAATCGACGGAAATTCCGTCACGGTTGAGATTTAGTACACGAGTAGAAGAGAGAAAATAATGAGCGTTCTAGAAATCCGCGGACTACAAGTCTCAGTCGATACTGAAAACGGTAGCGTCGAAATTCTCAAAGGTGTTGACCTAACAATCAAGTCGGGTGAGACACACGCAATCATGGGTCCTAACGGATCTGGTAAATCAACTCTTGCTTACTCAATCGCAGGTCACCCTAAGTACACAATCACAGGTGGTTCTGTAACACTTGATGGCGCCGATGTTTTGGATATGACAGTTGATGAGCGCGCTAAAGCGGGCTTGTTCTTAGCGATGCAGTACCCAGTGGAAGTTCCTGGAGTTTCAGTTTCTAACTTTCTTCGCACAGCAGCAACAGCCCTTCGCGGTGAAGCTCCAAAGCTTCGTACATGGGTTGCAGAAGTTAAGGGAGCAATGGAAGCGTTGAATATGGATCCAGCATTTGCTACTCGAAATGTTAATGAAGGATTTTCTGGCGGAGAAAAGAAGCGCCATGAAATCATGCAGCTTGAGCTCTTGAAGCCAAAGATGGCAATCCTGGATGAAACAGATTCAGGGTTAGATGTTGATGCTCTTCGTATCGTTTCTGAGGGTGTTAACCGCGCAAAGGCAAATAATGATTTAGGCGTTCTATTGATTACTCACTACACACGTATTTTGAAGTACATCAAGCCAGACTTTGTTCACGTTTTTGCCAATGGCAAGATTGTTGAAGAGGGTGGACCAGATCTAGCAGACAAGCTAGAGGCCAATGGCTACGCAGATTACGTGAGCAAGTAAGGATCTAATGAGTTTTTCTGTCGCGGAAGTACGTAAAGATTTCCCAATCTTTGAACGTACTATTCGCGATGGTAAAAGGCTTGTCTATCTAGATAGCGGTGCAACGTCTCAAAAACCTTGGGCAGTAATTAATGCCGAGAGTGATTTCTATTCAAAGCACAATGCCGCTGTTCACCGTGGGGCGCACCAACTAGCTGAAGAGGCAACAGATGCCTACGAAGGAGCTCGGGCAATTGTTGCTGAGTTTTTAGGCGCTCAAGACAATGAAATCATCTTTACAAAAAGTGCTACCGAGTCAATTAACGCAGTTGCCTACGCCATGGGTAATGCCGAGCCTGGAAACCGCTTTGCATTAACTGCATCTGATTCCATCGTTGTTACCGAGATGGAGCACCATGCAAACCTGATTCCTTGGCAGCAGTTAGCAAAGCGCACCGGGGCCCAGCTCAATTGGTTTAAAGTCACTCAAGACTCAAGGTTAGATCTCTCAAATATTGATCAGCTCATAACAGCCAATACAAAAGTTGTTGCGATTACGCATCAATCAAATGTTTTGGGAACTATTAATCCACTTGATGCAATCGTAAAGCGTGCACATGAGGTTGGCGCAGTGGTAGTTCTAGATGCCTGTCAATCAGTTCCACATATGCGTGTGAACGTTGTTGAGTTAGACGTGGATTTTCTAGCCTTCTCTGGACATAAATCAGTTGGCCCAACGGGAGTTGGAATTTTATGGGGAAAGTCAGAATTGCTTAGTGAGTTACCACCATTCTTAACGGGTGGTTCAATGGTGACATCTGTAACTATGGAGAGCGCTACTTGGGCAGAAGCACCTCAAAAGTTTGAAGCCGGAGTTCCAAATATGGCACAGGCTGTTGGGTTGGGTGCAGCGCTTAATTACCTTTCCAACATCGGTATGGATGCAATTGCCCAGCATGAGCGATCTTTAACGGGATATGCCCTGGACAAACTGCTACAAATTCCTGGACTTCGCATTGTTGGTCCCCAAAATAATGTTGATCGTGGGGCAGCTCTTTCTTTCACCATCAAAGATATTCACCCACACGATGTTGGGCAGTATGTTGATAGCCAGGGGATTGCAGTGCGTACAGGTCATCACTGCGCCTGGCCACTTACAAAGATTATGAACGTTCCAGCGACAACGCGTGCTTCCTTCTATCTCTACAACGATGAACATGACGTTGATGCATTAGTTGAGGCCTTGTTAGGTGCTCAAAAGTACTTTGGAAAATTCTGATGGAATTAGATTCCCTTTATCAGGAAGTGATTCTAGATCACTATAAACATCCACAACATAAAGGTTTGCGAAGCGAGTATTCAGCACAAGTGCATCACGTTAATCCAAGTTGTGGAGATGAAATTACCCTCAACTTAACGGTCTCAGATGGTTTGATTTCAGCGATTTCATGGGATGGCCAAGGCTGTTCAATTTCACAGGCCAGCGTTTCAATACTCGGTGATTTGTTAACAGGAAAGACATTTTCACAGGCAGAAGTAGTTGTGAACGCTTTTTCAGAACTCATGGCAAGCAAAGGAACCGCAGCTGGAAATCCGGAGATACTTGAGGATGCAGTGGCTTTTGCGGGAGTTTCAAAGTTTCCAGGTCGTGTAAAGTGTGCACTGCTTGGTTGGATGGCCTTTAAAGATGCAGCGATTCAGTCACAGGGAGAGAGCAAATGACAACGAGTGTTGAAGATGTAACAGAGGCAATGAAGGATGTTGTCGACCCAGAATTGGGAATTAACGTTGTCGATTTAGGACTCATTTATGACGTTATGGTTGATGAAGCCAATATTGCAATTTTGAACATGACGCTGACTTCAGCTGCATGTCCTCTTCAAGATGTCATTGAGGACCAGACGCGTTCAGCGTTAGCAGGGATGACAACGGATGTGAAGATTAACTGGGTTTGGATGCCACCTTGGGGTCCAGACAAGATTTCTGATGATGGAAGAGATCAGCTTCGCGCTCTCGGTTTTACTGTCTGAGGTATAACTCAATAAGGTAGTCACATGTCAATGCATGCGGCTTGGATGACCCACAGATCTATGACCGCAGACCCATCGGTCAAGCAGCAAAAGCTCAAGGCCGGAACGGTAAAGCGAATCTTTACTTTCGCAAAACCATATCGCCTTAGTATTTGGATCTTTCTCTTTACCGTTGTTATCGATGCAGCGTTAATTGTTGCCACACCATTACTTTTGCGCCAACTCATCGATGAAGGTGTGATTCCTAAAGATGGTGCATTAGTCACTCGTCTGGCCATCTATGTTGGATTACTTGCTGTTGCAGATGCTGCGATGAGCATGCTGGGACGCTATTTCTCTTCACGCATCGGTGAAGGTCTTATCTATGATCTTCGCTCTTTAGTTTTTGGACATGTGCAAAGACAATCAATAGCTTTCTTCACCCGCACACAAACCGGCGCCCTTATTTCTAGAATCAATTCCGATGTCATGGGAGCACAGCAAGCTTTTACTGCGACTTTGTCAGGCCTTGTTAGCAATGTTGTGAGTTTGGTTCTTGTGGGTGTGACCATGATGATTTTGTCCTGGCAGATCACGATTTTTTCGCTTCTTCTCTTGCCAGCATTTCTCATTCCAACTAAATGGGTTGGCCGCAAGCTTCAAGAGTTAACCCGGGATTCCTTCAATACCAATGCTGAAATGTCGAGCACGATGACTGAGCGCTTCAATGTCTCTGGTGCGATGCTTGTCGCTCTCTATGGTGAGCCTTCTAGAGAGCGTGAATATTTCCGCTCAAGAGCTCGCAAGGTTGCCGATATTGGTATCAAGATGGCAATGCTCAATCGCCTTTTCTTTATCGCACTTACTAGCGTTGCAGCTATCGCAACAGCGTTCGCCTACGGTATTGGTGGACATTTAGCTATTAACGGGGGAGTGACCGTTGGTACGTTGCTGGCGATTACTGCTCTGCTAGCAAGACTCTATGGTCCGCTAACTGCGCTATCGAATGTGCGGATTGATGTTATGACATCACTTGTTTCATTTGAACGTGTGTTTGAAGTGTTAGACCTAGAACCTATGGTTAAGAATCGCGAGAATGCCATTGAGTTAAAGCCAACTCATCCAAAAATTGAGTTCAAGGACGTTAGTTTTTCATATCCTCGCGCTGAAGAGATTTCACTTGCTTCCCTTGAATCAGCTGCAAAGCCAGAGACTATTCAAAGTGGTGAAGTACTTCGGGGCCTTTCATTTACAGCAGCCCCTGGAACGCTAACTGCATTAGTTGGTCCGTCTGGTGCCGGTAAGACAACGATAAGTGCCCTGCTGCCACGTCTCTATGACGTTACAACTGGTGCAATTGAAATTGATGGTCACGACATCCGTGATCTGACTCTTGAATCTTTACGTGGGTCAATTGGTGTTGTTATGCAAGATGCACACCTATTCCACGAAACTATTGCTGAGAACTTACGTTATGCAAAAAATGATGCCACAGAAGATGAAATGCGCGTTGCTTGTGAGTCAGCACAGATTTGGGAGTTGATTAAGTCTTTGCCCAATGGGCTAGACACCATGGTGGGAGAGCGAGGACACCGTCTTTCTGGCGGAGAGAAACAACGCTTGGCTATTGCTCGCTTACTCCTCAAATCTCCTTCAGTTGTCATTCTTGATGAAGCAACCGCGCATCTAGATTCAGAGAATGAGGCGTTAGTTCAAGCTGCGTTACAGAGCGCTTTGAAGGGTCGCACGAGCATTGTTATTGCCCACCGTTTGAGCACTGTGAGAGATGCAGACCAAATTCTCGTTCTTGAAAAGGGTCAGATTGTTGAGCGCGGTAAGCACGATGAACTTGTGGCACGTGGTGGTCTATATGCAGACCTCTATAACCGTCAGGATTTAACGGGTGCGGCGAATTAATATCCGTCCGTAAATTACTAAGCCGCCAAAGAAGAGCCACTGCAACGCATATGCCATGTGAGGGCCATCGCTCAGTTCTGGAAGTTGTGCGGGCACAGCTGGCGTGAGTGAGCTTTCGGATCCACTTAAGAGATCGATGTAGTAATCCTGTGTATCAAGTTGAGATTGTGCATCGAGCTTAGAGATAAGGCCGCTTCCATCTGCTGGAAGTGCAAAGAAGGAACCTCGGGGAAGTGAAGAATCTAATCGCAATCTACCTGTGATTGAAACAGGAGTTGTTGGTGGAGGCGTAATGGTTGGTGCGATTGTGGCCGCTGCTCCGGCCTTTACCCATCCACGATCCACCCAGAATTTTTCATTGTTGGGAGTTGTAAACAATGTGAGAACTTCAAAACCATAGAAACCTTCGCTATAGCGATTTTTCAGGAGTATCTGCTTTGTTGGATCAAAGACGCCTTGTGTAGTGACGGTCTGCCATTCAGCAGCTAATGGTGAATCTTTCACTGAATCTAGAGAAGTTGGGGCAAGAGCAATGTGTTTCTCAATAATCGCATTTCGTGCATGTCTATCTACACCACGCTGATATTGCCACTGAGCAGCTATGACGCAAAGAATAATGAGGGTTAAAGCGACTAAAGATTTAAAATATGCAAATGGTTCGCGAACTTTTGCCATGATTAATCGAGTGATAAAGGTTTCTCTTCGATAATCTGACTATTTCTCGAAATTGTTTCTCGGCCAGCATTAGCGATAACTACAGCAAAATATGGAAGACCAACGGCTCCGGCCAAAGCGAACCAACGATAGGGGCTAGGCAAAATAACCGTTAATACGAAGCAAGCAGTTCGAACCATCATGGAAATGAAATACCTTTTTTGACGAGCAGCTTGATCACGGGTCAGGGCTAAGGGCGCATCGGTAATCGCGAAAACTTTCTTCTTCTTAGCCATGCAGTAAGAGTAGTGCTAGGCGCACCCAAGCGCTTCTTTTGAATACCTAGCGGTAACCAGTAAGTTTTGGGTATGAGTTCAGTGGCCTTAGTAACAGGTGGAAATCGCGGCATCGGTTTAGCAGTTGCGCACTCACTTGCCGCCGCAGGCCATGACGTTGTTGTTACATACCGAAGTGGGAGCGCACCAGCTGGCTTTAAGTCCGTCATCATGGATGTGACCAGTACAGAGAGTGTCGATAAAGCTTTCGATGAGATCGAAGCCCAGTGGGGAATCCCAGAGATCATTGTTGCTAATGCAGGAATCACTAAAGATGGTCTTGTGATGCGAATGAGTGATGAGGATTTTGAGTCAGTCATTGATGCAAATCTGACTGGGGCATTTCGTGTGGCACGACGTGCGACTAAAGGTCTTTTGAAATTGAAAAAGGGTCGTTTGATTTTTGTTGGCTCAGTCGTTGGAGCTTTGGGCTCTGCAGGCCAAGTGAACTATTCATCTTCTAAATCCGGCCTCGTTGGAATGGCACGATCTTTTGCACGAGAAATTGGCAGCCGTGGGATTACGGCAAATGTTGTTGCTCCAGGCTTTGTTGAAACTGATATGACATCGACTTTGGATGAAAAACGCAGAAATGAAATCGCTGGATCTATTCCTCTAGGTCGCTTTTGTTCTGCGCAAGAGATTGCAGATGTCGTCACGTTTATCGCTTCACCACAAGCCAGCTATATCTCGGGAGCACTTATTCCAGTTGATGGCGGATTAGGAATGGGTCACTGATATGGGTTTACTCGATGGCAAGAAGATTCTTGTTACAGGTGTGCTGACAGATAGTTCTATTGCTTTTCATATTGCCCGTCTTGCACAAGAACAGGGAGCACAAGTTGTTCTCTCTTCCTACGGACGAGTGCTTTCATTAACAACACGCATTGCAGGACGCTTGCCAAATCCGTCGGCCATCATTGAACTCGATGTTACAAATGAGGCAGATCTTGCTGCTCTTGAGTCACGAGTGCGTGCCCATTTTCCAGATGGTCTAGATGGCGTTGTTCACTCAATTGGATTTGCTCCTGAGGCAGCCCTTGGTGGCAATTTCCTCAATACTTCTTGGGAAGATGTTTCAACTGCCATGCATGTCTCTGCCTATTCGCTGAAATCTTTGACGATGGCTGCAAAGCCACTCTTTACTGGCGGAGGTTCAGTTGTTGGCCTTGATTTTGATGCAACTGTTGCTTGGCCTAAATATGACTGGATGGGTGTTGCAAAAGCTGCGCTGGAATCAACATCTCGCTATTTGGCCCGTGATTTAGGTGCGCAAAATATTCGCGTGAATTTAGTTGCTGCAGGTCCCATTCGTACGATGGCTGCAAAATCTATTCCTGGCTTTGATGAGTTTGAAAAAGTATGGAATGAACGAGCACCACTTGCTTGGGATGTCACAGATCCAGTACCTGCTGCACAAGCCGTCGTTGCTCTGCTTTCAGATTGGTTTCCTAAGACCACGGGCGAAATCATCCATGTTGATGGTGGCGTCCATGCCATGGGTGCCTAAGCGCACTTTGGGCCTCAATTTCACCTTTTAGCCCCCAGCCGGTAATCTTTGCCCCAGACCAGTGGCCTAATAATCACTGCAAGAGGAGTTACCGCTCCCACCTTCTTCGCCACTAGTGCGAGCTGGTTTGTCGGATGAGAGATTTACTTCTCTTTTTCCTTGCGGTTTTCTCATGCAGCGC
>Ga0209770_10000377_pt1 | contig 24811 bp, 38 predicted proteins | sample LauGreSu1BDMLBDD_2_FD_187572 | JGI IMG/M metagenome (GOLD analysis project Ga0209770, IMG submission 187572) | Freshwater lake microbial communities from Lake Michigan, USA - Su13.BD.MLB.DD (SPAdes) (version 2) | ecosystem: Environmental > Aquatic > Freshwater > Lake | place: Lake Michigan, USA...
GGTGATCGCGCGGGACCGATCATCTTCCGCGATCAAACTCGCTATTGTATTATAAACGCACCACTAATGACAAACGCTGCACAATACGTCATGCTTAATTTTGGGCATCACACACTGCGCTGGCATCTCGCTCAGATCCGCGCTGGACGTTCTACGGCTGAGCAGATTGCAGGTTACTACCAGCCGAATCCAAAAGACCCAGAGCAGCGCACAATCTGCAAAGGGTTGGCTGACCTGCTCAAAGCGAAATCCGAAGATCTTCCCGAAAGTCTCCGATGACACAAAGCGAATACGTTAAGCACTCTGGTCTAACCAAAGGACGAGTCTCTCAGTTGGTTTCAAAGGGAATGCCTTTGGACTCCGCTGAAGCTGCGGACGCTTGGAGAGGCTCTGGAGCGCAAAGGAGGAAGGCTGCTATTGAAGCGAGCCACATTCGGTCAGAGCCGATAGACGGACCTTACCGTCCACCGGAAGCCGAAGAGAAGGTAGACCGCTCGCAAGTCGCTAATGACACTCCACAGGGAGCGTATGAGCGGCAGAAGGAGATTGAACGTGCTGCCTATGGTCTAGCCGTCGAAAGCCTCAGAGCGCGATCTCTGGATGCTGGCCGTATGGTCTCGGTTCACTCAACCGCTGCGAAGAATCTCATCAATTCAAAGCAAGACGTTCTGGATCTCGCTGAGCGTGAGCGCAAACTAGTCTCTGGTGATTGGGTTAAGAAAGCGATGCTGGACCATGATGGAGCGGTTGCTCAGTTGCTGAAGAGTATGCCTAAGCAGTTGGCTGGACGCATTGCACCCCATGACCCAGAACACGCTGAGAACGAGCTAGAGCGATGGGTGCAAGATGTATGCTTGAAGACGTTACACCAGACGGACCCATGGAAATCTTGAACTGCCAGAAGCCGCGAGGGCTAGAAGCACTCCGTCAAAACAAGATCGCGCTGCGAGCCATTGAGCGTGACACGGTTCTCCGGTTTTTGCCAATCGCAGACGATAAGCCGTCGCGCATTGACGGGTTCATCTGGAACCAAAACTCTGGCGTAATTACCGGAAGTTATGAGGTGAAATCTCGGAATTACGGACTAGCAAAACTGGAATCAACCTTCGGCAACCAATGGATGATTTCATGGTCTAAGCTCCAAGCCGCTCTTGAAATTACGAAGCACACTAAGTTGCCATTTTGGGGAGTTCTGCACTTGGAACCAGACGGTCTGGTGCTGATGGTTGAAATCTTCAACGAGAACGCAACGTGGGGTTGCAACGTGCAGTTGCGAGACAAGCTCATGGATGGGGTCAACGAGCGGATGGCGTTCTTGAATATGAGTGAAGCTCGAAAGCACCGGATCAAAGAATCCAATACGGAGTTGTTCTAATGCTTGATCTACAGCGCGAAATCTTAGAGTTCCGTCGTCAGATCTACCGTCCGTCTCCACGGCAAACGGTTGTCGAGTGGAGCGAAGCCAACCTCACGTTGACTCAGCGTCAGACTGAACATCCCGGTCCATTCTCCACGGCTGTCAGACCATATTGCAGAGAACCGCTTGAGTGCTGGAAAGATCCGTCAGTCTCTGAGGTGACTTTGTGTTGGGGGTCTCAAACCTCCAAGACGACGACGCTCATGGCTGGATTGGCTTGGGCTATCGACACAGAACCGAGTCCCGCACTGTGGTTGATGCCGAGTGAGAATCTGGCTCGCTCATTCAGCAAATCGCGCTGGATGCCGCTTCTGGAAGACTGTCCCGCATTGGTTGCGCGGTTCCCTTCGGATGCAGACCAGATGACCAATCTAGAGCAGCAATTTGATCGCTGCACTTTGACCTTTGTTGGGTCCAACTCACCGGCAAATCTAGCGTCACGACCTGTTCGCATTTTGGTCGCTGATGAGGTGGACAAATTCGCTGAAGCAACCGCGAAAGAAGCTGATGCGCTGGACCTCGCAGAGCAGCGGCTCAAAGCATTCTCAAGCTCCAAAGCGTTCTTCACCAGCACTCCGACAACTTCAGAAGGTAGAATCTGGCAGCGTTACCTTAGAGGGGACCAGCGACGGTATTACATTCCCTGTCCGCATTGCTCCGAGTACATCAAGTTGGAGTGGAAGCAAGTCACTTGGGACAATGCTAAGACCGAAGACGGGAAACCAGACTGGCAGCGCATCCGGTCGTCAGCACATTACGTTTGCCAACTCTGTCAGGGTAAGATTTCGGATTCCCACAAAGTTGCAGCGTTGAGACACGGGAAATGGATTCCAGAGAATCAAGCGAGCTTGCCGAGTGTCCGATCTTACCACTTGTCGTCTCTCTACTCACCGGATCGTAAATGCACTTGGGGACACTTGGCCGTCTCGTTCTTGGAAGCCAAAAGCTCAATGATGGGATTGCAGGGATTCATTAACGGTATGCTCGCAGAACCGTGGGAAAACCAAGAGTCCCAACAAGAGCGAGTTGAGATTGTGTCTGATGCTGGACTCCCCGAAGCCAGACGCTACCTAACCGCAGACGTTCAAGCCGCCGCTCCGTTTGTCTGGTGGGTTTGCCGAGAGTGGAGCAAAGGCAATTCGCGTCTTGTCGCTGCTGGTCATGCAGACGATTTCGCTGCACTTCGACGGGTTCAACTTCAATACAACGTGCATGACATGGACGTTGGGATTGACTCCGGCTTCAACACACAAGCCGTTTATGATGCTTGTGCTGAGTTCTCACAAAGCAGCGTTAATCCAATCACATATCCCTGCGGTCTGAGGTATCCACCAGAAGGAGGGTTGAGAAAGCCGATGCTTATCGGTTGGATGCCAATGAAAGGCCGAGAAACCGGAGCGCGATTCACCAGCAAGACTGGTGCAATCCATCCCTTCGGCATTACGACATCAACGTCAATGCGGACTGATGCGGTCCAGCCTCTTCTGGTCTTCGATACTGAACACATGCGGGAAGTGCTTCAGCGGCTCCGTAAAGGGTCCGAGAATCATCAATGGACTGTTTGCAGCCTCCCTGCACCACTTGAGGCTGAGGGAGCATTTGCGGCTGATTCTGATACATACTGGAAGCACTTGGATTCTCACGTTCTCAAGCCAACGGCTAACAGAGCGGGACGAATCAAACACTTGTGGTTCAAGCGAAACACTCGCTGGCCCGATCATTTGCATGACTGTGAATTGATGCAATTGGCGATGGTGATGCTGTGGAACGATCTCGCATCTACTAGTTCTGACAATTCTAGTAGTTGACTTCACAGTTGGTCTGTGAATAGTCCGCCCAAGTGTTGACCTACACCGTAGCAACTAAGCGGAGTTATTTGCGTACTACCTACGCAAGCAAAGCTGCTTTGAGCTTGCTGGAAGCTTTGACGGCAAAGCTAACGGTTGCCGCAAACGCTATAGAGTCCGGTCAAGTTGTCCGCTCAACTTCTAGTTCTGACGTTTCCGTTGAGTTCGCTGAACCCGGTAAGGGTTCCGCTTCCGCTGGTGAAATGTTGGAAATGTGGGAATCACTGCTGTCAGACTACGATCTTGCCGTGACTCTATTGGCTGGAGACGGAATCACTAATCCGTCAGATCTCCAGATCTATAACAAGATGCTTGGAACCATTCTGGTGGCGGTTACTCGGTATTACGGTGATTTCACACAGTTCCGTCGTGAAGCCACAACCCGAATGAGCTAATGGGAATCCTTCAAACCATTGCGAATAAGTTGTTTCCCGCTCCCGTTAACAAATACGAAGGAGCCGGTCAGTCTTTGCGTCGTTCGTATCTTGATACGTCTTACACTTCGGCTCGCTTTGATGTAACGAGTTCAACCCGACAAGCGATTGTCCGTAAGTCCCGCTTCTTTGAGCAGAACAACGCTGTTCTAAATAGACTTGGGGATCTGTTTGAGTCGTACACTGTTGGTTCTAGTTTCTCGGTTCAACCCGCTTCTAGTGATCCAGCTTGGAATCTCAAAGCCAAAAAGTGGTTCGATGTTTGGAGCCGTTATCCCGATATTGGTTCGCGTCAGTCGTTTGCAACACTGATGAGTCAAGCGGCTCGCGGTTGGTTCTTCGACGGCGAGAGTTTCATCCTTTTGACCAAAGGTGAAAGCGGGAAGCCGAGATTGCAGCTCATCGAAGCTCAGTCGATTGCGACTCCTGCTGGAATGGAGGCAGACCAGACCGTGTTTGACGGTATCCGGTTTGATCCTAAGACTGGACGCGCAATCTCGTATTTTATCGGATCGGAGAAGACTCAGGGTAATCTTACTGACGTTCGTTCAATTGGTTCAGACTCGGTGGTTCACATTTACGAGCCGAATCGTCCCGGTCAGCTTAGAGGTCTTCCGTTTGTTAGCGCGGTTATCAATGATCTTCACGATCTCGACGACTTGCAGAAGCTGGAGATGGAAGCTTGTAAGTTAGGTGCTTCCGTCGCTCAGATCGTCAAAACCGTCTCCGGTGAGGTCCAAGCATCCAGCCTCCGGTCTGGTGGAATCTCGCAAACCACTCAGAACACTGCGGAGAACTATTACGAGCAAGTCTTTGGTTCGTCTGTTAAAGTACTCAAGAACGGTGATTCATTTGAGCAGTTTGCGACTGAGCGTCCCGGTGTGAATATGCGCGAGTACTGGCGTCAACTGACCGAGAAAGTCTGTGCTGGTGTTGGTATTCCTTACGTTCTTGTTTATCCCGAGTCCATGCAGGGAACTGTCTATCGCGGTGCGCTAGATATGTCTGCTGTGTGGTTTAAGTCTCGGCATCAAGTGATGTCTTCGGCGGCTCGGCGTATTTATGAATATGTCATGGAGTACGCTATCAAGAGCGATCCCGCTCTCAATGATGCTCCGTCTGATTGGTACGAGGTAGCGATTACCGCTCCGCGCTCCCCAAATGTTGATGTTGGCCGCAATTCCGCTGCACAATTGGCAGAGTTGGAAGCTGGTATTCTGACTTACGATGAAGTCTACGGTGCGCGGGGTCTTGATTGGCGTTCTGCTTTAGAAGCAAAAGCTCAACAAGCTTTGTTTATCAGAGAGCTTGCTGGTAAGTACGGACTCCGAGTGTCAGAAGTTTCTACTATACAAGAGGATAGGCCCGAGCGTATTAAGACCGAGCCGACTATTCCGCAACCTCCTGAACCGTCTCCGTCTGATAGTCCCGCTCCGGTGGCTCCGTCAGAAGGTGGGCCGGTTCCGGTTGTTGAAGAAACTGTTGTCACTGCTAACGCTAAGAAGACTCGCAAACCGAAAGCCAAGAAAACAGAATGAGCTTCACTAAGAAATCAGATTGGCTTTATTTCGCTCCTGCGGCTTCCGCTGGTGAGACTGCGACCATTCAGATCTTTGACCAGATTGGCGAAGATTGGTTTGGTGGTAACGGTTTATCTGGTAAGCAGTTCTCTGACGTTCTTGCTGAAGTTGGGAATGGTCCGCTCTTGGTAGAGATCAACTCTCCCGGTGGTAATGTCTGGGATGGTCTGAGCATCTACAACCAGTTGCGCGGTCGCAAAGCTCCGGTGACCACTCGGGTCGTTGGCATTGCGGCTTCTATTGCTTCGATTATTGCTCTTGCTGGAGATCGTGTTGAGATGGCTGATGCGGCTCTAATGATGATCCACGATCCTTCTGGAATGGCTTCTGGCACTTCCGAGGATATGCGGAAAATGGCTGATGCTCTGGATCAACATGCTGAAGTGTTGGTTGGAGTGTACGCTAAGAAAACCGGACGCTCTCCCGAGTCCATCCGCGCTGCAATGAAGGCGGAGACTTGGTTCACCACCGCTGAAGCTTTGGCTTTCGGTCTGGTAGACAAACCGATCAAACAGCTTGCGATGGCTGCTAAGTGGCATCCCCGCGCTGTTACCAAGACCGCTCCTGAGACGGTCAAGAACAACCTCCGTCGAGGTCTTGAGCAATACGCTGAAGGTCTTGCCGGTGATGGTCTTGAGAAGCAAACCGTTCTTGAGGCTGAGTCCCTCGTTGCTGGAGAAATCCCCACCGAAGATAAAGTCGAGAAGGCTAATGCTTGGTGGGGTCGCAATGAACGCTTTCTTGAGGCTGAACCCAATAGTCCCGCTGATGTAGCTGCAAACCTCTGGGGTGGTGCTGCTGGACGCGATTGGTTCCGCGCTCTGTACGCTCAAATCGAGCGTGAAGAACTGGAGGAAGATGACGATTCCCCAGACGACAAAGTTTCTGCGGATGGCAATAACGCTATCAGCGAAAATGGCAAAGTTTCTTTGCCGCAACCAACACAACAACCCGACACAAAAGATATGTCCGATAGCACTACTGTGACGGCTGCGGCTGCTCCTGCCGCTTCCGTTGATCTCACCGCGATTCTTGCTAAGCTCTCCGCTCTGGAAGCTAGCATGAAGTCTCCCGCCGCTGCTCCTGCTCCTGAGCCGGTGCGTCCCGTGATTCAGAATCTCGGCAACCCGTTGCTGGAGCAGCACAAAGCGTTTAAGGCTGGTGCTGAGCGTCGTCGTTTCTTGGTCGAGAACCACAGCGAGCTTCTCCGCCAGCAGAGCATCTTCGCTCCGCAGAACGCGAACTCCTTTACCTCGACGCTTGTCGTGGATTACCTCGCTGACGCGATCATCACCGTTGCCGCTACCAAGTTGGCGATGGTTGACGCTTTCAGCCGCAACGTGGGTCTGGACAACCTCCGTCCGAAAGCCATTGTTCGCGTGAAGAAGTTCACGACCGGCACTGCCGCTCAGGTCAATCCGACCAACTGGGAGACCAACAACGATTCGACGCTCGCTGCCACTTCGGTGACCGTTAACCAGATCAGCAAGAACTTTACCGTCACTCAAGAAGAGCTGAATCAGGGTTATGCTCTGGCTGATCTTGCTGCTGGTTCTGCTGATCTGTTCGCTTATGGTATTAGCGACAAGATTACCGCCGTGATGACTGCCGCTAACTACGGTACTGCCGTTACGATTGGAACCGCTGCCAACTTCGACACCAGCGACCTCCCCGCGATTCTCGCTGCTGCCAAAAACTATCGTTCCAAGAACCTCGTTCTGGACGGTGGACACATCGCTCGCTTGTTGTTCTCGTCGGCCTCTAACACCTTCCCCGATGGCCGTCTGTCTTCGCTTGCGAACGGTCGTTTTGGATTCGATGTCATCGCCGAGAACAACCGCTGGACTGATGCTGAGACCAACACCGCTGGCTTTGTCTGCGGTCCTGACGCTATCGCCATCGCATCCGGTCTTCCGGTTGGAATGGTTGCCGGTGAGTTCATCGAACAGCGCACGGTTACCACCAACAACGGTCTGTCCTGCTTGCTCTCGGTCTGGTATTCCCGCGCCACACGCTCGCACATGGCTTCCTACGACATCATGTTTGGTGCGGCTGCGGCGGACACGACTCAAGCCGAAGTATTGATCACCGCTTAATCCTTAAGGATATGCGTCTAGCGACCACCATTGCAGTGGACAAGAACGGCAAGAGTAAGCTCGTTTCTGGTCCCGATATTGACGCGAGTCTCCAACGCGACAATTTCAACACTGTTTCAGTTCCAGAAGGAGGCAAGCTTATCCTGTGGATACAGGGAGCCTTAGCACCGAAAGTTCGTAAGGGTTAATCCTAAAATTGGGGAGGTTGCTGGAAAGTTCCGGTGACCTCCCCTCTAACCGAAAGACAAAATGGCCGTTCAAGCAGACATTTCAACCGAGTACAGCATGGGACGACAGGGGTTCCAGCTTGTCACCAGCACCGCCGCTCAGACCGGAAATTGGTCTGGCTTGATTCCAACTGAGCCAACCGTTTTTACGTCCATCACCGGATTCCAAATTAGCGGCACTTGGACATCCAAAACGATTCCCGCTGGTTTCCCGCTGGTGGGCAACATCACGGGATTCCAGATTTCATCCGGTAGCGTTGTAGCTTTTCTCGCTCGTTCTGAATGATCGCAAACGGCATAGCACTCAATCGGTTGTTCGCCGGTCAAGCCGGTGGCACTGACGCGCCGGTGCTTCGCCGTGATGTCCTCCGTGAAGACGAGGGGTTCCTGTGGCAAGAAGACGGAACATCCAAACTCGTCATCACATACGGTACTTTTGAATTTCTGTTGAGAGAAGACGCTGGTTTCCTTCAACAGGAAGACCTCTTTAAAATCGCAATCCAAGCTAACTGATTATGGCAGACTCCAAGATTACAGCCTTAGCGGCCCTAACGGCGGCCGATCCCGCAAACGACATGGTTCCGATCGTCGATGTCTCTGACAATTCGATGGCGGCATCCGGTACGACCAAGCGCATCTCGATCAACAACATCCTCGCTTGTTCGCCATCCGCCACCCTCGCCAGCCTCAACGTCACCGGATCTTCAATTCCGGCAAATGGTCTCTATCTTCCGACGACCAACACGCTTGAGTTTTCCGCGAACAGTCTCGCTCAATACCGCATTGCCCCGCTTGGCGTATTCTCTTGGTACGACGGCGCAGGCGGCACTCGAATGACCCTGAACTCCACGGGGCTGGGCGTGGGGGTTACGCCGAGTGCGTGGGATACGGCAAATTACAAAGCGTTGCAAGTTTCACGCACTGCCGTCGCATCGTTGAGTAATATTGGAATCTTTGCCGCAAACTGGTTCGCTGATACTGGTGGCGACAAATACATTGCGAACGGAACCGCTGCACGAATCGACGTTAACAATTCCGGTCAAATCCAGTTCAAGATAGCCCCAAATAACACTTTGGGAGCTAATCAACCCATCACCTTCACCCAAGCGATGACGCTTGATGCGAGCGGGAATTTGCTGGTGGGGAAGACGTCGATTGGTGATTCAAATGTTGGCGTTCAGTTGATGCCGACCGCTGGTCTGTCGATGAGTTTAGCTTCGCAGACCAACGCTCAAACCACTTGTGCTGTTTATTCGACTACAGCCGCTGACTATCGTTTTTACGTTGGAATGGGCGGAACGGTGTATGCCACCAACACGGCCATCTCTCCAATCACTTCCGACGAAAGGTTGAAGCAGAACATTGTCGATTATGACAAGGGGCTTGAGGAAGTGCTTGCTTTGCGTCCTCGACACTTTGAATACAAAGCCGAGCCTAATAGAAAGTTAGCTGGGTTCATCTCTCAAGAAGTCAAAACAGTGATTCCTGATGCTATTAGGCCAACATTGCAAGACCCAGAAATGATGACGTATGAAATTGATTGGTATCCTTTGCTTGTAAAAGCCATCCAAGAACTCACCGCCCGCGTCCAAACCCTCGAAGCCCGCTAATTTATGACCATCAACTGGATCATCGAACGCCTTCTCGTCAAACCGACCGAAGGCACTCTCACCGATGTCGTCATCACCGCCGACTGGCGATGCAACGGCTCGCAGGATCAGTACAGCGGCACTTGCTACGGCTCATGCTCGTTCGCTCCGCCGAGTGGTTCGTTCACGCCTTACGATCAACTGACCGAAGCTCAAGTCCTCGGCTGGTGCTACGCCAATGGCGTCGATCAGAGCGCGATTGAGGCAAACGTCTCCGCGCAGATCGCCGACCAGATCAACCCGCCGATCATCGCTCCGCCGCTGCCGTGGTTGCCGCCGGTGATGATCGTGCCTCCGATGCTGCCGCAAGTGACGCCGGTTTTGGTTGCGGAGGAGGCTGCTGTCGTTGAAGCTCCGGTCGCCTAATATGGAAATTACGCTCAAGCTCAACGAACAAGAAGCCAACAACATCATTCAGCTTTTGGACATTGCTGTGAAAGCTGGCGGTCTCGCCAATGCTGCCGTCGCTTTGCCAATTGTTGAAAAGATCAAGCAAGCCGCTCAACCTAAATCCGAGTAATGCAAACCGATACCAACAGCAACAGTGGAGTTGGAATCTCACTCGCAACTGCCGCCGCTGCTGGTGCGGTTTCATTCATCCCTCAACTGACACAGTGGTTCCAACTCGGAGCCGCTGTGTTGGCTTTTGTCGCTGCCGCAATTGGACTCTGGAAAGCTCTAAAGAAATGAATTGGAAAACTACTCTCGCTGGTGTTGGTGCAATCATGGTTGCTGTGGGTGGAGCTATCAAAGCTCTGTTCGACGGTGACCCGACCACCAACATTGATCTTGCTGCGACCATTGCCGCCGTGACCGTTGGATTTGGTCTTATTGCCGCAAAGGATGCGGACAAAAAGAAGTCCGAGTGAACATCGTCGAGCAGATCATCACCGCTCTTCTGAAGTGGCTGACTGGTCTGGCGAAAACACCTCCCACCGCCGAAGATGCAAAACCAGACAAAGAGCTTAAGCAAAAGCTTCTGGATCGCATTGACCGTGCTGGTGGGTAGCTGTGGCTGTGGTACTCGCGTTGTCTACGTCCCCCACGGTGAGCCGGTAAGGCTTGCTGAGACCGTCAAAGCGCGAGTTTGGGTCAAAGGTGCGGACGGTGTTTCTGTTCGCTCCAAGAACCGTATAACGCTGTCAGATGGTTGGTACGCATTGCCGAAAGACTGATTATGTCGCAACAAGTCATCAACGTTGGATCAACCGCAAACGACAACAACGGAGATACGCTCCGTGGGTCATGGATCAAAGCCAATGCGAACTTTGATGAACTGTATGGAAACCTGCCGATTAATAACGCTCCGTCAACGTGGACCCCTACGCTGACTGACTCCGGTGGTGGCCGCACGTTCGCTTTCACGGTCAACACGGCTCGCCATACGTCCATCGGGTTTGTCTCCACGTTCACCGCTGACATCACGATCAATTCTGTGAGCGGTTCCGCGACTGGCAATCTTCGCTTAAGCCTTCCCGATCCCGCGACTTACGACGCTGCTGTGTCCATCTGGTTGGACAATGCAACGAATCAAGCGAAGACTTCTGTCATTGGTAAGATTGTTGGTGGGACTTCCTACTGCGAGTTGAGCCATTACGAGACCGGTGACATCACAAGTCTTGCAAGCCAACTCCAAGCTACTTCCCGCATTCTCGTCTCCGGTGTCTACTTCACAGCGTGAACCTGATTGCCACCAGTCTCCAGTTGGGGATGTCTGTGCTACAGAGCGCGATGGGAAACCCGTCGTTTTTGTGGCAGGGAGTGCTGGTGCGTTGTCTTCCTGCTGCGATCACTGACGCCAACTCGGTTATTGCCGGTGGTTTCCAAGATAACGTCCAAGCGCGGATCTTGGTTAAATTCAGTGACTGGAGGTTGGCTGACTCCACGCTTGTAACCGTTGACGCTTCAGTCTGGTCTTGTGACGTTGGTTTCACCGCTGACCGTCTCTTGCAAGAGTCTGGAAGCTTGCTGCTGCAAGAAAACACAGATCGCTTACTCCTGACTTTTGGCAAAATGATTCCGGTGGTGGGTCGTCTTGTGACCTACGATGGGCGACAAATGCGCATCATGTCGGCTAAGAGAGACGGCTCCGGTGCTTACTATGCTCTTGAGCTTGGAGCGAAGACCAAATGACTCCAACCGTCACAGTAGATACGTCCCGCTTTGACGCTGCTTGGAAGGAATACATCCCCAAGACTCGGCGGTCTTTGGCTGATGCTGTTAACTCCCGCACGTTTTTCTTGATGCTGCGGTTGTACATTCTGCTTCCGCCAAAGTCCCCACAAGCGGCTCGAAACAAGATTCTCGACTACTTCAATCGTCCGATTGGAGCGAGAAGGATTGACAAGAAGACCGGCAAGTTTCTCGGTCGTTCGCGTGAATTGCGCTTGGTTCACTTGATCGCTCAAGCGAAGAACGCTAAAGCGGGAAAACCCGGACTCTACGGTCAAGATATGCGTGACGCTGCTGGAAAGCTTCGCCGTCGCGCTGCTGGTTCAGTTGGTTACCTCAAGTCTGCTGTAACCAAAGCAATCAAGAAGCTGTCTCCGTCGTTTCAACAATTCGGTGGGACTCGACGAGCAAAGAAGGGTTCTGCTCAAGTGCGGATCGTTGCTGGAAATCAAGCTCTCATCAATCTTGCGAACCAATACGGGTTACCCCAAGAGAACGTTTCAATGCATCGTGGAAGTTCAGCGTATGCATACAATGCAAAGGCTGGTTTCTCCCCGTCTAGTCATGTCCGGTTGAACATCGGTCTTGCTGACAACCAGATCGGAAAAGTTGAGGCAATCTACGCGAAAGCGATGCAACAAGCCTACAACGACGAAGCGCGAGAGATCGAGATGCACATTGCCGCCAAGCTGGCAGAAGCGTTTGACGGGTCCGAGTCGAAAGGAATTGTCGTCCAATGAATGGCGTTGCTCTCAGAACCGAACGCGCTTTAGTCGATTGGCTGTCTGCTCAAGACTGGTCTGCGTCTCCGCTTGGAACCCCAACCTGTTTGACGAGCTACGGTCATGGAGCGTTTACAGATCCAGACTTGGAAGATCGGATGCCAGACTTTCCTCGCATCGTTGTACGATCATCAACTGCGGTTCCGGTTCATCCTATTGACCGGACTTGTGAGGTTGATGTAACCGCTACGCTTCAGCTTTCCGCTGACGATACTCCCGAATACAACGTGTTGGCTACCGTTGCAGCGTTTGAAGACATCCTGCAACCACTATTCGTTGACGACAACATTTCAGAATTGAACGTTGGAGATTCCGATCCGTCTGGCGGATTTACCGCATTCTTTGCGACTCCAACAGACTTTGGAGTGAATGACACTAGTGAAAGAGCTAGAACTTTCTCGCGTTCAATGACAATCTTTGCAGCAGCAAACTCATAACACACTAACAACATGGCACTTTCAAAAGGTCTTGCGCTAGTCTACGGCGCAAAAGGAACCATCAAGCTGTACACGGTTGGGGTCGCAAACGCTCTTACCGAAATCACCACCGGAACTATCACGACGATTGAGAGCTACGACGCTTCGCATGAGGCCGATGTCGAGCAGATCAAAAACTCTGCTGGTGAGGTTGTGGCTCAAGTCTCGGCCAATGAGCGCATTTCACTCAACATCACTTTCATCCCGAGTGCCTCCACTTTCGCTCAAGCTAAATTGGCTGCGAGCCTCCCTAAAGTGAATGGGTATGCAGCTATTGCCGGAAGCGATGCGACTACTGTTGGTGGTGGTTCTATTGATGGTGATTACGTTTATTCGGGAGGTGGAAGCGTCAAGTTCACCAGCAGCGGTAAGGTCATGGTTACGATTACCGTGACCAAGTATCTCGACGCTTCCGCTCTGACCGGAACCGCCGCTGTCTTCACGCTGTAATTGTGGCAGATCTTGCAAAGATACTCGCAGAGACCGGACCTCAAGCACCAATTGTGCTTGGGGTTCGACTTGTTCCCTACACCGTAGGACACGCGATTGTCTTGCAGCGTTTGCGCTCCCCCTACGTTTTAGGTGGAGAAATTACACCGAGCGATTTAGCGGAGGCTGTGCTTGTTTGCTCACAGTCTCCGCTTGAATCCATCAGGTCCATCAAATCAATCTGGCGTGACCTCATTCTGTGGTTGTGGGGAAAGCGGATTGAGCGAATGAATTTGGTCGTTGAGTCCGACAAGTTTCAGTTGTGGCTCAAAGAGCAATCAACCGCTCCCGAAGTGCTGATGGAAAGCGGCAGTAAGTCAAAGACCCCTGCAATGCCGTGGCCCGAACGGGTTCTTGTTGGATGTCTCAACATTGGGATTGCTCCTGACGATGCGATCCAGATGCCTCTTGGTGACGCAGAAAGGCTCATTCTAGCGCACGCAGAGATGATGGGTCAGGTTCAGTTGTGGGACGACCAGAGCGAAGCCATTTGGCAGAATCAACAAGCGAACTGATATGGGTGTACTTTCTCTACTTGTTAAGCTTGGTCTTGATTCCACAGCGTTTGAGATGGGCGTGAAACGCGCTCAGAGCGTTGGTGAAAAGTTTGGAAATAGCTTCAAAAACGCCGTTACAAGCAGACTTGCCGGTGCTTTGTCTGTGGCTGCTGTCACTGGATTTGCAAACTCGGTTGCTCAAGCCGCTGACCGTGTTGGAGAGCTTGCCGAACAGTTGAACATCTCAACCGATGATGTCCAAAAGTTCCAAATGGCAGCGCAACTCTACGGAGTAAAGTTTGAGGCTGTTGCTGCGGCTATTGCTCGCGTAAACGACGCAAGAACTGCTGCAATCGCAAATGATGGACCGCAGAGAGCAGCGTTTGAGCGTCTCGGCTTGAGTGTTCAGCAACTCTCAGACAGATCTCTTGGAAGCGAGCAAGTGCTTGTTGCTCTTGGCGAGAAGCTAAACGCCAATCGCAATAACGCTGAGATGATGGCTGCGGCTGCTGACTTGCTTGGTTTGAAGCTTACAAAAGCTGCAATGGCTGCTGGAACAATCAAAGACTTGGGTCCTATTGATATGTTCAAAGCAGAGGACATCAAGAACATTGAGAAATTCAACGATCAGATGGATATTCTGATTAAAAAGACTCAGGTTCAATCTGTCGCTGCTGCTAAGTCTTCATACAATGCGGTAAAACTTGCGTTTGATTTGTTCAATCTTACGCAAACTGGAAAAGCTGTTGCGTTTGCATCAAAGCTATCAATAGCACCAGCAGCGACAGCTTTAGATTTGTTTTCAGGATCTTCAAAGTTGATGGGTGGAAATGCTGCTGCTGAAACCGCAAAAACTGCTGGATTGACTGGAATGAAAGGTGACAGGTTTATTCCACCGGACTTGATTATGTCCGCAATCAAAGGAGAGAAGTTTGCTTTTGGTGGAGCGCAAGATTCACTTGCTCGCATTGGTGGATTCACCGGATTTCAAACCAATCAAGACATTGCGATCAAGCAAGCTGTTGAACAGACTTTGCAACTCAAGCAGATTGCAAGAAGCACAGCGCAAACGGCTCAAGTAGTTTCCAGAGAATAATATGGCAACGATCAAAACCAATGTCATCACGCCAGTTGCAACTGGATACATTGAGGTTTCGCGCCAATACAACAATGGTGATGGCACTGGTCGTTTCATCACTTACAAGTATCGTGGCAGCAAAGACGCTTTGCGGCTTGCGTCTGCTGATTGGGTTGCTGCTGGTGGTAAGTATCAGATAACAGAAGACGGACCCTATTCTGAGGCAACAGTCACTTATGCTGGAACAAATTTCAATCCTAACAGCCCAACCGCTCAGGGTCCGCTAGATGAAGACGATCCGGCTCAGCGGTATGAGTTCCGCACAGAATACGTTGATGCATCGTTGTTTTCTCTGCCTACTGTAAGAGCAGAAGCAAAGAAATGGGTTTCAACTTACCCGTCAATCAACATTACTGAGGCTGATTACTATGCTGCAATTAAAGCCGCTGGTGATGATCCAAAGAATAACAAGCTCAACTCCGTAACAATAAACAATGTTACAACGTCGGCTGAAATATTTCCAAAAAGCCAATTCCCGCTGGCTCACAAGCTTGTTGTTAAGCTATCTCGCGGTCAGGACAGCTTCCAAACTTCCAGAGTGTCTCTAACTCGGATCTCTACTTACTCGGCTCGCAACGGTCTTCCTGCCACTCCTCCGATCATCTCGTCAATCTACGATTCAATCACGCTCGCAAACCGAAATGGATTTCCGCAAGTTGTGCGTAACGTGATGCCGCAAGCACCGCTGGACCCGTTGCTGACTCCAGATGAGACCGCTTGGGCTTGGTTGAAAACCAACGATTCAACCAGCTTGATGATCAAGACCAACCAAGTCGAAAGAAACGAGACTTGGACCTTTGCAGCGTGGGATCTTTTCGCGTATCCATACAACCCAGCATTCTAACACTTACACACTATGGCAGACGAAATTCAGATGACCGCTCGCTTGTACGCTTCCAAAGGTGGTGCGTATCTCCCGAGCGTGACTTACACCAAATCCGCAACGATGGTTGGAACCGACATGGGTTCTCAGACCCAATTGATCGGAACTACCGTTGAAGCTTTGGACGTTCCGGTTGATGTCTCCAGCCCGTACAAGCTGTTGATTTCCAACCTCGACAGCACCAACTTCGTTGAGTTGGGTTTTGTTTCTGGAACCTACACCATGCGGATTCCCGCTGGAGAGACGCTCTTGCTGCCTTACGTTAGTGCGACGTTGTATCTCAAAGCAGATACCAGCAACGTGACGATCCAAGCGACTTTCTGCGAGATCTAACCGTTTGACCTATGGCAAACGAAATCGAAATGACAGCGCGGTTGTATGCGTCCAAAAACGGCGCATCAATCAACCCTCAGACGTTTACCGCTACGGCAAACATGACCGGAAGCGACATGGGTCAAAATACCCAAGATATCGGTTCCGGTTCTGACGAACTACTTGAGATCGCTGCGGATCTTTCGCTCCCGTATAAGGTGCTGATTAAGAATTTGGACCTCCAAAATGCGGTGTATGTTGGAGTTTCAATTCCTTACCAGTTCCAGATTCCCGCCGGTGAGTTCATGCTGATTCCGCGAGTGGATTCTAACTTGTATCTGCGAGCAGTTATCAGCGGTTCAGTCGTTAAGGTGTTCGCTCAATACTGCGAGATCTAATGGCTGTAACGCTTCCATCTAAGGTGGCAGAGCGCGGCATGAAAGCAGACCATGCTCGCGCAATCAATCAACTGATCGACGCAGTTCGCAAGATCCAGCTTGTAGCTGGACCGGATCAAGCGATTGAGCAGACTCCGAACGGGACGACCATCAAGATCAAACAACCGCCAGCGACAATCGTTGGTGGCACTCCTGACGACTTCTTCTATTGATGTATGCCCGTTGCTACAGACAAGCGTCAGCGGATGTTCAATGCGCGGAACTTGAACGATCTGTACGCACGGTTCGACAATAAAAGTGCAAGAGCGTTAGACGGCAAGACACCGTTCGTTGTTGGTCTCAGTTCCAAGATACCTTTTGGGGTTCAATACGACTATTGTATTGATCCAGCCACAAGCTTCTATGTCACCGGAAGCACTCCAACACAGACGCAGATTGCGATTGAGCTTTCAAAGCTTGAAAGCAAGCACTTAGACGTTAGCGGAGGTCAGGTTTACGTTGATCACTACGTCACTTCTTTTAACTCTTCATATTGCAACGTTGGCTCAATTCAAAAGTCTTTTGAGCTACACAAGCGCAATGTTGATGGTATTGATTACGATGTCCATTTAGGTTGGGACGATTGGGGTTCTGGTTTTGATTCTTACGTTAGGTCTTACTTTTCTTCAGTTGGATCTGCACCTTCACTGCCTCCCGGTAGAATCCACAACCACAAGAACGCTGTTGCTGAGATACGAATTGAAGGTCTTTTGACTTTCAAAATTCTTAACAGTTACAAGCGGTTTGATTGCTGGAGGGTCCATAACTGTGGAAGCAAAGACATGAGGGTCTTGCTCCAATTGCCAGACGGCTCAGCGGAGACAAAGACGGTTCCTGCAATGGGCTGTAGATCGTTTAGGCGACGTGCTGACGGGACTTGGGCAACAACGTGGAGGGATGGCACTGCTTGCACCTATTTCTTCCCATACTTCACCGGAGATGTCCCCTACTTTGCCGGTGGTCCGCCCAACTACGGAGTTGGAGACTCTCTTTCCGTATGCATGGAGAGATCAGCAAAAGCCAACAACATTGCAAACCCGTTTTTGTTGCTGCAATGGATGCGAGCAATGGGCGCATGGGTTGACGCTCGTTTTGCTTACGATATCCGCGCACTGTATCCAGAATACTCAGACCCAACGGATGCAAACACCGCAATTGGAGACGCGATCTTCACTTGGGGACGAGCTAGAGTTCAGATCTACAGCAGCCTTTCCGGTGTTGTCTTTGAGGATTACATCACCGTATTTACTGGAGTCACCGACTTCATGCCGAAGCTCCAACGCATAGGCATCAACGCTGAGGTTTCTGGGGATGTCTTGGTGATGAGCAGCAAGCGACCGAATGCGATTGTCAGAATCTATCCGATTGACTGCAACGTATTCTTTGGTTCAACCGATCCATATTGGCAGATCAATCCTACTACAACTTACATTTCAATTGCTTACCCGTCCTACTACTACACCCAGAACGTAGCAACACCGAACACGGCAACCCAATGGCAATCCGGCAACGTCCCAACATGGATGGAAACCATGCGGACGCTTCGCAGACGGGTTGCTGTGGAAGAGGGTTTCCTTAACAGCTTTGACGATGAAGTGGATATCTCTGAGGAGAAAGTTGGGATCGTCAGATTAAGCTCAATTGGATTAACAGTAACAGCATCAACCGCCGTTGGCATTGAGGCATTTGACGCTAACGCTTTAAGCGAGATTCCTAACTATGAACGCAGTGCAAACGTAATAGAATTGCGAACTGAGTTAAGACCAAAGGGATTCTCACCAGCAATTGGTTATTCTAACAACAAATACATATCTGCAACTAAAACATACATTATAGCACAGCCGAGTAACCAAAGCGGAATGTATGGATATGTGTTTCCCCAGATTAGCACTGAAATAGGTCTGGGACATTACAATCCTGCTGTCAATTGCGCTTACATCGCTTCCGGTGGTCCGTGGGCTTTTTCAAGCAGCGTTTACGACTATAATCTTGAGCGGGTTTTCACAACCGGTCCGCTGACTCCAAATGTAACCAACGTTTTTGGATCTGATTTCTGGGTCAATAAATGGGGCGGCAAAGGTGGCGTCGATGCGTCTGTTAGAGTTCTGGGAAGACCCAACAAAACGATTCAAGATAACGGTGTTGCAGACGATGTATTCAAAGACCAAAACAATGCTGCAATGGCTTGTTTGGCTCCGTGGTATAAACAAATTGATTTGACTAGTGCACCGCAAGCTTACATTGCGGACATCAGATGGACTTCATCCACTTATTTTGATCTCCCGTATTCCAGCACTGCAAACGCTCTGAATTACGATGGAATTGGGCCGTTCTACCACAAGATTCCAAAGTCAGCGTTTCTGTGGAATCTGTTGGAGGCTCACGTTTCTGGATGGAATCGATCTGTCCCGTTAGCTCATGGTGAAGTCTGGTGTCCAATTTACAGCTTTGATGCTGGCGGTGCGTTGGTTGCGGATACGCTTGGAGATTTGATTCCGAAGGATACAACTTTCACTTGCTTGGATACAATGTGGGGACCGTCTTTCTTTATTACACAAATCCAATACAACTCTTTAATTGCCAATGGAATACAAGCAAAGGAGCTGTATGACGTTAGCTTGTCTCAATACTATTGGATAGTTACGCAAATGGATCTGGCAACTTACAGCAGATCAAAGGGATTTACCTCTTTCAATTTTGATTGCTCAAATCAGGTCATTGATGCGTCTGGGGGAACCCTGACTCCTGCAACGGCTTGGGAGCCAATGCGGTCGTATGGCTTCGGTGAGACGACTCAATCTGCCAACTTTGAGGACGTTAACGGAGACCCATTCTATCGGTTCATTCGGTACGTTGATCTTGATGTCGCTTGACACAAACCCACCGTTGGGTTATTGGTCTCTTCAGCCGATGAAATGTCCGTCATGCAACTGCATTTTTGCCGCAAGTCTCCGCGATATCGCGAAGGAGTTGGGTGCGTCCAAATCGTCGGCAAAGGCCGAAGCCTCCCGCGCAAATGGAAAGCGTGGAGGACGGCCAAAGAAGACCAATGAACAAAGAGATTATTCCAAGTCAGAAACAGTCCGCGCTCGCGATAATGGCGAGCAAATTCAGCGTTGAACCGGCTCGTTTGCTGGAGACGCTGAAGGCAACACTAATGCCCAAAGCGACCAACGAAGAGCTTCTGAGCTTCGTTGTCACCGCTAACCAGTACGGACTCAATCCGTTCACGCGAGAGATCTACGCTTTCCCCGCTCGCAACGGTGGAATCCAGCCGGTGGTCTCAGTCGATGGGTGGATCAAGATGATGAACAATCACGCGAGCTTCGACGGCATTCAGTTCACGACCGAAGACAAAGACGGAAAGCCGTTCAGCGTAACCGCTACAATCCATCTCAAAGACCGGACTCATCCCGTTGAAGTGACTGAGTATTTCTCGGAATGCTCGCGGAATACTGAGCCGTGGAAGGTCAACCCTCGCAGGATGCTCCGACACAAAGCGTTGATCCAATGCGCTCGCGTAGCGTTTGGATTCAGCGGCATCACTGACGAAGAAGAGGCCATTCCGCAAGCTCCGGTCAACGTGACTCCATCGCGTCCGATTTTCCGAAGCAAGCTGGAGCCGAAGGTTGAACCGGAAATTGAACCGGCTCCGTCTGTGGTTGTTCAACCCACCGAGCCGACGCTCAACGAAGGGAAATCCAATGAGTGACGAACGCAGTGGATTACCGTCAGCGTCCGCAGCGAGCCGCTACGCTGCTTGTCTTGGAAGTTGGCATCTGGAGCGTCAAGTTGCCGAAGTCGAGTCAACCGGAGACGCAGCAATCGGAAACCGTATCCACGCTGCACTTGCGCTGGAGCCGGTAACCAACCTAACCACCGATGAGACTTGGATCATTGATCGTTGCAGGGAGCAAGAGGCTGAACTGGTTGCGAATACATTTGGCGGTTACGATACCAACTGCTTCCGCGAGAAACGTCTGTGGTCTCTGGACGCTGACGGAAACAGACTCTGGAGCGGAAAGCCCGATGTCATCTACACCGCAGAAGTGCAGGGTAAGCTCTGGGGTCTCATTATCGACTACAAGAGCGGTCGTGGAGCAGTCGAGGACGCTTCTCAGAATCTCCAGTTGCGCTGTTTGGTTGCGTTGCTGGACGAATCTTGGGGATTCACAATGGATCGGATCATGGTCGCGATCATCCAGCCTCTGGCCGGTTATGCGAGTGTTGCCGTCTACGAATCCCAAGACATTCACGACGCAATCGTTGAGTCATCGGAATTGATGGCTGAGATCAAAAAGCTTGGTCAACCGCGCACTCCGTCAGAGTCCGCTTGCAAGTATTGCAAAGGGAAACACTTCTGCTCCGAAGCGCGAGAGTTGGCCGTTGCTCCTCCGCTGACGAACGCACCGGAAGGCATAACGCCAGACGCTATAGCATCAACGTTGACCAATCAGACGCTTGGAGCGTTCTTGGATCGTGCATCGCAAGCCGAAGCAGTCATTGAAGCTTGCCGTGCAGAAGCTCGAAGGAGGCTCTCGGAAGGAGATACGGTCGAAGGTTGGACGCTGAAGGAAGGTGCAGTGCGCGAGACCATCAAAGACACTGAGACCGTTTACCTCCGATTTATTGAAGGTGGCGGGACTTACGAAGACATTATGCCAGCGATTACGATCAACAAGACGAAGCTCAAAGATGCGTTGAAAGTAGCAACCGAAACCAAAGGAAAAGAACTCGACGCAAAGTTGGATCAACTGCTGGCTGGCTGCACTGAAAGCAAGACCGGACAACCCACACTGACCCGAATCAAATGAATCAAACCCACCCAATGGAATTGGTCCGCGAGTTTATGCGGACTTATCAGCAATGCATCCCAGAGCGTCCCGCATTGCCAGATCCCATCACGATCAACCTTCGGTATCGACTGATTGACGAGGAGGCTCAAGAGCTTTCCGAATCAACCTCCGCTGTCGAGTATCTCGACGCAATCGGAGACCTCTTGTACGTCGTGTATGGAGCCGCGCTTGCTGCTGGCTTCTCTCCGCATCAAGTGGACGCTGCTTTCACTGAGATTCACCGCTCCAATATGTCGAAAGTCTGGACTGACGATGAGATTGATTCCATCCCCGCTGACTGCCGGTCTCACCGAGTTGGGGACAACCGACACATTGTGAGACGGACTGACGGTAAGATCGTGAAGAGTCCGTCTTATTCTCCCGCTCGACTGGAGGGATACACTCGATGAGACATCTATGGTCCCGAGGATTCGGACGACTCCACTCAGACGCTGAGGTCATTACCACCGACGACGGCAAGAGATTCCTGCTCGCTGTCGTTGAGTTTGAGAAACGAACTCTTGCGAACGGAAAGCCGTACGCACAGCGGGTCACGTTCCGGTCGTTTGACCCTGAAGACATGGACTGCGTAAGAATGTTGACCGAAGGCACTCACATCATGTTCGATGGCGATTGCGATGCGCTCGCTGAAAAGTCGTCATCGGGCTGGTGGTACGCTAATCCGCGCATCACCGGACGCATTCACGAGATCATCCCACCTCACGATGCATCTTGATTTCCATGTCAGTGGAATCCCGAAAGCTCAGCCGCGAGTCAAAGCGTTTGTGCGCGGTGGTCACGCGGGGGTCTACACTCCAGATTCAGCCGAGTCTTGGAAGCAATCGGTGCGTCAGGAAGCCGTCTCAAATGCTCCAGAATCGCTTCTGACGGGTCCGATTAGGTTGCAGCTAGACTTCTTCCTTCCGAGACCCAAAGCGCATCTGGACAAGCACGGAGTCCCGAAAGCAAAATCACCAGTCTGGCATTGCAAAAAGCCAGACTTGGACAACCTCATCAAAGCGGTTACCGATGCGATAACCGACACTCAAAAAGTCTGGTTGGATGACAGCCAGATTTACCAGATTACAGCGGTGAAAACCTACGCTCTGTACGCTTCGGGATGCAGCGTAAGGATCAACGCTGACTGACTCTTGGAAAATGCGGAATGGTGTGCAGGGAGATCCTGCAACGGGTTAGGTTTCATCCCATAGAAACACCGCATTTTCCTAAGGTTTTCGCTGGTTTTTGACCCTCTTGAAGAAAGTTGAAAAAAAATGCAACCTCCTGTTGACGGTAACCCAACGATGGGTTTAGGGTATCTCCATCGACGGCAATCAAGCCGAAGAAAAACGGAAAGAATACGATGAACCAAATCAGCGAAATCAAGAACGCCACCGCAACTGTCACCGCTTTCTGGGACGATGAAGCTGGCATCACCTTTGGAGCTTATGTCATCAAGTCCAACGGATGGTGGAGCGAGGATGGCAACGGTTGGTACGGCGTCGAATCCGACGAAGAATTTGAATCGACCAACATCTTTTTCATTGGTGGTCCGCTTGATGGGTCATACAGCAAATAATCTGAACCATAACTCAAACCATCAAATACCATGAACACTGTCGAATCCGTCATTCAGCCTCATCTCAACAAGCTATGCAAAGTTGGTCAGTTTTGGATGCTCCGCATCGTTCGATCCGAAAATCTGACGGATCAAGAGAAGCTTGGGTTTGTCTGCGATTACATTGCTGGGAATAACAGCCTCAGCGAAGCTTCTTACAAAGCGAAGATGCTCAACGCCAGCCGCAACAAGTAATCCAAGATCCTATGGAATTCAAAGACATCGAATCATTCTCTGACATTGAGGTTGGAGATCTAGTCAGGGTCCAGCGTGGACCGCTTGAATCAAGCACCCAGATTGTTTCAGGGATCACTCGCACAACCAACACGTTCTGCCCAATTATGGGGTGGTATGGTGGCCCATCTGTGAAGTTCAGCTTCGTTGACGGTGGATCTGCCCATCACTTCCAACTGGATCAAGACCAGCCAATTCAAGAGAAGCATTGGTTGTAGCAGTTCAAACCGTGGGGAGCGCATACGACCAACGCTCAGAACCATTAACACCCATCAAATACCATGAAGTACCATTGCAGAAACAAAGATAACAAAGTCCTAAGCATTCACCGCAGCATTGAGGAGGCTCTCCGCGCTAGAGACGTTTGGAACCACACGATTGAGCTAATCGGAATCACTGATGAGACCGGACGGATCTTAGAAGCCCAAGAGATCATCCAATCCAAAGCCGCCACTTGGATGAAAGGTCTCCGATGAATCTTGGACCACTCATTGCGGCTCTCATCACTGTGGAGTCTAACGGACGCGACAATGCGGTTGGCGACGGTGGTCTAGCTATCGGTGCGCTCCAGATCCACAAAGCGGTTGTGGTGGACGTTAACCGAATCGCTGGAACCAGCTACACCCACCAGCAAATGACCAACCGAGTTGCTGCCCGTCGAGTTTGCGAGATCTATCTGACGCACTACGGCAAAGGCTGCACGACCGAGCAGTTAGCTCGCAAATGGAACGGAGGTGGTCCCTCTGGTGATAAGAAAACAGCAACAATTCCCTACTGGAACAAAGTCAAAAAGCACCTATGAACAAGTCAGTCATCATATCAGAAGAAACTCACAAACTACTCAAAGAATACTGCCAGAGCGAAGGCATCAAAACCCAACATCTAGCGGATAGAATCATCCGCGAGTGGCTGGAGAAGAAGAAGGAGGCGAAATGAGCGATCATCTTCGTGACGCCACGAAAATGATCAGCGATACACCAATATCAGACTCGACTCCGCACAACGTGGCCGATCTGGGTATGCTGTGCAGGAGGTTGGAGCGACTCGCAGCGGTGCGACTGGATTACATCACTCAGCTTGAAACCGAGAACGACGCAGCCAATGCAGAGATTGCGAGACTGACCTCGAAAGTAGCGCAACTCTATAGAGGTGCGGAGGAACAGAATCAGCGCGTCAAGCGGCTGGAGGAGGCTCTTGAGTCCATTCGAGAATACTGGAGCCGAGACAACAACAATCGAGCATTGATAGACGCCTGCTGGTACTCAATCGACACAGCATCGGAAGCACTGGAAGCCAAGGAGGCCAATCCGTGAGTGATACCCCGAGGATGGACCTTGCGCTTCGTAAGGCACAGGAAGATTGCACTGAATCATATCTATTAACTGAAGGCCTGAAACTAGAACGCCAACTCAACGCGGCCAACGAGCGCATCAAGCGGCTGGAGGAGGAGCTGGAGCGGACCAAGCAGGATCGGAACGCGATTGCTAAGAAAACCCGCGAGCCGCTGCTGTTGAAGCTCGATCATGCCGCCGAGCGCATCAAGCGGCTGGAGGAGGTTGGAGATGCGTTAGCCAATACCCAGACCTACGACCTTTTGGAAACCGTAAACTGGCGCAAAGCCAAGGAGGCCAAGCCGTGAGAGACAATTATTTCCAGTGGCCAATTCTGATCCTACCTCTCGGTTTGGG
>Ga0209770_10000379_pt1 | contig 24756 bp, 17 predicted proteins | sample LauGreSu1BDMLBDD_2_FD_187572 | JGI IMG/M metagenome (GOLD analysis project Ga0209770, IMG submission 187572) | Freshwater lake microbial communities from Lake Michigan, USA - Su13.BD.MLB.DD (SPAdes) (version 2) | ecosystem: Environmental > Aquatic > Freshwater > Lake | place: Lake Michigan, USA...
TCTAATGTTGTCATGGCGATGTGGATCGCAATTGGTGGAGTTTTGGTAAACAAAATAATGCGGCGTTAAATCGACGTGATGCAGTGAAATATTGGCAAAAAATAATATATGTTGAATATATATTATTTTTTACACTATGACATCTTGGTTTCGCACAAGTGATATATTACAGCATTTTAAATTACCTGTATATAAAATAATACCATTACACGACTTGCACGGATACGTCCTCCCGCATGCATCTACGCAATATACCGGGCGAATTATAGCACACACGTTGCGATTCAAACCTACAAAAAAATTCTCACAAGTATATATTTTATTTTATCCTGCAAATCGCGCTGATAGTGCAACAACAGCACACGAATATGAAGTGCCTTATAAATCATGTTTAGCAGTATTTAAAAATATTTGGGGGCTTGATACCCAGAGTATAAAATTTATTCCTTATAATATTGCAGATGAGTCGTCGCCGCGGCTTCCACGACTTACGCTCGGTGAATATAAAAAATCACTCATTATTGTTTCCGCCGATTTTTCTCACTTTTTGGATTTACAATCTGCATACAAAGCTGAAAACTGCGCTGCAAATACTCTTATTCATAACGCTAGCCCTCCCCCAAAATGTATCGACATAGTAGACCATCGTGCATCATTTGAGCGACTTTACTCTTTTTTACCAAATTCGGAATCTGTGCGACCCGTTCTTCAATGGGTTGGTCGGACACGTAGTCCAGGGACGAAGGGTGTTGGTTATCTTTCCTTTTTACTGCGTGATGAACATGTTGTTAGTGGTAGTAGTGATAGTAGTGGTGCAACATTACCTGATGGTATTTTTGTAACATGTTATGATGAGAATATGACTGCACGCGAATGTCTTGGTAAATGGTTTGACACACAAACGATATCTGGTAGTAGAACAAGTTTAAAATGGACACAGAGAAGTGAAGATGAACTTGTTGCAGATGTTGTTAAAAAAGGTGGTGAAATTAGTCGACTTACAAGTGGGCGCATCTCCGACAAAAATATTCCAATTCGATACTGCACAATTACATATCTTTATCGAGACAAAAAAACACACTCTGAAAATTTTATCCGCGGATGGCATGGTCTACTTGCAAGCGCATTTTATTTACCTGAAGTATTTTTAGAACATACGTTTGATAATGGTGAGTGGATTGAAGATAGCGATATACTATGGCCACAGGACTACAATTTTAAATTAGACGAAACGCTGGATAGTTTGGATAAAAAAGCAGGCGTTCCTCTAGGAACTAGTAGCCGTGGTGAAAAAAAATTATATACAAGTGCTATTCGATATGTTCGTGTTTAAATAGAGAATTTTTTATTATTTCTTCTTAAAGAAGTTCATAATGCTCTGATTATTTTTACTTGCATTATCAATTTTAATCAAATAATCGTCGAATAAAATCTTCTTCACTTCTTTATTCCGCAAATCCGTTATCTTCTTCTTTATTTTTTCTTCATCTTCCCCATCCAGTAGTTTGTCATTCCACAACTCAATAGAACGCTGCAGTGCAGGAACATGACGTTTATAGCTCGGGATGTTTTCCAACACCAGTGCAAACACTTGTTGTAATGGCTTCATAATCTGATTCGTAATATAGAAAGCATAATTCGGTTTTATTTTATTTGCCAGGATGTAGTCGGGGTGTTCTATTCTCTCGCCTTGTAGTGCCTTCTTGTCGGGATTCTGGATATACACAAATGGAATTCTGTCACCAACACTTGGCTTATTTCCTGGGTCACGTTTGCCCATTCTGTCTGCCAATACTTTATGTGCAATTTGCGCCGGGTTTTTATATCCACTTCGAAGCGACTTTGAAATAATCAGTTTATCCATCGGCACCTTCTCATCGACTAAATTTTGTAGGGCCGATTTTAAGAACTGAATTGCGGTTTCGACATTTTGTTCTTTCATTAGGATATCGATTACACCACCATAGATGTCTTTTACGATGGGTGCATTGTCGCGACGTTTCAAAACGATACCCATACTTTTGCGCTTCGGTTTCTCCGGCTTGTCTTCATACAACATACCAATGTATCGCTTCTTCGATAGAAGACAAAATGGCATAAGCGTTTTTTCATACACCCACGCATGCGGCTGCTTCAGAAATCGTGTCGCAAGATGTCCAACCTCTTTTGCAAACTCAATCGTAATCTCGAGTGCATCCTTTCCACGAATCGGTGTGCCATCCGGTGTTGCAAGATTAAATGTAAAGAATACAGAATCCGTGTCTCCATATATATACTCAGCTTTCGTATTCACAAAACCGAATTTCTTCGACTCCACTTTCGCATCCCCATATACTTCCTCAACGATGCGTTTTCCATATGTCAGCAGTTTGCGTCCCGTCGCGGTAGTAGATGCCGCAATATCTACATCATAAAACGTGCTTGTTTTCGCACCACATTGTCCATAAAGCGAGTTTGCAGTTACTTTATAACCAAGTTGCCGTTTGTCTAAAATATTCGCCATAAAGGGGTCTTCGGTTGCTTCCGCCAACTTGCGCGTCGCTTTTCTTGCTGCAAGCAACTCTTCAAGCACATCCGGCATAATTGCTTTCACTCCGTCTTTTGGCTGCGCAAATCGGCATATCTTTTTACCATTCAATGTTTTGACGGCTTTACCTCTGCTGTTTGGAACCCATTTATACGTGTCATAGGTCACATCCACATATTCATATCCAGACAAGTTATCATAGATATAGTTTCCAGATATATCTTTCACACCGGTTTCGCGGACAAGTTGTCCAGCCAGGTCAAATTCTTTTGTCCATACTTTGCTATCATGTGACAAATTCTCGCTAATCATGGATGACGGATATAGTGACGAATAATCTAAACATGCAACCGGATTGTCCAAATATAAATTGCATTTCGGCGGAAGACAAATTGCACCCTCGTAGCTCTCATTTCCGAATGAACGCTCGATAACAGGCATCAGCGTGCGCTTCTCGCGGCATTTCTTCGCAATAAAACTCGTCAGTTTAATACTCTGTCCACGCAATACAAGGAAACTGATTGGCACACTGCAAATCTTCGACATCTCGATATAGCCTGTCATCACGTCAATTTTGTTCATAAGATGGTGAACCAAGTTACAATCCTGAATACAATACTTCGCAATAATTGCGCGCTCTTTTGGTCCTTCATTTGTCATGCGAAATATATCCTGGGGTGTTACGTCGTCCTTTGCTAAACCCCAGCGAACAGATTTCGTCATGTCTGGCATTTCACGTCCTTCGATTTCGAAACTACGTTCTTCTGGATTCACATTGAGCACCTTGAATTTCTCGCCTTCTTTATACATATCCGTTGAGTGACTCGATTCCTCGAAATGAATATAGTTGCCATTTTCAAGACCCATGAGATTTGAGCTTGTTACTTTCGTATTTCCGCTAGGCAAGTGTTCAATTTTTTTCACGCCGTCGCCTATAAAATATCCCGCACAATAGTCCAGTTTGTAGGAAGTAAGATTGAAGTCGCGGCGGAAGTAATTATACAAATCTACTTGCAAACGCCCCGTCATATCGATATAACGCAGGTCATGTTGACCGCTTGCAATCACAATACTGCTTTCTTTAATACCGATTTTGCCAGTTTTATAGTCACGCGTCCCACAAAATTCACCCTTGTTTCGTGATAGTGCAAGAAACTCATTCTCGCATGAGTTTTCCAGCGAACGCCGAAACATGAACTCGTAATCAAAACCGAAAATATTGTAGCCGATAATAATATCAGGATTTTCGCGCTGAATGATTTGTGTCCATGCAAGCAATAATTCGCGCTCTGTTTTGCACGTCTGTATTTCAGAATTTGCAACCTCGTCCTTCAACGTGTCGCATGTGTCGAGAACGATACAATGATTCAAATAGGGACGCTTGTTGCCGTAAGTGAGAAACGTCGAACCAATGAATGTAACTTTGTCACCTTCGACAGGTGGAAATATTTCTTGAAGTGATACATTCAACATATTGATTTTGGTTTCGCGGTCCATTTTATCAGAAGGACACAATAGCAGATGAACAGGTGTTTCTTTTGGTATTTCCTTGGGTGTTGGTTCTTTGGTTTTCTTGGTAGTTTTTTTAGTCGGTGGTGCAGGTGCAGGGGCTAATACAGGTTTTGCTTTCGGTCCGTTGCCGGCATATGCGCGCATAAGTTTGTCTGCTTCGTCGTTATCGTCATCACCATCCTGAAATTCTTCATCTTCAACATCATCTTCCTCTACAACCTCGATTATATCTTCCTCGTAGTCATTTGCGTCGCCATCCTCGCCTTCGTCACCTTCTGCATCATCTCCACCATCTGCATCCGCATCCGCATCCCCTTGATTCGCATTCTCTGACATTTTTTCAAACATTTTCTCAATCGTGTTTAAATCTTCTAGCTTCGCGCTAGACTGAATATCGGGAATGTGATACGAAATCCATACACCAAATAACGTGGCAAGTCGCGATTCACTAACTTTGATTTTTGTATAAATTCGGTCAACATCGGCGTGTGGGTCTTTCTCATGATGAAATGCAGTATAAACGATTCTTTTAAGGAGTTTCTCGATCGTTTCATAACGCACCGCTTCCGCATTTGCATCTGCTGCACTACTACTAGCATCCATGTTTCGCAAAACTGCACCACAAACGTCTACCATATTTGTCGCAAGTTTTTTATAGGTTTTGATCGGAATCGGAAAATCACCATGACTGCTACTCGCCTCAATATCAAAGCTGCATATTTTATAGGGAACTATAGTCTCCTTAGAGTTAAGCGGAACGATATATTTTGACTCGATTTCATATTCATATGTACACGTCGTTGTTTTTGACCCTCCGCGAACTTGTTTCACACGTTTGGAATGAAAACCGATCCATCCGGAAGGACTAATATCATGGATGTGAAAGAAGCGCAAAATGGGCGGAATATTTGCTTCATATATTTCTGTCCTTGTATTGGAGTAGTAATAACCATCACGACGAAGCATTTGTTTTCCTTTTTTCATCTGAAACCACATACCTTTTACTTTGTTCATTGTCGAAATATTTTTAAACTTGATTAACACAAACTTGTGCTCCTTTCCGGCATCGAATCCGTATAACTTTTTGCGCTTGATAAGCTTTGACTCAAAGTCCAAAATAGAATCCTGGTAGTATTTTCCAAGTTTGTCTTTCAAGTGTGATATAAATGCCGACTTCTGTGGAATTGTCCATTCATCGCCGACCTTGATATAGAAGAAGGGGCTATAATCGCGAACAAATAATGCACAGGTTTCACCCTTCTCATTCAAACCAAACATTTGAATCGTAGTAAACTTCTCGTCTTTCTTATACTTTTTTTCGTTTATGTTATCGGTGTCGTCGCCATCGCCGTCATCAGGACCACCATCTAGGTCTTCTTCTTTTTCGCGTTTTTCGTCGAATATATTGAAATCAAATAGACGAAACGATGTGTCTACGTCTTGTGCTGTAACAGGGGTTGATGTATGTGGCTTTTCGCTCATGTTGATGATGCAGTTAATACTATATATGAATTAATGTTTATTATCTTTATCAATTTTTATATTGAAAAATAATAATATAATAGTTATAATAGTCTAATAATAATATACTAGTTATAATATATGTTGTAATATTTTTATACTATAATAAACTTGTTATGGTAGATAAAAAAGTAGAAATAGTAACTATAAGCACAGATAACAAATTTTACTATCCGCACTTGGTAGAGTCATGTAAAAAAAATAAAGGGAAACTAACAACCTTAGGAATGGGAGAAGAGTGGAAAGGATATAACTGGAAATTTAAAAAAATGATAAACTATTTAACTAATTTAAGCGATGATAAAATAGTGTGTTTTGTCGATGGTTATGATGTAATATCTTGCAGAGACTTAACGGAGTTAGCCGATGAGTTTATAAAATTAAAAAATAAATATAAATGTAAAATAGTTGTAGGATGCGATGAATACGGGTTTATTGGGAAAAAAATAGTTGCTCATATATCGTTTGGAAAGTGCGATAATCAGTATTTAAATTCCGGAACATATATAGGCTACGTAAAAGACTTGAAAGATATTATTTCAAAAATATATCAAATTAATCCATCAGATTCCGCTGATGACCAAGTTTTAATGATACAATATTATAACGAACATCCTGGTGAAATTCATATTGACTATGAATGTAAACTATTTCTTACATTAATGTACCCACTTATAGAAGTAGACTATTTTACATCAGTTATTATAAATAATAATAAACTTCTCGCCGTTGACTATAAAAGTATGCCATTTTTTATTCACGCACCAGGGAATGGATTTTTAAATAATATTATTACTAATTTAGGATATGGAACTCCAGATATTGATGTTAAAAAAAAATTGACATATGCACTTATGTCGAAAATGCATTATCATTTAAAAAAGGTGGTTATGGAACATAAATATATATTTTTGTCTATCATCATTATATTGATTGTTATATCATTTACTATTACCAAAAATATAATTAAAAACAAGAATTCTCTTAGTATTAAAAATATACAAATAAAATATAAAAATAAAATATAACCTACTTACTACGTACTATTATTTAATAAAGATATATTCATTGCGTATTATTGTGTAGTTATTTTTTATTATACACTTATGTAATAAAAAATAATGTGTCATGTTGTTTGTTTTATTTACTGCATTCAACACCTGCATACGCGACCTCTAGATCTGCATCTTTTTGTGCAGCAAGGTTTAGAGCGTCCACGATAGCATGGGCATGTAGAACGTTTGCATCCGCCGGGACATCTGCACGCGCGGCACTTTCCATTACGCCTGGTCTTATTTTTACGCGAACGCGTATTTCTTCTTCGTCGTCTTGAACCGCCTCCTTGTCCTTGTTGTGCGTGTTCTCTTTTAGATTTAAAACAGAATTTACACCTTAAGTTAGCAATATCTTCACCTTTACCAATTTCAGATGTAAAATAACTAGGTTCCTCATCATCATTAAGATATTGTTTCCCTTGATCATCAAGACCACAAGGTAAACTGCTGTTCACATAAACCTTATTACCATCAGAATTAGTAATAATTTCCCCTTCACTCCCACCATCACCCATACCAGGGCCAGGGATTCTAGAAGGCGTGGGAGGAAGAGGACGAGCATGAAGAGGTGGTGGAGGAGGTGGAGGAGGTGGAGAAGGAGCAGCATAATCACCTATACCAGGGAGAGGAGAAATAGGAAGAGGACGAGATGGAGGTGGAAGATCACGATGAGGAGCCCCCATACTAAAATCACCATCTACAGCATCACCAAGTCTAGTCACCTCTTCTCTAATTTTTTTATAAACAGCTCTTTTCTCAATTTGCATATCCGTATTTTGTAAAATGTCAGACAATCTATCATTATTCTGATCTACAAACTCTTTTAGTAATTTAAAATTTACATTAGTAGCATCCTTACGCGTTTTTAGATCAAGTACTTTCCTTTGGATACTACCAAGGATCTCACCTTCCTCTAGATGAGGATCTGGTGTATCAAGTAAATCTTTCAATCCTGATACATCTCTTATTTTTTTTTTAAATTCTTCTAACAACCTACCATCTGAAGTAAGAGATCTTGCAAATGTACCTAAGGTCCCCCCACTTTTATTTCTACGCGTGGAATAATTTTTAGATCCTTTACGCAACTTTCTAAACTTTCTAGTTTCATTTCTTTTCCTCATTGAAATTATCGCTATATATATATAATATTTTATAATTTATTTATACCTAAAGTAAATTATTTTAAAAAAATATTATAGTAGTTTATAATATAAAGTAAAAATGACCAACTACAACTACAAGGAGTTTTTTATGGCTTTACGCACCATCGGTATTTTATACCTTTTTTACCTGCAGTATACCAATAGTGTCAGCATGCCTTTGTCCGTAATTTTATTGATTACTATCGGTTCACTTGGTTTGTCTGTTTTCTGCAAGTCAACAAACACTTCTCAGATTATCAACCATAAACTTTACAACTATGCGTTGTCTTTAGCCGGTTTAATTATCATTGTGAAACAATTCATGATGTAATTTTACGATTTACGATTTTAAAAAATAGAATTTAGCATTATTATATAATACTTTTATATATTATATAGTATTATTTCAGTATTGTTTATTTTCGATGATGAAACTAGAAAATTTTGGAATGGTAGTTAGGACTGCTGGTATTATTTACCTTTTATTACTATCAGTAAACGACGCTTTCCCTATTCCTCTATCTGTTGTTATACTAATTACTATCGGCAATTTATGTTCCGCTATTCCTTGCAAATCTAAACTATTGTCTCTTTCTTTCGAACACCATGCACTGGTGAATTACTTTATTGCTCTCCTGGGGTTTATTATTATTATGAAGCATTATATGTAGTGTGCATGTGCGTGTGCGTATGTATGCATGTGCGCGTGTTGTTAAACATCCGTATTTTTATAACATGTCAATAAACGCGCGGATGGATCTTTCTCTTCACAAAATGGGTGTCGCCAAAAATAAGGAATTGTTTTCTCCCATCCAGCATAGTGTCTGTCAAAGATACTTCTATAATAGTAACTTTCGGTGTCGTATGGACGATTGTGTATATTCGCATCCATCTCGGTGCTTGTAATAAATCGGTTGTAATTAAAATACTCTTCGTCTGTAATTTTTTTATCAACATGTTCGCGAATAATTTGAAACCAACTTCGTCCATGTCCGCTCACACCATCGCTAAATGCCTCTTTTCTCCGCCATAGAATGTCATCCGGCAATAATCCCTGAAACGCTTTACGAAAAATATATTTCTCGATTTGGATATCGTCGTTGAAGGTCTTATATCGCGCCGGAATACTCATCACATATTGCAGAAACTTCTTATCTGCAAACGGCACACGCGCTTCTAAACCAGCACCACTAATGCTCTTATCTGAACGCAGCAAGTCGAAGTAACAAACATCGCGAACCATCCGCACATTTTCAGCGAAGAAGTCTTCCTCGGATTGCGCCTTCATGAAACCACGATACGACCCAAAAATCTCATCTGACATATCCCCGCAATAAATAACGCAGTCGTCGCTGTTGTTGAAAATATACTTACTTACCAAATAATTTGGCACCGATGCACGCACGGATGTCGTATCATAGCTCTCGATTTGATAAATCGTATCCTCAATCGCGCTCAAAAATTCATTTTCTGTCAGGCAAACTTCATGATGATTTGTGCCTAAATAGTCGGCAACTTTTCGCGCCCAAACTAAGTCAGTTGAACCCTTAAGGCCGATACTATATGTGTTCAAATCTTTTGCCGGCATGTGGCGACACATTACTGCCACAACCGCGGAACTATCCAGCCCTCCCGAAAGAAGCGCACCTACTTTGCGGTCACTCATTAATCGTTTCACAACTGCTTCTTCGAATAGGGTGGCAATATTTGCGCAAATGTTTTCCTCGGTGTCTTCAACTATGTTGTAATGATAGGAACGCACAATAGATAGATGGGAATTTGGGTCGGAATCATGATAGAATTTCTGATCGATTGTCAGGTTTTCATAATATGCATTAAAAAAGATACCAGGTTTATATAAATCAACAGGTGAATTACCATCTTTATAGATTGCAAAACAACCTGGAGGAAATTGCATAATATTATGATATTCACTTGAAATAGCTTTCATTTCACTTGCTACTATAATTCCAGTATGATACGAATCTTTGTCGCACGAACCGATAAAAAGCGACCTTACACCCACTGGATCACGCGCAATAAATGTGCACTTATTTTCGTAGTCGTGTAACACCAGTGCGAAAACCCCGTCTAATTTTCTTAGTGTTTCTGCCATTCCAATTTTTCGATACAGGTGAATAATAATCTCGCAATCTGATTTGCTCATATATTCTGCCTCAAGTCCATATTCTTTTATAAGAGTACGGAAATTGTAAATCTCTCCATTACAAATGAGACGACAATTCTTTATAAAAAAAGGCTGATTACTTTCAGGGGTTTGTCCGTTAATTGCAAGACGATGAAATCCCCATAGCATATGATAGGGAAGCTTTGACATTGGTTCTATGGTAGTATAGGTGGTAGTGTAGTTCGATGACGTTGTCGAAATCATACTTGTATCATTAACAAATACACTATTGTCAGGTCCGCGGTGTGTTATTTTACTGAAATACGTTTGATGATTCTTTACATCGGATAACAATCGTTTTTTATATATTGTTACATCTTTAGGTAAAATAAATGTCTGATAAAAATAAATACCGCACATAGTTGGTGTGTGTGTGTTATTTAGTCGTGGTATTTATTATTGTCATAATGTCTTTAACTTATTTTTAAAAATATTATAACAAAATGAAATATTATAACAAAATCAATGATTATGGTAAAATATAATATAATAATATAGTAATAATAGTAAATATACCAAAAATGTCATCTTCTGTATCTTCCGATAGTAATAATAGTATCCATGCTCCTAATAGAATGTATGGAGTAGTAAATAAATTATTTTTGTGTCAAAATGAGCGAACCGATGAACTGAATGAGCGCATATCATCAAGAAACATTCCATCTGAACCTTTGCAGCCTTTTTATTACCAAACACCGGTTTCTACGAAATACGGATACATGCCAATATTAGACCAAAGAAAAGAGTCATCTGTTCCCCTGAATAATTTTCCGATATTTAGCCCCCATACAACATTTAATCCGGGGAACAATATGGCGCCTTGGCACGGATTCGCAAACAATGTGAATGTAGAGTCGACGTTGCGCAATCAGTTTTTTGGATTGCAAGATTGTGAACAAGCTTACTATGTTCCTTCTTCTAAAAGCGACTTGTATAATATCAATATTCCTGCTCCTTCGCAACCAGTGAACCAACAATTTCCGCTGTTATTCAAAAGAGAAGTTTTTGATATGCGTGATCCGAATACACATAATTTAGGAAATAGTTTTTTCAATAATAACACAAGAATGGAAATTAAAGATATTCCAATCGAAAGAGAAAGTTCATTTTGCTTATAATTTATAATACGAGTGAGTGTATAATACAGACACGTTTTATAATAGTAAATATTTTACTATTATAATATTAATACTATTATACTACTACTAATACTACCACCAAACACCCAGGACGAGATCAATATGGAAAAACTTGAAGAACTTCATATGTCTATACACCCGCAACCGCAGACTTCCGAAAATGCTGAGAAAGGAGAGAAAGGAGAGAAAGGGAAAATAGACTTCAATACATTTGATATCGTCAATTATATTACACTAGAAACAATGACAAATAATGATTCATATACTAAATATTTAAAACAAAATAAATTAGACCATGACGCAGTTTTAAAAAGAGAGAAGAGATTTTATAGAAAACGCATTATTGCATTAACGAAGGATATTTTATTTAATAACGTGAATGCGAATGTACACGATACTGCACCATGTGAGTCGTCGACGACGACCTTACTAGTTCACCCCGATATACAGAAGATAGACGACGTTATTATATCGGCATTCAATACATTTGCGCGACTATGCATTTCTCATTTTAAATTTAAAGACACTATGGATACTATTCAATGTGAATATAAGGATATGAATGAAGAACGAGGGGAATGTGGGGATGTCGAGGGGGGCGGCGATGAAGATATGACCAATAGTTTAAACGAAGCTAATAAATTATGTATGAAACAAACAGATAAAAAGATAGTAACGCTAGACAATTACGTAATTAAAACAACTGCACCAAAAAATGAAATGATACTCCCTAAAACTAAAAATGTAAATCTTAAAGATCCAAAATTCAGGAAAAAAGACATTAAGGGTTCTGTGCCAACATTCGCCACTATAACAACAACAAATTAAATTAAATATATATTTTATATATACATGAAATCAAGAAGAATACGAACTATTTTAAAATTTGCCAGTAATGTTGATGTCATAGATGATGATGACTATGGCAAAAATGATAGTCGTAATGGTAAGAAAATAAAAGTAAATAAAAAGACAAATAAAAAAACTGCCAAGACGAAGAAAACGAGAAGAAGTAAACGGGATGTAGTCGAGGATAAAAGTCCTGATTCTGTTGCTGAAGAAGAAGACAAAGACATTGAAAAACATCCCGACGGATTTGTAAAATTAAAATGCAGCCCAAAAATCCAAGATAATGATTTTACATGTTATAGTAACGAGTCGCTGTTTAAGTTAAAATCGTTATGGAATGCTCGCCACCCGGATGTTTTAGTTACATCAAACGAACCCCGCGAAATATGGGAGTCCTTAAAACAACGTTTGAAAAACGTCTGCAATAAGGAATCATGTTGGTTGAAACAGAATTTTGCTTCTGCAGGTCTTGATAAAGAAATGTTGACCTATACATTTGCACCAAAAAGCCCCGACGACTGGAAGAAAAACCCGAATGAGTGGCTAAATAGTATCGATATCGAAAATGTCATGAAACAATACGAAAAGGAGTTTCCGTATTTTGATTTCATAGGTGCGGCACCCATTGACTTTGATTCTCCGAAAATGTATGGCGAATGTGTATGGGAAGAATTATGTCATTTTGATTTGCGAACATCAATACGAAATGGAAAGAATAAAATCGGGTTCGTATTCAATACAGATCCGCATTATTTATCAGGTTCGCACTGGATTTCCATGTTTGTCAGTTTAAAGCATAAGTTCATTTTTTTCTTTGATAGCACAGGAACATCGCCTCCCAAAGAAGTAAAACGTTTAATAAATAAAATAAAACAACAAGGCAAAGCATTGGGTATTACTTTTAGGTATATCGAAAATAAAAAACATCATCAGAAGAAACCGACCGAGTGCGGAATGTATTCTCTATTTATGATTATCAATCTTTTGCGCGAAGCGATGAAACCAGAGGACTTTATCACCGATATTTTTCCAGACGAGCAGATGGAGAAGTTTCGCAAATTATATTTCAACCAGGATTTGTAGGTGTATCGTTTTCGACACACCCGTTAAAATGCAAAGTTTACATGGTTTGTGCAGTTGTCAATTATGCGACTTTTTGATGACCATCTATAAAAATGATACATTTTCAAGTCAAGTATACTTTTCAGATTGGATAAATAATCATTGTCACATAGCTGGTGTATACCTATTGTTTTTATAGATGAAACTTTATATATATTTTTACTTCGTTCAGTGTAAGAGTTATGTTCGGCAACTGCAAGTATTTGCTTGGGGATGATAGGACTATTCGGATACTCATCCTGAAACGTATCTGCCCATATATTACAAAAACCGAAAATATCAATACTTGGATTGTCTTTTATGTATTTATATAGAAGTGGTTGTGATTGTGATTCTGGTTCTGGTTCTGGTGCTGGTGCTGGTTCGGGTTTGGATTCGGGTTTGGATTCAGGTTGTGGTATGTGCAAATATTCATCAAAATCGCAAAATATCATATACTCTGATACATCCTTGCCATATCGGTAAAGTGCATGATGTATTTGTCCCATTTGTGCATGATGAAAATATTTAAATTCTCGCGGATTCCAGTAATGAAAATTCCATTCTACAAGTGTTACATTTTTATATTGTGGTTTGTTAAATAATTTATATATTTCCGGTGTAATAATTCCGTTATGATATATATAAAAATGAGACACACCTTGTTTCGTATAGTAGTTATAAAAAAAAGGAAACAAACTAGCGTCATGTTTAAATAAAGTAGTTAGTGTTAGAAAGTGTTTCGGTTTGTCTGTCGTGGAAATGTGATTTAAATGAAATGATTTTTTTACATTATTGCATAGTATATCAATCGTAATAAAGTCGCTGTGTTGTCCAGTTTCATTTATATCATATACAAATACCGAAATGGGTTCATATGAATCTTTGATATATTTTTCTGAGGGAATCAGGTTTTTTTTATTTAATATCAGCAAAAAATTATTTATCGTATAGGGTTCGTTGTATATCGGCATAATCAAATATACTTTATTATTTTTATAAAAAATATCAAAAAAAAGCAGGTTTACATTGTTTATATAAAATGGGGCAACATCCTTTATAATGTTGTTGACATAGTTTAGTAAGGGTGGGTTACTATTCGAATAGTTTTTATTTTTTACACTATTTAATTTGAACATAGGATTTTATTTTATATAATATTTTTTATAATATTATATAACAAATAAGTATTAAATATTTATTTGTTATTATATTTATTGTGATATTATTTCGTATAGTTCGTATATAATTAAAGTGTCGTTTACAGAATTTACAAATAATAAAAACAAGGGTGTGCTTTGGGGAACATTACAAGAAGGGGGTGTATTTAACAATATTCCCTCATCTATGTTTCATAATGTAAAAAATATTTTTGAAATGTCGATACTATCAATGAAACCTGATTTTGATTTATTTTTTGATAAAAACGACGAAGGGGATGATGACTATGATAAAAAGGCTGCTGAAATGGTTATAAATAGTAACAAATCAGTTATAAAAAAAGTAATAGACGAAGTGAATAAGATAAAAATGTATAATGAAAATAGTATGAAGCAGGCACAGGCACAGGCACAACTGCGACAGCAACCACGACAAAATATAGGACCGATGCAGCATCAGCCAATGTTACCACCAATGCCAACAAGTTTAGTAAAAAAACCTAAAATAGAAGAAATATATCGTGCGGATGATATTAAAAATACACGAATGAGTGAGCTTGAGATACGTTTAAAGGAAAAACAGGTTGAAATGGATACTATGTTGAATAATAAGAAACCGGACCAAATTGATTTCTCAGATAAAGCGCTAGGTAGAAATAAGGAATCTGATTTATATGATAAAAAACTGGCGGGCGATGAGATGGAAAGACTGCTTGCAGAAACATTAGCATCACGCGAGAGAGAACTAGAGAAACTGAATATCGATACAAGTGGTCATGGTGAAGATATTATAAATCGGAATAAATCATTGGACTTTGTCGATAAGAATAATAATATCCCCATAAATAAGATAGTCGCGATGCGTCCGCGTGAGTCAAAAAGTGTTACATTTAATGAAGCTGATAATACCAAAGTAGAATACGAGAATCAAGAGTATGACAAAAAAACAGATAGCATTCTTGAGAGTGAAGATGGTGTTGAGAATAGTGACGCAAATACATTATCATTTTTTTCAAAGCTTAAAACGAAAAAAGACAACAACATAACAAATATCAAAATCGCAGAAAAAATACATATACCACTAGATGATATTATGAACATGACCAATAGAAGTGACGATGATAATGAAAATTATAATGAAGGAATGCAACTTCGTGTTCAAGAGATGCATAACTATAAAAAAAGTAGAGAAACGAGAGAATGGGGAGAAATGATAGAAATGCGCGAAATGCAAAAGTATGTAATTTTAGATCAAAAAATTCAGAGTATCCAAAATGTTATGAATGAAATCAAGAAAAATCAGGAACTTATTTTGAGTATTTTAGAAAAGAAAATACAATGATTCTATTTTATTATTTGTATAGTATATAACGATTAGTAAATTAATAACAAGGAGCATGAGAGTGCAACATAGTAAGTATACGAAACGTAAAGGACATATAAAATAAAAAAAACATTATACACGGAAAAATGCGAAATGTATTCAAAACAAAAAACGATTGCGGAGATAAACACATAGGAGAGTGGGTGGGGAGGAATTCAGTGACATTGAACCATAGGAACAACCACCAGTCGATAATATAAACCAAGTAGAACCACTTGTTGTGGTTCCACAACAAGTGACAGCAGCAGATGAAGTTACACCAACTAACACATAATCCACCGATGACAAAATACTAAGAGTATTATCTATATTGTATATCAAGAGAAGAAACTTTCTTACCCCAATAATAGTAATATTGATATAGCTAATTCCAATTTAACATCTTCATTATTATCTAATGAATTTAGATAATAGTGAAGATGTTACAATTGTGAAGGAGGTAGTTGTATAAAAACGATGGTTCGAAAAAATCCCAAAAAAATATTATACCAAAAATATAATATTTTTACAGACGCATATGATTTTATCTCGTTCTCTTTCATTTCTTTTTTTTCTCTACTTTCTCATGGTTTCTCACTTGGACGCTTGCTTACCGCCACACCTCCTGCTGTTCCCGATGACGCAGTGGGAAGTTTTGAGCTTGACTTTGACACAGGAGCAGGTGCAGGTGCGGATGTGGATGATGGCACCGGAACTGCGCCTGTTTCCTTTTCAACTTCGCTCAACGGCACCAGTTTCGCTTTTCCTTCTTTATTTATTTCCATCTTTCCAACACATAATGGTTCGCCACCCACTTCTTGCGACACAACATAGCTACTATGGTCATATACCAATTTCGTAGACTTATCGTATGCATATTTAACAGGTTTACCAGCCACGCTTGCAGTGATTTCAACCAATTTCAATGTCGTTTGTTTCACGTTTCTCGACGCAGAAGTATCCGACTCCTCATTATCCACCGACGGCGGATACGAAAACTTATTCGACATGACACTACCAAATGTGAAACACTTCAATTTTTCCTTTGAATTTTTGTCGCGGTGGATTGCGCAGTCTATCGACGCTTCTTTTATCGCCATAAGTAGCTGCTGATTGATTTCCTCTTTAATTGTCGATATTTCAAACAACGCCTGGTCGGTTGTTAATGGTTTTTGCGCGTTCAGTTTACTCACGTCGTTCAGACGCAATTCCATCGATGCATCGTCTGCCATTTGTTCCGGTGTGAACCGCATAATATACATCATCACATAAACACTTCGCAACTTCTCGTCTTTCAGATCGTTGTGACTGCATATACGTCTAGCCCTCCCAATTACTTGCTCAATTCTTACAGGCTGCCAGTAAGGTTCCATAATATGGACATAACGCACATTTCGCAAACTGATACCCTCTGCACCAGATGCAGTAATCATAAGAACCTTAACAATCTCACCCATAAAATTATTCGCAGATTTTGGAGTGAGTTGTTGTTTTAATGTTACCGGAATATAGTCCCATGTGCTGTTGAATACATTTCTTATTATTTCACGTTCCTCGTCGCTTTCTTTACCTGTATATAAAGCATACATTGGTTTGCCTTGGTCTGTTTCGCTAATATCAAGCACCCATGCACCCGAGGCATTTTTATTTATTTTAAAACGGGCAAATCCGTTTGCCTCAAGAACCATAGAAAAAAGACCGATACCTTCAATCGTTCTAAACTGACTATAGACCAAATGAAGACCATAATGCTGAGGCTCTGTTATATTTTCCAACATTGCTAAAAACTTAGGGCTATAAGTTTGCAATTCGCCCTGGGGTGCTTTTGTAAGATAGCGCGCCATACCACTGCGAATACGCATAAGAGCTGCTGCAATCCGTTTCTCATAAGATGAATCAGTTTTTTGTTCAATTTCTTTCACTATTTCTTCGACGTCATCGCCTGCATGTTCGCCATTCATATTGTCTATACGTTCAGCAGCAGTAAGTGCGTCTACATCTTCTTCATTTGTTCCCTCATTGACTGCGCCTTCAACGTTGGCACCTTCTTTCGGAAGTGGGCGTGTGATTTCTGTCGGAAAAACAAAGTTGCAAAAAAGACGCGAAAAAATGCGATAAGAGGATACTGCATCTTCATAGATATCGTCACCGCCGCCTCCGCCTCCTGCCCCTGACGGGCCTTTTGGTTTGGGGCCAGCACCTGCACCAAGACGTTTTTTGGTTCGCGCATTTTTTTCCAAATTGCGTTCTGCTTTGCGTGCTTCTTCGTATGCTGCAAACTGATGTGTACTCATTGGTACCTCAATTACACGAAAATGAGTAGCTTTATCATATGCAGGCATTAATTGTTCTTGTGCGCTTCGGAAATACGATGTCAATCCAAGAATACGCCGCTGAAACATTCGTATATTTTTCACATTTCCAGATTGCGCGTCGATAAAATAAGACCGAAAAGAATCCAGACTATCAGGTAGTGCTTTATAGGTCTCAATTGTAATACTTCCCGGGACGACATTTATATTGCGACTTTTTAATGTTGTAAGCACCATACGTTCAAAATCAGTGTCAGTAAGCTGCGGCACTTCGCCAGGCGCACTTGAACTTTCGCCCAATCCTACGCCCATATATTCGCCTCGTTCATTTACATTTACAAACCCAAACGGATTGCGTGTAATCGAGAGAACATGCGATGTGTCATTATAGTCCATATAGTCTAAAATATCAAGGCTTGAAAATAACTGGTCGAGAGTTTTTTTATCTATTTTTGATTGCGGTCCACCCCCTGCGACAACCTGAAGAGGAATTTTCCATACTTTGATATATCCACGCAGTATGTTAAAAATAATCGCGACTTCATTGGGATAGTTGATTACGGGCGTTCCACTTAAAAGAATAATTTTCACATTTTGCGCAGTCAAAAGCAGTTCATATAATCGCATCGAAAGCGAAGTAGGGCGCCGTAATTTATTCACAATTCGGCTGATAAAATTGTGTGCCTCGTCAATAATAACTACGCGGTCATTAAAAGGGTTCTCTGTAAAATTCGATGTAAGTGTATTCAAGTGACTCATACGCATACCATTATAGTTGATGAATTGATATTTTGCGCTAATCATTTTATTCAACTGGTTATCAAGGCTTTCACGTTCGCCTGTATTGAGCGACGTATAGTTGGATGATTTTTTAATATTTACAAGCCATGCACCTGTTTGGTCAATAATAAATTGTTTGGGCAACGACAAAATAGCGGACAATGTTTCAACCATCGGATCGACCTTGCTTTGAATCCCAATAAATTCCCAATATTGATTTTTCTTGTAAATATCATCGCCGCATTTTTTAAGTTCTTCAACATAGTTTCGCTGCAGCGACGCAGGCGTCATAACAATAATTTTTTTATGCGTTTTAAGTCCTTCGGCGATTGCAATCGACGAACACGTCTTGCCGCTTCCAAGACCATGATACAGCAACAAACCGCGATAAGGAGTGTAAATATTTAAATAATCGCGGACTATTTTTTGGTGTGTGAGTAGCGAGAAATCTTGGTTTTTATCTGTGTCACATGAAATCGTTTCTTTTTGTTCAGCCACTTCGGCGTGATATGTCATAAAAAGTTGATTAATAAAGTTGACGAATTTTTCGCGGTTGTTCATATAATATGCGGATGCTCTTATACCGAGGGGCGGAATGCGCGGCAATCTTTCACGCACAATTTGGTCGCCGATTCTTAGGTCCTGCATATCTTGCGTTATGATACCGAATTCTGGTTTTTCAAATACGCGGCCTTTTCTGCTTGCGGTGATACGTGCTGGTGTGGCGGCGGTGGTGACAGCAGCAGCCCCTGATTCACCATATTCAAGCAATAGCGATGGGTCTTCTTCTAAATAAATATGTTTTGGTAGTTTTTTAATAATGATGACTTGGCGAAGAAGTGCGACGGGTTGTTGGGGTGTTGCTTTTGCACCGAGTTCTGAAGGTAGTGCTGCCGCGACCATTGCCAGCGACAAAGGCGTGAGTTTAGACTTTAACTTTGTTTCCTTTAGTGGCTCCATGGGTGTGGCAACACAAACAGGTAGCGCGCATTGTAATTTGTTAATAATATCATCACGGCTTACTAGTTTCTGTGTTCGCTGGTCGTTCACTACAATGGCAGCCTCACCTTGCTCACCTTCACCCGCGGTGATAGGGTTTGCAACTCTTGCTTTAAATACTACACGAACATTATGCGCGGCTGCTGCAGTTGGTTTAGTAGCAGTGGTGGTCACGGCAACTGGATTTTGCAATTGTTCAATTATGGATTTCGGTGCAAAATTTGTCTGAAGTGCGTTAATCATTCTCACTGCGGCAAACTCCGTCCCAGGTTTATCACTTGGAAGTATGTGGTGTCCAATATTTGGTGCACCTTCAATAAGAGGTATTTGTGTTTGTGTTTGTGTTTGTGTTTGTGTTTGTTCTGGTTGGGGCTGCGAGGATTCGTCAGAAAAAATATCTTCACTCTGTTGTTCAACACGAATAGGCACAGATGCCGGCACGGGCACGAGCGGAGGGGGTGGAGGCAGAGACGGCGAAGAAGCACTCCCGAATCCTTTTCCTAGACTTATATCTGGAAGCGATGTTCTTATGCTATCAAAACCTGACGAAAGAAGTGATGCTACATGTTGTATCGGTGATTTGGGTGAACCGAATGCACCAGCTGTTGCACTTCCCGCAATTGATTCTTTTATTGTTGTTTTTCTTTGTTCTAGTTCTGCAATGGTTCTTTTAAGTTGTAGGTTTTCTTCCAAATCTGATTTTGAAGGAGAGCCTTGCGACGACTCCGACAATAACCGATTTGATTCTATTAATTTTGATTTTAAGTTTTCTATTTTTGATTCAAGTTCTTGTATATCCATTACTATCTATCTATACTATCAATAGATATATTTACTAATATATTATTAATATATTTTATTTAAAAAAAGAACACACTACGATATACTATATTGTGTAGACTACATAGACTACATAGACTACATACATTGAATTGCCAACTCACAAGCCATTTGTTCTGCTTTTTTTTTAATTTTGTGTGTCCCCGATGCAAAGTGCACTAAAACATGCCCACGTTCTTCATAGATTTCGTGTATTTTAGCAAATGATTTCAGTTCACTATAATTGATTGCATTCCTGTAGTCAACTTGATATATTTCTTTTCCCAAACATAAATAAACACCCATCGTATACCCCGTTTCGATATCGTGTTGTATCTCTAAATAATCAGGCGTCGTTTTGAATTCTTTCTGTATTTTTACTTGCAAGATATTCTTATAGTTGTCATCGTTTTTGATAAGCGAAATCCAGTCAATGTGTCGCTCAAATACTGATTCAATGAACTTCTGTGCCATTTGAAATCCTGGTCCCGTAACAAATACATTTTCGAACCATTTATCATCGTCGTGCACCGATATTTTGTTGAAGTCGAGAAACAGAGCACCAATAAACGCCTCAAACAAACACCCCAGTTTTTTAAGATTGGTCCGCGTCTTCTTTTCCTCTGCATGTTTCGAAATAATAAACCATTTATGCAGTCCCATCTCGAGTGCCAATTTACCAATCGATTCATTTTTGACAATGGCAATTTTTTTTTCAGTCATGAAGCCTTCATTCTCTTTAGGAAACCTGCGATACAAATAGTATTTTGTCACACATTCTAAAACTCCGTCGCCCAGGAATTCTAGACGTTCATTTGATTTTGTACGCAGAGCCATGCAGTTGGAAGGCTGAGGTGTTATTTTTATATTTTCGCGCGCATTTTCGAGTTGAGGGCGTTTCGTATAGGAGGCATGAATAAATGCGCGGCGATATAACTCAAAGTTATTAAGTTTAGCCGGAACGCCATAGGTTGAAAGAATAGATTGAACATCATTCAATGTAATCTCTCTATTGTCTGGATTATAAGGATTAAATATATATCCGTCTTCCGACTGAATAATATCTGCATCATTTAGAATATTTTTACCGCTCGTGGAACTAGAAATTGGTCCCGATGGAGAACGATTTTCATGGGTTGTCATAATGGTATTTGTGTGTGTGGATGCGGATACGGATGTTAATGTAGTTCTGGATACTATATAGCGCGTGTATATCTGGTAATTATATTATATCTTTAAATGATTTCAATTTAATTTACTTTACTTTACTTTGTAATTATGTAAAAATAAAATATAGTATAGTATTTTTACATATTTTTTATATTTAGCATATATATAATAAAATAAAATGGTTTTAAGTGGTCCTAGAAGAATTTCAGCAATAAGTTCTCTCACTAACAGAGGGAGTATCTTTGGAAGTATGGCTGGAACGATGCCTCTGACGGGTAGAAACCCTAATCTTGCTAGTGTAATTCGTCTAAATACTAATTTTTGCAAGAATAAATGTATTCCTTTTGGACCTAACGATGGTTTTAACTACATGAAAGAGAATGGCATGATTCAGTGCAATAAATTTACAGGTGGTGTTGGTAGGATTCATTCCTCTCCTGGTATTGACCGACTGGCTGGTGGTGGTTGCCAGAAAGGATGGACATATTAATATCACAATAGTTGTTGTCGTGAATATGTAGTATCATACACATAGTATTAATTTTATAATATAGCAAAAACTATATTACAAAATACATTGCAAACAAACAATAGTCCAAAAATAATATAATATTACCAGATTATATATTCAAATAAGAATACTACATTTATATCAAAATGCCCCAAAGAAATGGACAAAGAAGCGGAAATGGTCGGTCAGCAATGGCTCGTCGCGTTTTATTTAGCGGCCCTGGTTCCGCTGATGGATTATATGCAAATACCCAAAATGGCGGAGGACCGAAGAAGGGTGGCGCACAGCCTTCGGGAACAGGTTTTATGATTCCTTTTGGACAAAGATCGCAAATCGCAGTTCCTGCTTTAAACATGAACTTTTTGTTTAACTTTAGGCAGTCGTATAACTTTCCACGTAATAGTGGACCCATGTTGTAAGCGAGTATATCACGTATTATATTTTCATCATAATTAGTGCAAAATTTGCAAATATATAATTATAATGAAATAATTTTAAGTAGTTATCCCAAACTATTATAACTATATTAAAACTATTTAGAAATGTTATAGATAACTATTATAGTTGCAAGAAATACGCATAGCATAGCGATGATAATCAAGATAGATAATCGTGAAACATCACTTATAACACTTATTGAACATCGTGTAGATATATTTATGAATGCAAATACCGATGGTCTTGATCTTCACGAAGGGGTCGATGATGGAATTAAAGATGACAATAAAGTTTCGGCAAAAAAGCTGAAATCAAAAAAGCCTATACCTATACCTATACCAGGTAATGCAAATGCAACCAATGGCGGATGTTTGGTTCCTTTGCATATGTTTAGCGAAGTAGAAATGACCGCACCTACACCTATACATGATAATAATGAAATACAGGGTGGTAGTGGTAGTGGTAATGGTAGTAGCATAGGTAACCATAAACACGTCATTAAAAAAGAACAACTCGCCGTTGGTGATATTATTTTAGAAAACGATAAAGGAGAGGTTATTATTATTTTTGAAAGAAAAACATTATATGATTTGGCTGCAAGTATACGCGATGGTAGATACAACGAGCAATCATTTCGTCTAGATAAAGAAAATATTCATAACCATAATATAGTATATATTATTGAGGGGGATATAGAAAGGTATATTGAAAAGAGGGGTCGCGTATCAAAAAAGACGCTTATAAGCTGTATGTTTTCGCTTTTATATTATAAGGGATTTTCTGTATTTAGGACGAATTCGATTTGTGAAACTGCGGACGTTGTTGTATTTTTTGCAGACAAGCACTATAAAACATGTATCAACGATAAATCACGCACGCCTTATTATACTGAAAAAAAATGTCATAAAAGTGAACCTAATGCGTTGGCGTTGGCGTCGGTGTCGGCATCGGTCTTATCGTTGTCACCTACTAAAAAGGATAGCGATGATAGTGACGATAATGAAAAATATTGCGCAGCTTTGAAATCACATAAAGAAAAGAATGAATATATTACGCCCGACAATATTAATATAATTATGTTAACATGTGTTCCCGGAATAAGCTCTAAAGTAGCGACACAACTTATGCGTGAATATAAGACTATACAAAATCTCTTATATCAACTTGAAAAGACGCCCGATATGTTAAATACATTCATGATTAAAACCGAGGGTGCGGGTGCGGGTGCGGGTGCGGGTGCAACTGCAAAGACTACATTTCGAAAAATAAACAAAACATGTGTAGAAAATATTAAAAAGTTTCTTATCACGACCGCAGCAGCGTGTTCTAGTTCTATCTAAAATTAGTAGTTACATTATTATCTTTATAGTATCCAGCATCGATTAGTGCCTGTGTGAAATCAGCGCCTCCCCAGTTTTTATCCATTGGGTTGGGACTTAATCCCGTCGACTGCTGGATATAATCAATCATCATATCAGGTGTAAACTCTCCTTGGTCCATATTTGATGGGTCATAACCGGCATAAGAATTTACATTAAAGGGGGTGGTATCACGCGACGCATCCAGTAGTTTAGTAATATGTCTTCTAGGTGGCGGAATTTCATTTGCGTTTGTTATCGGCGGCAACCCCCCTTGTAAATCTGTTGGACCTGGGCGTATTTTATAAACTACCTCACCTTGCGTATTTTCCGTATGTTGTAAAAATAAAACAGGACACATAAATCCAACAGAACGTTGCCACTCTGTGAATTGAACATATTCGTCTAAACTACCAAAAGTAACCGGGTTTACACCAGGCACCATTTGTTTACTCGAGTTATATAAATAAATTTTTGAACCTTTTTGAACAAGAATATTGGGGCAGTTAGAGTTGCTATTTGTATTTTTAGGCATGGTAAGTGCCTCTTTAAAATCTGCAGATGAATAGTTCAATACAAAATATGCACCCATTAAAAATAAAACTGCTATAATAATATATTTATGATACATAGTGTGATGGTTGTGTGATGGTTGTGTGTTGTTTTTGTATTATATATAATTATGCTATATTATATATAATTCTATGATAAAATACTACTAAAATATTACAATTATTCTAAATATGCAATAATAATATTATATAACTAAAATATATAAGTAAAGCATTAAGTAAAATGTTTGGATTTTTAAA
>Ga0209770_10000382_pt1 | contig 24697 bp, 23 predicted proteins | sample LauGreSu1BDMLBDD_2_FD_187572 | JGI IMG/M metagenome (GOLD analysis project Ga0209770, IMG submission 187572) | Freshwater lake microbial communities from Lake Michigan, USA - Su13.BD.MLB.DD (SPAdes) (version 2) | ecosystem: Environmental > Aquatic > Freshwater > Lake | place: Lake Michigan, USA...
GGCGTAACAATTTTAGAAGGCTACGGCTTAACTGAAACAACTGCTGGTGCAACATTGAACTTAACTGGTGCACACCGCGTTGGTTCTGTTGGGCGTCCAATCCCAGGCACTTCAATCAAGATTGCTGAAGATGGCGAAGTTCTTATCCGTGGCGCCATTGTTATGCGCGGATACTGGCAAAACGATGCCGCAAACGCTGAAGTATTTGACTCTGAAGGTTGGTTTAAGTCAGGTGACTTAGGAAAGCTCGATGATGAAGGTTTCCTCTACATCGTTGGCCGCAAAAAAGAACTTATTGTTACTGCAGGTGGAAAGAACGTTGCCCCTGCTGTACTAGAAGATCGCTTGCGAGCACATCCACTAGTAAGTCAGTGCTTGGTAGTTGGCGATAATCAACCATTCATTGCAGCACTTGTAACTATTGACCAGGATTCACTTAAGGGTTGGGTAACAAATCATAAGAAGGAAGGTGCTTCAATGGCCGACCTTGCTAATGACCCTGATTTGATTGCTGTTATCCAAACTGCAGTTGATGATGCAAATAAGGCAGTGAGCAAAGCGGAATCAATCCGTAAGTTCACCATTCTTACAACAGATTTCACAATCGCTGGTGGGCACTTAACTCAGAAACTCTCAATTAAGCGACACGTCGTTGCGAAGGAATTCGCAAAGGAGATTGACCAGCTCTTCACAAAGTAACTATGTGAGCCTTACACAGCGGGTAAAACTCGCACAAGAGCTCCACGATGGCATAGCCCAAGATCTCGTGGGGTTGGGCTATGGGTTGGATTCATTGTTGTTTCTAGAAGCTGATGAGACTAAACGCGCCGCTTTGCGATCTGTGCGCTTTGATATCAACACATTGATAGAAAAAGTACGTAATGAAATTCTAGAACTTCGTACAGTGCACAGCGAGCAGGAACTTCTTGGTTGTCAACCAGAATTAACCTATGAACTCAATAAGGTTTTTAGCGAAATCATCAACAATGTGACTGCGCATTCGCATGCGACTCGCCTGGATGTGACATTCATTGATAATGGAATTGGTGGAGCTACAGAGGTCGAGAATCATTATGGAATACCAGGGATCTCCGAGCGGATTATGGCTTTAGGTGGTCATGTCGATATTTACTCTGATTTCACCGGCACTAACGTCGCAATTTCGTTGGACTTACTTACTCCATGAGCAGGTTACTGATAGTTGATGATCATGCCTTAGTGCGTGAGGGATTAAAACGCGCACTTACCCATGAAGGCTTTAGTGAGATTACAGAGGCCTCATCTGTTCTTGAAGCCCGCGCCTCTATCGCCGCCTTACAACCCGATGTTGTGACTATCGATATAAACCTTCCAGATGGCAGTGGCTTTGAATTAGTGAGCTGGATCAGAAGCATCTCCCAAGAGATTGGAGTTGTTGTCTTAACACTCAATGATCATGAGAATTACATTCGTGCTGCCATGAAAGCTGGTGCAAGTGCCTTCGTCTGCAAATCTGAATCTATTCCTTCTCTAGTGGCCGCGATTAAACATAGCCTTGTCGCTCCGCTTAGCTTTAGTGCCAAGGGTTTAGAGAAAGTATTTAAGAACACTCACAGCGTTCTTACGGCCCGTGAATTTGATCTTCTGGCTCAGTTAGAGCGCGGTCAAACAACTGCGCAAATTTCTAAAAGTCTATTTATTAGTCCTGCCACTGTTAAAACTCATTTGGCATCAATCTATAGGAAGCTGGAAGTTACTAACAGAACCGCGGCAATTCATGCCATGCATGAGCAGGGATTATCTAGCAAGTAGTTCAGAAAACTTGCTAGCCCAAATCTGCCAGCGCCATTCTTTTTCAATCCATGCTCGGCCTGCGCTACCCATATCCCGGCGCAGTTTTTCATCACGCAAAAGTTGAATCGCTCTATTCGCTATTTGTTCTGTGCTAGTTCCATCAACGACAAAACCTGTTACACCTTCTATAACCGCATCAGGTGCTCCCCCAGATTCACCTGCTATAACAGGGAGACCACAAGCACTTGCTTCAAGGTAAACAATTCCTAAACCTTCAACCTCTAGGCCACCAAAACGCGATCTCGATGGCATTGCAAAGATATCGCCCACGCAGATATAGCCCGGTAAATCGTTGTATTGAATACGGCCAATAAAGGTGACATTTTCTTGTAGTGAATGTTTAGTGACTAGCTTTTCTAAGTGAGCGCGATAGGGACCTTGACCGACAAGCAAAAGGTGGGCATCTGGAACTTGCGTAAGAATCTGTGGCATAGATTCGATGAGAAAATCCTGACCTTTGCGGTGCACAAGTCGGCCCACGCTAACAATTACTTTCTTCTCACTCAGTCCCAGAGATTGACGTAGGGAAGTTGCATCAACTGCCGTGAAATGGTCAACATCAATACCTGGAGCTATTTTCTGCATAGCTGATGCACTCTTGGCTGTTAGAGCTTTTGAAATTGCCTTTCGGGTGAAATCGCCAAGATACGTTAGTGAATCAGAGGTAGATCCGATGCGTCGCAAAATCAAATTGAATGGAAAAACCTTGGCCCACCAGACTTCATGTCCATGAGTAAGTGCAACGATGCGTAATGCTCCGGCTTTGCGCAATGTTGAAGACATCCAACCCAAAGGCGCTGCTGCGCCAAATGCCACGGTTCTAATTCCTCGCTGGCTAACAATTCTGGCGACCGCGCGACTAACCCGTGGAGTCGGCAATAGTATTTTTGCTTTATCTCTTATGACTTCAACACCAAAATCGCTCAGCCATTGAGCGTCATAGTGCGCTGTTTCTTCTTGTGCTGATGTGTAAACAATGATGCTGTGCTTTGGTAATCGTTCAATCAAACCAATGATGAAGGTTTCTATGCCTCCAGCCCGTGGGCCAAAATCATTAGTTACAAATAGAGTTTTATTAGAAACGGCGTGCTCCAACTAAAGGCTTTCTTCCAAGAGAACCACTCGTTGTGATTTTCACACGTGAACCTGATCGTGGTGCATGCACCATCTTTCCACCACCGATATACATTCCAACGTGTGAAACTGGACGACCATAAAATAGAAGATCCCCGGGTTTAAGTGACTTCGTTGAGACTTGCTTACCCAAGCGCGATTGGGCAGCAGATGAATGTGGAAGTGAAACTCCTGCGGCTTGATAGGCACGCATCGTTAGACCAGAACAATCCCAGGTGACTAAACCAGCCGATCCAAATACATAGCGGTCGCCAATTTGCTTAAGTGCATATTTAATTGCAATTCCTGCGCGTCCGGAAATCCCAGAAAGAGCACGTGCTGCTGCCTGAGAATTTGCTTGGTCAGCATCTTCTTCTTGTGCAGCCAACTTTGCTAATCGCTCTCGCTCGGCTTTAGTTAACTTTGAAAGTAGAGCCTCAGCCTCTGCCAGTTTCTCTTGGGCTTTTGCTGATTGGGCTTTAAATTTCTTTTCAGCTGCAACCACTAGCGCCAACTTGTCGTTAACGGTCAGAGTAGTTGCACTTAAGCGTTGCTGAGCCGCTTCATACTTTCGAAGTTGGGCAGATTTACGTCGACTGATTGCATCTAGTGCGCCTGCTGAGGACAAATACAGAGTGGGATCTGAAGAAAAGAGAAGTTCAAGTGATTGACCGAGTCCCCCGGCCTTGTATTGTTCGATTGCAATTGTTCCTAAAGATTTTTGGAGTGCTGAAAGAGTTTCCCCCTGGACGGCAGCTTTAGCTTTGATGCCGTTGAGTGTGCGAGTCAGGGCAATTAACTTCACTTTCGCTTCCTGAGCACCTTCAGCTGCCGTGGTTGCTTCTTCTTCTAGATATCGCACCTTTGCCTGAATCTCGGCAAGTGATGGAGCCGCGTTGGCAGGGGCCATTAAGCCAACTGCCATGGCCACAGCCACGAGTGCGCAAGGAAGAATGCGGCGATACATGGTTTAAGGCTAACGAGGTTTATTGCGACATCTCAACTTATGAGCGTGATTTACGCCTGAGAATTCTCACAGAATCTGCAATAGTAGGACAAATGAGCACAGTTGCATCGCTGGTGGTCGGGCGAGATGGGTCCACATCAAAAGATAAGAGTTCTAACGGAGTTTCATCCGATGCCGATCGCAAAGCTTTTCTAACAAGGCGACGCAAAGTCGATTGCATATTAATTGGTGGAAATACTGCTCGCCATGAGCCTTACAAGCAGAGCCCAGTGCCTTTAGTAATTGTTTCCCGATCAACTATTAATCCAGTTGTTGGCAATGATTTATCACATTTATGGAACATGTCTCCTGCAGATGCCCTGGCAAAAGCTAAATCACAGTTTGGTGAAAGGATTTTAGTAGAAGCAGGAACATCAATTATTTTTGAACTCATCGATCAAGGTTTAATTGATCAACTAGAGCTCAGTGTTACGCCAGTAACCGGTGGTGATGATCCTATTGATTGGCAAGCTCTCCTGAATAGATTTAAAAACCATACCCACACTCATGTTGATGGAACTGATTTCTACGTAGCCAGTAACTAGAAAGCTGAAATAAGCGCCACGCCTGCAACAGCTAAGGCAATTCCGATGTATTGAACCCTCTGTAAACGCTCGCGCAAGAACTTAAATGCGAGAAGCGCAGTTGCTATCGGAAAGAGTGAGCCCAGAACCATCGCAATTGAAACCAAGCCCTTAGTACATGCAACACCTAGTAAAACGTTGGCTAAGAAATCTGCGACACCGATGAAAATAAGTGATGGGTATTCCTTTTTAGTAAACCCACCCATCGTGCGGAATTTGAGCGCTATGGCGATTGTTACAAAGAAAGTTGCCCCACGCATGGAGACCATTGTCATGAGTGCACTTGACTGCGAACCAATCGACATTGAGGTTAATGCTGTGCCAAATCCAAGTGCTGCACCTATCGCTAGAAGCAAAGGCTTTAGAGGAAGACCTTGAGAGAGCTCTGGACCACTGGCACAGAAAACTCCCACCAAAGCCAGCACTACACCGATGGAAGTAATTGTTGAAAGTTTGTCACCGTTAATCAATGCATACGTTAGGGGGACAATTGCTCCCATAGAACTAATTGGTGAGACAACGCCCATGCGGCCCGTTGATAAACCTGCATAAAGACAAAACAATCCAAAGTAACCAAATAACCCAGCAATGATTCCAGGGACTAAATATCCGCCAGATCCAAGTGCCTGTGCACTCCAAGCACCAGAGGCAAACATTAAAAATATGCCAAAAACTAAACCAAGAACTTGTGTGAATCCGAGTACTGCCAAAGGCGCATGCTTTTTACTTAAACGACCACCTTCAAAATCTGAAGTTCCCCACAAGATGCTTGAAAGAATTGCGAGTAGTGAGGCCATATGCACAAGGATACCGCCCTGCCTCCCATGAAAAGGACTCCTTACTGTTTATTCTTAAGCAGTGGATGCCAGAGGATTTGAAGATTTAGTCAACTCCTTACGTACCTTTACACCGCGCGCTGAAATCGTTTTAGAAGAGGTTCCAGCCCCACAAAAACTAGCCACATTTTCATTCGCATTTTCAGCCGATGTCAGTAATGGATTACTAGGCGATGACGAAGATGAAATAGCTTCAGGTCGATTCGTCTTATTACATGAGCCTGGCGGACAAGACACCTGGGAAGGTGAATTTCGTTGCGTAACTTTCGTCCGTGCAGATGTTGATCCAGTGATGCAACAGGATCCACTCCTGCCAGAGGTTGGCTGGAGTTGGTTTCTAGAAGCGCTAGAAAGTGAAGAGTGCTCACTAGCTGCGCCAAGTGGAACTGTCACTCGCGTATCAAGTGCCTCTTTCGGAAAACTATCCCCACGAAATGATGAATCAGAAATTGAGATTCGTGCTTCTTGGACACCTGCAATTACAGATCCCATTGAAATCATGAAACACATCGCTGGATGGTGTCGCTTGATTACTGATGTCGCTGGACTCGAACCAATTCCTGATGGCGTCTCAACTATTTCATCTGCCAGACGTCGTTAAGCCCGCTGATGTCTGAAGAGGTAACTGCAACACCACTGCTCATCCCCGCCGGTGGTACTCCTGCTGTCATTGATAATGAGGCATCTCTTAAATCTGCTTTAGAACAATTGGCAAAGGGAAGCGGTCCTTTTGCCGTTGATGCCGAAAGAGCCTCAGGTTTTCGCTACAGCGCACGTGCATATCTCATTCAAATTAAGCGCACGAACGGTGGATTACATCTGATTGACCCAATCCCCTTTGGTCCAGGTCACCCGCTGATACTTGAGCTCAACGATCTTCTTAATACCGATGAGGTGATTCTCCATGCCAGCACGCAAGATCTGCCATGTCTTCGAGAATTAGGAATCAACCCAAAGCGCTTATTTGATACTGAATTAGGGGGGCGAATTGCAGGCCTGCCCCGTGTTGGTCTTGGCCCACTATTGGAATCATTGATGGGTGTTTCACTTGCAAAAGAACACAGTGCCGCAGACTGGTCTGTGCGTCCACTGCCTCAAGACTGGCTGACATATGCAGCATTAGATGTTGAACTACTTGTAGAGCTGCGCGATAAAGTTGAAGCGCTATTAGTTGATGCTAAAAAAGACTCCTGGGCCAAAGAAGAGTTTGCTTCAATACTTTTAGCGCCGCCGCCGCCACCTCGTGTGGAACCATGGCGTAGAACATCTGGAATGCACAAGATTAAGCGAAAAGATCAATTAGCAATTATTCGTGAACTCTGGATTACGCGAGATGAGATTGCAAAGTCACTAGACATTGCGGGCGGAAAACTACTCAATGATTCAGCAATAGTTGAAATTGCACTTAATCCAGTTACAACTAAAAAAGAGTTTGAGAAAGTTCTACGCCCTCTTGGACTTCGGGCACGTTGGCTAGAGAATCTCAAGGCGTGGCTAGATGCGGTGGCCCGCGCAGTTGCTCTTGAAGAAAAAGACTGGCCTGCACTTCGCACTAATGCTGATACTTTGCCGCCAATTAAACTGTGGAGAGATAAATTCCCAGAAAAATTCGCACCACTTTCTCATGCACGAGCTCGCATAGAAATCATTGCTCAAGAGAACAACATTCCCGTGGAAAACCTGATTACCCCCGAGCTAGTTCGCCGCATTTGTTGGGCTCCCCCAACGCCATCAACATCTGAATCCTCTCCAGAGATTGTCAGGGAGCACTTGCTCTCACTCGGTGCCAGAAAATGGCAGGTGGATCTGGTCTCAGGGGCCATTACGGCCTCCTTGCTGGAAAAAGAGGCGCTTCCCACCCCGGAACCTGTGCCAGAAACCACACCAGAGGAAGCCTGAATTACGCAACATAAGAGTTGCGTAAATACCCCCCACCCTCTAGATTTTCTCCCATGTTGAGCACATTTATCATCGCCCTTCGCGAAGGCCTTGAAGCTGCCCTGATTATTGGCATTTTGGTCGCCTATATTCTAAAAACCGACCGCAGACATTTATTAGTCCCACTATGGAGCGGAGTAGCTGCAGCCATCGTTGGAAGTATTGGCCTTGGATTAATTCTTTCTAAAACTTCTGAGGAGTTAACCGAGCGTGCTGAGAAACTCTTTGTAGGAACAACTTCTTTCCTAGCCGTAGCACTTGTTACATGGATGGTTTTTTGGATGAAGCGCACTGCTCGCACTCTAAAGGCAGATCTACATGGCAAGGTTGATTCAGCCTTGCGCACAGGGCCTCTAGCCCTTGCTGGGGCAGCGTTTTTCGCAGTCATTCGTGAAGGCCTAGAAACCGCGCTCTTTGTCTATTCAAACTTCAACACAGTTGCAAATACAGGTAGTTCTGCACTGGGTTTAATTCTCGGATTTGCAGTTGCAATCTCTCTTGGATATTTGATTTTCAAATCTGCAATCAAACTCGACTTGAGCAAATTCTTCCGCTACACCGGAGTTGCTCTCGTTGTCGTTGCAGCAGGAGTTCTCTCATATGGAGTTCATGAGTTCCAAGAGCTCGGCTGGCTTCCTGGTGGAGAGTCATATGCCTGGGATGTTTCAAGCCTGATTCCTAAGGACTCATTGCTTGGCGCAACACTGGGTGGCCTTGTGGGCTTTGATAACACAACCTCATGGCTACAACTAGGAATCTGGACGATCTATCTCACAACTGTCCTTGGGGCCTATCTCTCAAAGCCTCGCACGCGTGCGCTAACCCCAGCCTAAGCGCTGTCACAATTCCTTACTGGCGGGTAACATAACCGCTATATCCACCCCTAGTAAAGGATCACTATGTCTCGCTCAGTTGTCTTAGTCGATGCCGTTCGTACCCCTTTTGGAAAAGCAGGGGGGATGTATGCAGGTACACGTGCCGATGATTTGATGGTGCGCGCAATTCGCGGACTCTTAGATAGAAATCCAAATGTTGACCATAGTGCAATAGATGATGTTGCCATTGCCGCTGCAACACAAACAGGCGATCAGGGAATGAACATCGGCCGCAGCGCCACTCTCCTAGCCGGATTACCAAATACTGTGCCTGGCTATTCAATTGATCGCTGGTGTGCAGGTGCATTAACTGCAGTGACAACTATTGCAGGCGCAATTGCTTTTGGTTCAAACGATATTGCTATTGCCGGCGGCGTGGAACATATGGGAAATCATCCAATGGGTGAACTTATGGATCCTAATCCTCGTTACTTGGCTGAAAAGATTGTTGAGCAAGATGCACTTGCAATGGGTTCGACAGCTGAAAGACTCCATGATCGTTTCCCAACAATTACGAAAGAACGTGCAGATAGATATGCACTTAACTCACAACTCAAGACAACTAAGGCATATGAAGCTGGATTGATTCAACGAGATCTCATTCCAATGGCTGCACGTAGTGCAGAGTTGGGTTGGACAATTGCAACAGTTGATGAAGCACCTCGTCCAGCAACAACAATGGAAGGTCTAGCGGGCTTAAAGACTCCCTTTCGTCCAGCAGGTCGCGTCACAGCCGGTAACTCTTCTGGATTAAATGATGGAGCAACTGCGGCGCTTCTTGCTAGTGAAGACAAAGCAAAAGAGTTAGGTCTAAGCATTAAGGCGCGATTGGTTACATACGCATTTGCTGGAGTGGAACCTGAAGTAATGGGATTCGGACCAGTTCCTTCAACGATTAAAGCACTTGCACAAGCTGGATTGAGTATTGAAGATATTGGCCTCTTTGAAATCAATGAAGCCTTTGCCGTACAAGTTCTAGCTTTTCTTGAGCACTTTGGAATTGCCGATGATGACGCCCGCGTTAATCCATTTGGCGGAGCAATTGCAGTTGGACACCCACTTGCATCATCTGGTGTTCGCCTGATGCTCAATTTAGCTAGATCTTTTGAAGCCCATCCAGAGGTGCGCTATGGCTTAACAACTATGTGTATCGGTCTTGGTATGGGTGGTTCTGTTATTTGGGAAAATCCACACTTTAATGGTCAGGTGAAATAAATGAGCGTAGATATCAAACTTCCAGAAGGTGCACCTGAAGAGGTTGTCACGCAAGCTCTAGTGCGACAGGTTGATTTAAGCGCGTTCGGCGCCAAAGGCGTCTTAGCTCTGATCACTTTAGATAACACTCTTGATCATAATCGCCCGAATACTTTTGGACCACAATCTCTACTTGCATTAGATGCAGCTATTACGGCAGCTACTGCGCTCAATCCAGCTGCAATTGCACTGACTGGTAAGCCATTTATTTTTGCCGCAGGTGCTGATTTATCGGCTCTCTCATTTATTACTAGCCGAGAGCAATCACTTGGTATCGGAAAATTGGGCCACGACGTCTTTCGCCGCTTAGGTGAATCAAAAATTCCAACATTTGCTTTCATCAACGGTTTGGCACTTGGTGGTGGTCTTGAAGTTGGACTTCACTGCCACTACCGCACACTTGCCTCCACAGCATTTACTGCATTGCCTGAAGTATTCCTTGGCTTAGTTCCTGGTTGGGGCGGTGCAACAATTTTGCCTAAGTTAATTGGTCCTGAGCGCGCTGTTCAAGTCATCATGTTAAATGCTCTTAATAACAACACCATGATGAAAGCAAAAGATGCTTTCAAACTTGGTGTTGTCGATGCTGTGTATGAACCTTCTGATTTCCTAGAGCGCTCCATTGCATTTGCAGCAAATGTTCTCAATGGAACAACTAAAGTTGAGCGCAAGGACTACAGCCAAGATCCAACTTGGGAAAGCGCTCTTGCAACTGGAAAAGCAGCTGCACTCAAAAAATATGGCGGCGCTGAAATAGCATCACCAATGAAAGCCCTTGAACTCATCAGCGCAGCCAAGAGCAACACATTAGGTTCTGGCTTTGATGCTGAAGATTTAGCTCTAGCTGATTTAACAATGAGTGATCCGCTGCGTGCATCTCTCTATGCATTCAATGTCATTCAAAAGAAGCGTAAAAAAGTAGAAGGAGCCCCAAAGCCAGCTCTTGCTCGCAAAGTGGGCAAAGTGGGAGTTGTTGGAGCAGGACTCATGGCTTCACAATTAGCACTTCTTCTTCTACGTAACCTCAAGTGCCCAATTGTTATGACAGATATTGATCAAGAGCGCGCCGATAAGGGTGTGGCCTGGGTTAAGAATGAGTTGGCTAAATTAGTCGAGAAGAAGCGCATGAGCGCTGAATCTGCAGCTCGTTTATCTCTACTTATTTCAGGATCTTCCGATCAAAACACATTTGCAGGATGCGACTTCATTATTGAAGCCATCTTTGAAGAACTATCTCTCAAGCAAGAGCTTTTCAAGAAGCTAGAAACAATTGTCTCTCCTGAATGTGTTTTGGCCACAAACACCTCATCACTTTCAGTTGAGCGCATGAGTGAAGGACTTAAAAATCCTGAGCGAGTTGTTGGTTTCCACTTCTTTAATCCAGTCGCGGTCATGCCATTACTTGAAGTTGCACGAACAAGCAAGACTGATGACGCAACCACCGCAACAGCAATCTCTGTGGGCAAAGAACTCAAGAAGACCATGATCATCTGCAAAGATGCGCCTGGCTTTGTTGTTAACCGATTGTTAACTCGCTTCATGGGCGAAATCACCGATGCAGTGGATGAAGGCACATCACCAGAGGTCGCCGATAACGCTATGCGCTCTATTGGTTTCCCAATGTCACCATTCCAACTTCTTGATCTAGTAGGACCTGGAGTTGCATTACACGTGTCTGAAACCTTGCACGCAAATCTTGGAGATCGCTACCGTATTTCACCAACAATGGCAGCAATGGTTAAAGAGGGCGTTAGAAACTTCTATGTTAAAAATGAAGATGGAAGTTATGGCGCGAACCCAGCAGCTCTAGCCCTTATTCATAAAGGTGATTCACCATCAACGGCTGAGCAAGTTCGCAGCCGTGCATTAACCGCACTTGCCGTTGAAGCGCGAATGATGCTTGATGAAGGTGTTGTTTCAACTGCTGCTGAGATTGATCTCTGCATGTTGATGGGCGCAGGATGGCCAATGCATCTAGGTGGAATATTGCCGTACTTGGATCGTGAAGGTATTAGCGAGGCTGCTTGCGGTCAGCGTTTTCATCCGAAGGGAGTTGCATCTCTTCCTTAAGAGTGCTGCTCCACTCAACAACGCTGCGTGAAATGTTTTGAGCTGTAATACCGATATCGCTCAAAATCTCACCACGCTTTGAGTGTTCAATAAACTCAAGTGGAACGCCTATGGAATGCAGTGGGATTAACACTCCTGCATCTCTAAACATCTCAGAGATGGCGCTTCCAATACCTGCATGTCTAATGCCATCTTCTAGAACAACAACACTCTTGTAGCGCTCTGCCATACGAACTAACGACTCTGGCAATGGCTTGACCCAACGTGGATCTATGACAGTTACTCCAACGCCTTCACGATATGCAGAAGATGCAGCTTCAACTGCAATGGCAGCCATAGCTCCAACGCTAATCATCAAAACATCTGCACTCTCACCGCGATAGAGAACGTCTATGCCATCACGTCGCTCGAATGCAGGAATATCTTCTTGCACTGCACCCTTTGGAAAGCGCACCATCGACGGAGCATCGTTAATTGCAACAGCTTCACGCAATAGTTCTTTAAGTCGCGCACCATCTCTAGGTGCTGCAACATGCATTGTTGGAACAATTCCAGTTAAAGCTAAGTCCCAAATACCATGGTGAGATGGTCCATCATCACCTGTCACGCCGGAGCGATCTAGAACAAAAGTGACTCCAGCCTTGTGAAGGGCAACATCTAAGAGCAATTGATCAAAGGCGCGATTAAGGAAGGTTGAATACACAGCAACAACTGGATGAAGTCCAGTGAAAGCTAGTCCAGCCGCACTAGTTACCGCATGCTGTTCTGCAATTCCAACATCAATTGTGCGCTCTGGATATGCGGCTTGGAATTGATCTAGGCCAGTTGGGCCAAGCATCGCAGCAGTGATTGCCACAATATCGGAGCGCGTCTTACCAATCTCAACTAACTCTTGTGCAAAGACTTTCGTCCACGATGTTCCACTCTTAGCCAAAGGCTCCCCTGATTCAGGATCAATAACTCCTACTGCATGGAACTTCTCAGCTTCATCGGCAACTGCCGGCTTGTGGCCCTTACCCTTTTCAGTAATGGCATGAACCAAAATTGGTGCACCATACTCTTTGGCTTGTTGCAGCGCTCTTTCCATTGCAGCAATATCGTGACCATCGATTGGGCCTAAATACTTAAGCCCTAAATCCTCAAACATTCCTTGCGGAGCGACAATGTCTTTGATTCCCTTTTTCATGCCATGCAAAGTCTCATAAATTGGCATTCCAACAACTGGAGTCTTATGGAGAACTTCTTTGCCCCAATCCAGGAACTTCTCATATCCGCTTGTAACACGCAGAGTTGAAAGATAGGTAGCTACTCCACCAATTGTTGGTGAATATGAGCGCTCGTTGTCATTAACAACAATAACTAGATTTCTCTTTTGTTCAGGAGCAATATTGTTTAATGCCTCCCATGACATGCCACCAGTTAGGGCGCCATCTCCAACCACGACGACTACATGTCGATCCTTGGCTCCTTGTAAGGAGAAACCTCTAGAAATTCCATCGCCCCAAGAGAGTGCCGTTGATGCATGTGAATTCTCGATGACATCGTGTTCACTTTCCCTGCGATTTGGATATCCAGAGATACCACCACGTTGGCGCAAAGTATCGAAAGCTCCACCACGGCCCGTTAGCATCTTGTGAACGTAGGATTGATGTCCTGTATCAAAGACAATGACATCCTTTGGTGATTCAAAAACTCTGTGAATTGCAACTGTCAGTTCGACAACGCCTAAGTTTGGGCCTAAGTGGCCACCTGTCTTTGAAACTTTTTCGATGAGCAACCCACGAATCTCTGCACTGAGTTCAATGAGTTCCTCGTGTGAGAGAGCAGCCAAATCGGCTGGGGAGTTAATCTGGCTCAACATGGGGTTAAGTTTAGATGCTTATGCGTTTAAGAGCGAGCGAAGAACGTACTGCATGATTCCACCGTGGCGGTAGTAATCGGCTTCTCCTGGAGTATCTATGCGCACAGTTGCAACAAAGCTCTTGCTTCCAGCAGTCACTGTGAGCTCCTTAGGAACTCCCCCAGTATTGAGTGCTGTGATGCCGCTGATTGAGAATTCTTCCTCACCTGTGAGGCCAAGAGACTGAGCACTATCGCCATTTTTAAATTGAAGAGGTAGGACTCCCATTCCAATTAAGTTGGAACGGTGAATACGCTCAAAGCTTTCAGCGATTACTGCGCGCACTCCAAGTAGCGCAGTTCCCTTGGCAGCCCAGTCACGTGAAGAGCCAGAGCCGTATTCCTTACCTGCCAAGATAACTAACGGTGTTCCAGCGCTTTGATAAGCAACTGATGCATCATAAATCGTTGATTGCTTTCCATCAGTTGCAAAGTTGCGAGTGAAACCACCTTCAACGCCATCTAGTAACAAATTCTTCAGACGAATGTTGGCAAAAGTTCCACGAATCATTACTTCGTGATTTCCTCGGCGAGAGCCATATGAGTTGAAATCTTTACGATCAATTCCATGTTCAGCTAAGTACTTACCTGCTGGTGAATCAGCTTTGATGTTTCCTGCAGGTGAGATGTGATCTGTTGTTACTGAATCTCCAAGAACTGCCAAGACACGCGCTCCAGAGATATCTACAACCGGAGTTGGCGTCTTTGGCATTCCATCAAAGTACGGAGGCTTTCTCACATATGTAGATTTAGGATCCCACTCAAAAACTTTTCCGACTGGTGTAGCCAATGACTTCCAACGGTGATCACCATCAAAGACAGAGGCATAATCTTTTGTAAACATGGCAGATGAAATTGAAGAATCAATTACTGATTGAATTTCAGCTGGTGTTGGCCAAATATCGGCTAGGTATACATCTTTACCATTTTGATCTTGCCCCAGAGAGTCTTTCTCAAAATCATGATCCATAGTGCCGGCGATTGCATAGGCCACAACCAAAGGTGGTGAAGCTAAGTAGTTCATCTTCACATCAGGGCTAATGCGGCCTTCAAAATTTCGGTTACCAGACAGGACTGCGGTCACTGCTAAATCTGAGTCATTGACAGCCTTGCTAATTTCAATAGGCAGTGGGCCTGAGTTACCAATACAGGTTACGCAACCGTAACCAACTAAGTGGAAGCCCAACGCTTGCATGTATTTAGTTAAATCAGCACGGTCATAGTAATCAGTTACAACTTTTGAGCCTGGAGCAAGAGTTGTTTTGACCCAAGGCTTTGATTTCAAACCTTTTTCAACGGCCTTTTTCGCTAGAAGTGCCGCACCAATCATTACTGAAGGATTAGAAGTATTTGTGCACGATGTAATGGATGCAATTACTACATCTCCATTTTTCACACGTGTTGACCCTGCTTTTACCTCTTCTCTAGATGTTTTGTCTGAGAAGTAAGTAGGCAAAATCTTTTCAAAAGCTAACTTTGAATCACTTAGAGAGATGCGATCTTGTGGACGCTTAGGTCCAGCAATAGATGGCACCACGGTCGAGAGATCTAACTCAACTTGCTCAGAAAAACGTGGCTCGACAGATGGGTCATGCCATAGGCCTTGCTTCTTTGCATACTGCTCAACCAAAGCAACTTGATCATCACTTCGCCCAGTTAGGCGCAAGTAACGCAAAGCCTCTTCATCGATAGGGAAAATTGCACATGTTGATCCGTATTCAGGACTCATGTTTCCAATAGTTGTGCGATTAGCCATAGGGACTGAAACCACACCTGGGCCATAGAACTCAACAAATTTTCCAACGACTCCGTGCTTGCGCAAGATTTCAGTAATGGTCAAGGCCATATCTGTTGCTGTAGTTCCAAGAGGAAGTTGACCCGTTAACTTAAATCCAACAACGCGTGGAATAAGCATTGACACTGGTTGACCAAGAAGGGCAGCTTCTGCCTCAATTCCGCCAACACCCCACCCTAGAACTCCTAAGCCGTTAACCATCGTTGTGTGTGAATCTGTTCCAACCACGGTGTCTGGATAAGCACGTAATACGCCCCCTACTGTGCGAGTCATGACTACGCGAGCTAAGTACTCAATATTTACTTGGTGGACAATTCCAGTACCTGGCGGTACTACCTTGAACTCATCAAATGCGGTCTGGCCCCAACGCAAAAAGCGATAACGCTCTTGGTTGCGCTCATATTCAATATCAGTATTTTGCTCAAAAGAATCTTTTGTTCCAAAAACATCTGCAATCACTGAGTGATCAATTACTAACTCTGCTGGGGCAAGAGGGTTAACTTTTGAAGGATCTCCGCCCAAATCCACGATTGCCTCACGCATTGTTGCAAGATCCACAATGCAGGGCACGCCCGTAAAGTCCTGCATGACTACGCGTGCAGGGGTGAACTGAATTTCAGTATCTGGTTCTGCTGCTGGATTCCAATTAGCTAGCGCCTTGATGTGGTCGGCTGTGATGTTAGCGCCATCTTCTGTGCGAAGAAGATTCTCTAAAAGAACTTTAAGTGAGAATGGAAGGCTATTAGCGCCCTCTATGCCGGAGATATCGAAAATCTCGTAACTCTTGCCCGCAACATCTAGATTCTTCTTTGCGTTGAAAGAGTTCTTACTCATCATCTCCCCTAATAAATCTTCGCTTTCTTGAGCGTCAAGATACCTTAGCGGGCTCAAAGCGCGCAACACATTCGATGTGATGTGTCATTGGAAAGAGATCAAAAGCTCTCAATTTTACGAGTGAATATCCACGTTCCAAAAAGTAACCAGTATCACGCGCTAATGCCGCTGGATCACATGCCACATAGACAATTGTTCGTGGCTTGAGTCTGGAAATTTCGCTGACCACTATTTTTCCAGCGCCATCGCGGGGCGGGTCTAGAACTACAACATCTGCCGAATTTATCCTTGGTAGGTGTGTGGCTACATCTCCAGTTATAACTTTAACATTTGTGTTTTCAGCAAAATTTCTAGAAGCATCAGAGGTTGCACTTTTGCTACCTTCGATGAGTTCAATTCTTCCCTCTGTTCCTACGAGCTCAATCAGTGCGGCGGCAAAAAGTCCAACACCTCCATAGAGATCCAAAACATGATCGGCGTTCTTAACTCCAGCAAAATCTCGGACAACTTCACTCAACACACTAGGAGCGTTGACATGGCCTTGCCAAAAAGAGTTATTGCTAACCTCTAAAGTTTTATCCAAAACCTTTTCATGCAAAATTGCTGGTCCTTCACTCAAACGAAACTTACTTTCTCCGCGAGTTGGCATAAGTGCAATGGAGCGTTCATCACTATTAGAGGCAGCTATCTCAACGCGCATATCCCCTTTCCACGTTCGAGCAGCTAATTCAGAAAATCCGATTTCCTTAGCCGCAACTAAACAATTAGAAACTGGAATCACTGTGTGGCTTCTAGATCCGATAAATCCTAGGCGACCATTTTTATCGGTTGTGGAAGTAATCCGAGAGCGCCAACCAAGTTCTGGTCCAACACTCTCAACTTCAACGGCGACTTCCATCTTTGCAATACGTGCAAATTGCTCAGTGATGACATCAGCTTTTAGTTTTCGTTGCCGCTCGATAGTTATGTGCTGAAAATCGCAACCTCCGCACCCGTTACGGTTTGAGTATTCACATGGTGCAACAACACGGTCACTAGATGCTTCCAAGGTTTCAACAACATCTGCGCGGTTAAAGGAACTTCCTACCGAAGTGATTTGGATGCGGCACTTTTCGCCGGGAATGGCATGGCGCACGAAAATAACGCAGCCTTCGTGTCGGGCAATAAAGTGGCCGCCGTGGGCAACCTTTTCTATTGTTACCTCGATAACTTCGCCGACCACAAGGGTTCTTTTCATAGTTGGTGCCACGGAACTAACCTTATGGGTGTAAGTTAATACATATGCACGTAGTCATCATGGGATGCGGTCGAGTCGGCTCATCACTGGCCACTGATCTTGAAGCAGCTGGCCACACTGTCGCTGTCATTGACCAAGCACGTGAGGCTTTTCGCCGCTTAGGTCCAAACTTCAAAGGCAAAACAGTCACTGGTGTTGGCTTTGACCGAGATGTTCTGCGCGAAGCTGGAATTCAAGATGCCGATGCATTTGCTGCTGTTAGTAATGGTGATAACTCAAACATTCTGGCCGCACGCGTTGCGCGAGAAACTTATGGCGTTCAAAACGTTGTAGCTCGTATTTATGATCCAGGTCGTGCTGAAATTTATCAGCGTTTAGGTATTCCAACTGTTGCGACAGTTCTTTGGGCAACAGATCAAATCATGCGCAGATTGCTTCCAGAAGGTTCACGCTCTGAATGGCGCGATGCCAGCGGAACCGTCCAACTGTGTGAAATGCACCCACACAATGATTGGTATGGTCGCCAGATTCTTCTTATCGATGAACTCACCCCAGCTCGTGTTGCATTTATTACTCGCCTTGGAGTTGGCCTCATTCCTGACGAACACACCGTTTTGCAGCAAGGCGATCTCATCCATGTGATGGTCGGCGATGAAGACATTGCTAAGACTGAAGAAATCCTTGCTAATTCACCAGATGGAGAGCGTCAATGAGAGTTGCAATCGCTGGTGCAGGAAATGTGGGTCGAGCCATTGCGCGCGAACTTCTCGATAACGGACACCAAGTTTTACTCATCGATAAAGATCCCAAAGCCCTAAAACTTGAGAGTGTTCCAGATGCTGAATGGTTGATGGCAGATGCTTGCGAAATTACATCTTTAGATAATGCCCACCTCAATACATGCCAGGTTTTAGTTGCTGCAACAGGTGATGACAAAGCAAATTTAGTGACATCACTACTGGGCAAAACTGAGTATGGCGTGCCACGTGTTGTTGCTCGAATTAACCACCCAAAGAATGAATGGCTTTTTGACTCCTCTTGGGGTGTAGACGTAGCGGTATCAACTCCTCGCATCATTGCAGCCCTTGTTGAAGAGGCTGTAAGTGTTGGTGATGTTGTTCGCTTGTTCTCATTCAAAAAGGGTCAAGCAAATCTTGTGGAGTTAACTCTTCCTGATGGATCATCATGTATTGGAAAAACAGTAGAAGAGATTGAACTTCCAGAAGATGCAGCTCTTGCAGCAATTGTTCGAGATGGCCGTGTAATTACCGCCAAAGCCCATGATGTTTTTGCTGCTGGAGATGAACTTCTATTTGTTGCTTCTTCTGATGCCGAAGCCCGCATTAAATCTTGCTTTATAACTAGCTAGATTTGATCACAGGCGGAGCAGTTTTAATCACTAACCAACTTCCATAGGCAGTAGCAAAAAATAACGGATAGCCCATCGCAAGATTGACTGTGCCAAGTAAGTTCACATTTCCACTGCGATAAATTGGGTACTGGACCGCAATGCGAGAGAAGAACATGGCAACCCAAATCCAGCTAGCCCGTGTGTACACCTTTTTGCGTGCTGGATTTTTGCGCCATTCAAAGTTTTCACCTAGCAATGGGCCGAGAACAATTCCAAGTAATGGCCACCCAACAAGATTTGCCACTAAATACGCAGTTCCATACGCAAGATTTGTGAGTAGTTTGGGAATGTAAAAGTCAGATGCGTTGCCAGAACGATTGGCAAAATATGCACATATCAAAACACCCAAAATGCCCGAGACTGAATGCTGAATCGTGTCTTTTTTGGCCAAACGTAAAATTGCTAGAAAGATTGAAAGACTCAAGGCCGCAATTATGGCTTCTCGTAGATTGTTTCTGACGTTAAAAGTTACTAGGAAAATTACTGCAGGCAGACCCGAATCAATGAGCCCTTTCTTTCCGCCAAGGGCTTTTATTACAGTCTCTTTATCTTGATTATGTTCGCTCATGCCACTCCCGTTGATCCAAAACCATCGCTACCTCGACCAGATCCAGGTAGTTCTTCTACTTCGATGAACTCGGCTCTTTCAACCTGTTGAATAACTAATTGGGCAATGCGATCGCCCTTTTTAAATGCAACTGATTCTTTAGAATCATGATTAATCAAAATACAGGCAATTTCACCACGATAGCCAGCATCTATGGTCCCAGGAGTGTTCACCAATGTAACTCCGTGTTTAATTGCCAAACCAGATCGAGGATGAACCAGCGCCACATAGCCATCAGGAAGTGCGATTGATATGCCAGTTGGAATGAGCGCGCGCTCCCCTGGCGCTAAAGTGAAATCTTTTGTTGTTACTAAATCAGCTCCAGCATCGCCACCTTTTGCATAGTGTGGAAGTGGAACCGAGGGATCCAAGCGCTTGATCAAAACCTTAAGTTGGCTCATCTACGGATTAATCTCAAAATCAGGATCAACAAATGCCAGAATCTCAGGACTTTTTGCAATGTGGTCTAAGTACTCCTTAGGCGCATTATTGAGGAAATGATCCATTGGAACAATGACAAATAAAGCAGCCGCACGAACAGCCAAAGGACCATCTGGTGTGTCTAAGCGACCTTCAGCAGAGGAATAAACCTTGCGATTTACTTGACCAGTAATTTTTGCAGTGATGTGCAAGGTTGAACCCATTGGAACAGGTTTTAAGAAATCTGTTTCTAGCCGCGCAGTAACCGCAGGCGCACGAAGTAACCACATCAACTTTCCAAGTGCTTCATCAAAGGCGAGTGAAAGTAATCCTCCGTGAGCTAAACCAGGTGCTCCTTGATGATTTTCAGTAACAGTAAATTGCGCAGTAATGTCGGCGCCATCACCTGCATATGCAACAAGGTGTAAACCAGTGGGATGGAGTTCGCCACAACCAAAGCAGTGACCAAAATGTGAAGGAATCTTTGAACCAACTGGCGGAGCTTTTGGATGTCGCTCTGGAATGATGGCACCTTCAGGTGGCACGGTAGAAGCGATACGGCTCATGAAGCAAAGACTATCCGATAGCGTATGACCTATGCGATACCGCGAAGTGATCCGTATGCCACTATGGCTACTCGCACTTATTTACTTCTTTTTCCTATCCTTTGTTCTCTCAGTATGGGCTGCCCTCGGAAACTCTGCAGCGTTGGTTACATTTCTTGCGCTCAGTGCCCTTTTGGTTTTGATTTCCATCCGCACGCGCTTAATTATCCAAGTTGATCACTCTGAACTCATGGTGGGCCGAGCTCACATAGAGTTGAAATACATAGGTGAGGTCACAGAGTTAGATACCGCAGCGATGAAAACCCTCAGATCTCGTGATGCAAATCCAATGGCCTTTTTAGCATTTAGGTTTTGGTCATCAACGGGGGTGAAAGTAGAAGTAAATGATGAACGAGATGAAACGCCTTATTGGTTAATTACTAGTAATAAGGCGAATCAACTGGCTAAAGCTTTAAAAGAGAATTAATTACACTCTTTACATACAGCCTTGGCACCTTCACCTTTTGCAAGCTGAGTGATGTGATGCACAAGGAAACAACGTGAACATGTGAATTCATCAATCTGCTTTGGTACTACTCGAACTGCTAATTCTTCACCTGATAAATCTGCACCAGGTAGTTCTAGACTTTCAGCAGCTTCTGCTTCATCAACATCGATCTGGCCGGATTGAGCATCGACACGTTTAGCTTTTAATTCTTCTAACGACTCTTCATGTAGTTCTTCATCGGTTTTTCTGGGTGTGTCGTAATCTGTTGCCATTGCTCTCACCTCGATTCCATACTTGACTAGTTCCTGCGGGCGCATCATGGCGCACATCAGCCTTTACTGTTGCTATAACGCTCGGCGTGTCGGGGTTATTCCCCCCTCACTTGCACCTTTTCTATCGCCGCAGCCAGTGTTGCATCGACCCTGCCATGAATAGCAGTCCCACCCTCTACATACACCTCAGAAAAGATTTCTCCACGCTCATGAATCTCATGCACTAAGTCGCCTCGCTCATATGGAATCACGGCATTAATTTCAACTGATGGCCTTGGCAATGAACGCTCAATTGCATAAACCAGACCTTCGATACCAAAGCCAGTTCTCACTGAAAATGCATAGCTATTTGGTTCTTTCCGCAAAATCTCCATGACAACCTCAGGATTAGCAACATCAACTTTGTTAATCGCAATAATTTCAGGAATATCTCCCCCACCAATTTCTGCAATCACTTCTCGAACTGCGCGAATCTGTTCAAATGGATCTGGGTGAGATCCATCGACAACATGCACAATAACATCAGATCCAGATACTTCTTCAAGTGTTGATTTAAAGGCGTCAATTAACTGATGAGGTAGGTGTCGAACGAATCCCACGGTGTCACTTAATGTGTAAACACGACCATCGCTAGTTTGCGATTTTCGTACTGTTGGATCAAGTGTTGCAAAGAGTGCGTTCTCAACAAGGACGCCCGCATCAGTGAGGCGATTGAGCAGTGATGATTTACCAGCATTGGTATATCCGGCAATAGCAACTGAGGGGATGTTAAAGCGCTTGCGCTCTTGTCGTTTGGTATCACGTGCGACTTTCATCTCAGCAATCTCTTTGCGCAGCTTTGCCATCTTGTCACGGATTTTGCGTCGATCGGTTTCAATTTTTGTTTCACCTGGACCACGTCCACCGATACCAGCACCACCGGCTGCGCGACCACCAGCTTGGCGTGAGAGTGAATCACCCCAACCACGTAGTCGTGGGAGTAGATATGCAATTTGCGCCAGCTCTACTTGCGCCTTACCTTCTTTGCTTTTAGCGTGCTGAGCAAAAATATCTAGAATCAAAGCGGTGCGATCCACAACCTTTACCTTGATCTTCTCTTCTAACTGTCGAAGCTGGGAAGGAGAAAGTTCTCCATCGCAAATCACGGTGTCAGCCCCAGTTGCACCAACAATCTGTTTCAGCTCAGCAACTTTTCCAGAACCAATATATGTCGCTGGGTCTGGTTTATCGCGACGTTGAATAATGCCTTCCATAACTTCTGAACCTGCAGTTTCGGCCAGTGCTTTAAGTTCTGCTAAAGAATTCTCAGCCATCTCTGAAGTGCCCTCAGTCCACACACCTACTAAAACAACTCTTTCAAGCTGTAACTCACGATTTTCAACCTCAGTAATATCTTGGAGCTGTGTAGAAAAACCCTTTACGCGTCTTAATGAATGACGTTCTGAAAGTTCTTGAGTAGGATCTACTAATTCATCCTCATCACTGGCGTCGTATTCAGCGGCAACGCGCGCGCTTTCAGCAAGCAGAGCTTCAAACTCGTCATCAAACTCTTTATCAGGCAAGTAGAAACTCCGAAATATCCACATCTTTCACTAGAACTGCAGGACCAATTAATGTGGCGTTGGAGTGTCCATCAATAGAAACTTCTAGACGTCCCCCTGGTGGATTGATTATCCAATGTGCTGGAAGTCGTTGCTTTGTATGAAGGGATGCAGCAAGTGCAACAGCGCATGTTCCTGTGCCACATGAGCGCGTTTCACCACTTCCTCTTTCAAATACACGCATTGTTACTTCGTTATCTCCCGTGATCTGAACAAACTCAACGTTTACACCTTCAGGATAAGTGTCCTTTGGTCTAACAATCGGAGGGTCATCTAAGGCGCCTACCTGAGCAATATCATCAACAAATACAACTGCATGGGGATTACCAACATTAATGTTGTAACCATTCCAAATATGCCCATTATTTGCTGCAGTTATTGCTATCTCTTCATCACTAACTTTGCCCATGTTTACGGAGATATCGCCAACCATCGGCACGCGTAAATGCTTCATTCCATCACGTGTGTTAATCCCAAAAATGCCCTCAGGCACATGGCCACGTTCCACTAAATATCTGGCCATCACTCTTATGCCATTGCCACACATTTCTGCCAAAGAGCCATCAGCGTTGCGATAATCCATAAACCACTTATCATCACGCTTAACAATTCGTATTAATCCATCTGCACCAATACCTGATTCGCGGTTACAAATAGCAGCGGTCTGGGCAGTAGTTATGGATTGCTCATCTTTTGGGTCAAAAACGAGAACAAAGTCATTTTCAGTCCCGTGACCATACGTTGCAATCATTAGCGTTAGTTTATCTTCTCTAGATGTTGCAGTGCAGTTTCAAGACGCGGTTGGGCTTGTGATATCCACTTAATTCGATCATCACGCGAAAACCAAGTCTCTTGGCGACGGGCGTATTGGCGTGTGGCCCGCTTTGTGTCCTCTTTGGCTTCTTCCTCACTCCAAAGCCCATTCTTCATAGCAATCAGTTGTGAATACCCTAGAGCTAATTGAGCAGTGCGCCCGGAAGTAATTCCATCTTTGAGTAAGTGTTCAACTTCTTCAACAAAACCTAACTCCCACATTCGATCAACGCGCGCACTTATTCGCTCACTGAGATGATCTCGGTCCATCACTAATCCGAACTGAACTGCACTGGGATATCGAGTGCTTGCCTCTCGTGGCAGATTTGCTGTGAATGGTTTACCTGTAATTGCAATTACTTCTAGTGCACGAATGACACGTCGAGAGTTTGCGCGATCAATTGCAATGGCGGCTGCTGGATCAAGTTTTTCCAAACGCTCAAACAGCGCATTTATCCCAATAGTTGCTAATTCAAGTTCTAATGACGCCCGAACGACAGGATCAGTATCTGGGAAATTCAAATCATCCAAAATTGCTTTGATGTATAGCCCCGTGCCACCAACGACGATGACATCTTTACCGCGGCCATGGATTTCACTTACTGCATTACGTGCTTGTTCTTGATACCAAGCAACCGTTGAATCCTGCGTGACTTCCAAAACATCGAGCATATGGTGGGTGATTCCTGCTCGCTCGCTCACGGGAAGTTTTGCGGTGCCAATATCCATACCTTTATAGATCTGCATCGAATCAGCATTAATGATTTCAGCCCCTAAGTGTTGGGCCAGTGAAATTGCTAAATCGCTCTTTCCGGTTGCAGTTGCCCCACAAATGACAATCAACTTCATACTTTTAACGTCGGCATTCCTAGTAATGTCGCTGCACTCTTCTTTTCTGCAGTGCGTGCTGCATGCGCATCTCCCCCACGCGTAGCTCTTACTGAACCAGGAGTTCCTATTAAGTAGTGCGCTGAAGCTTCAGTAATAGAAACTTCCACCTCATCACCTGGTCGTGCATCAATGCTGTTTGCAAAATGTACAAGTCTAAAATCTTCACTTCGCCCAGTCATGCGCGCTTGTGCTTCATCTCTGCGGCCTTCATAATCGCCAACTAATACTTTGAAATTCTTACCTACTGCTTCTTGATTCACTGATAGAGAAATCCCCTGTTGATGGTTATGTAAACGCGTATAGCGCTCACCAACTACTTCAGGTGAAACCTGATCTGGCATTGATGCCGCTGGTG
>Ga0209770_10000387_pt1 | contig 24495 bp, 31 predicted proteins | sample LauGreSu1BDMLBDD_2_FD_187572 | JGI IMG/M metagenome (GOLD analysis project Ga0209770, IMG submission 187572) | Freshwater lake microbial communities from Lake Michigan, USA - Su13.BD.MLB.DD (SPAdes) (version 2) | ecosystem: Environmental > Aquatic > Freshwater > Lake | place: Lake Michigan, USA...
GATCACGTCCATCTGTGAGTTAGACTTCACTCCGAGGATGATGTCCTCGATGCGAGTGTACGTCCTACGGTAGTAACCAAGCTCAGGAACGTCGTTGCCTTTCCAGAAGAAGTAGAACGTACGCTCACGCACTTGAGGCACACCATGAAGCAGGCTCTTGGTGCGATACATGGTCATCGTATAACCGTTCTTGCGACCGATCTCGATCAGCTGCTTACGAATAGGCTCACCGATCTTGCCGACGAAGCCCGGAGCGTTCTCACCCCAGAATACTTCAGGCTTCATCTCGCCTAGCACGTACTCGGCAGTCTTGATCATCCACTGGTTGTTAGGGTTATGCTCTCCGTAACCCATCGAGAAGAGCGAGAGCCCGGCGCATGGACAAACTGATGATACGACGTTGACTTTGTGAGGATGTGTTCCTCCCTTGTCGAGAACGTGATACGGTACCTCGTGGTTCCAATAGTTGAGTAGGTGTGACTCATTGTCCTTGAAGGCGTCGTATGATAAGATGTAATCCGGCCTAGACCCAAACACTTCTGTCGAGGCGAGTGCTTCTCCTCCGATCAGAGGGATGATGGTGGCGTGTGTGATGTTGCTCATGCGAATAATCCCATAACTGAATTGGCCTGATGCTGCTTCGTGTTGTACTCTCGGCCCTGCCAGTGTGGATAGAACTCACGAGAGAGGTGTACTGATTGCGGCTTCTCCATGTATTTGAAGTCTAGCTCGCCCTTATTATTCTTTAGCTTCTCGCACCAGCGGAAGAAAGTAACTCCATTGCCCTGCTGCTTGATGGCTTCGTCGATGAAGATGTCGCGAACGTTGTTGCGCTCATCCCATGATCCATAGAACGGAGTCTTCTCATACCAGCCAGTCTTCGGAATGGAGCGCGACTCGTTCTCGATGGGGAGAGGCTCGTAGATCTTGATCTCAGAGCCGGTGACATTGACGATGTATTTAGCTTCGTCAAAATACTTCTTTACAAGGTCACGAGTCGCAGAATCAGGATCAGGCTGACGCATGAGATGATGACGTATGTCGATATTGCCAAAGTAGAACTCCAATTGCTTGAATGGAATCTTGTCAGTAGGATAGAAACTCTTGAGCCCCATCTTAAGGGCGCCGTGAAGAGTCTTGAACGGCACTGAATTTACCATCCAACCAGGACGATACATGCAGATAGCATGGCTGTCACCCATGGCCGCCTTGTCGTACAGAACTAACTCATTCGGATTGACTATCTCAGCCGTAGAGATCATGCGCTGGAGATTAGGCCAGTCTACCTCGGCCCACATCGGATTGATCTCTTTGTTCTTCTCTTGCATCAGCTTCATCTTATGCTGAAGATCCGCGTAGTAGTCAGGATGCGGGATCATCAACGAGTAGACTTTGCCTTTGAACTTAGAGAAGTTCACGAAGTTGTCGATATAGGGGAACTCCTTCAATCCACCGAACAGATTGAGATGACCAGACCAGTCGTTACCATGATAGACATACAACTCTTCGAACTCATTGAAGTCTTCGTGATAGAAGTCGAGCGTCATGTTGACGGTGACGTCTTTGCCAGATTGGCGGATCTGATCGGCATAGATTACTCCCTGAGCAGCGCGATGGCTGCTCAGGTTACTTGCGATAGTAATGAAGGGGGTTGCTACTAATGCTCTCATTTCAAATTCTTGTCCCAGTCACGATACGAGTCTATTGTATCTAGTATAGCAGGATTTGTTAGCAGTGGTTCACATCCTACGTTCCACATCAGTACGTTTTTTCCCGAGTTCTTCGGAATGTACTTCCAAACTTTGGCGTCATACGTCGATATTGCAGGGAATGGTGGCATATTAGCTGATTTTTCAGGAGTAGTAAAGGGCAAGGGCTCCGAGATGACATCAGCTCTTCCAAGTTCTCCAGCCTTAAGATTTCGAGCGACAGCCACACAGGTGAACTTAGCCTTAGGCCAAGCGATCTGTAAAGCTCGAGACAGTACGCCAGTGGAGATGGCGACATATACTTCATCTGGAGGATCGATCTTACTAGCAGCATGAACGATGCCAGCAGTAGCAAGCTCGTGCTTAAGTCCAAGGGGTACGAAGAATGCGTCATTATCGCCTGCCCATTTCGCTGCGTATTGGTTGAGGATCGGCATAGCTGCGATGCGCTTGAAGTGTACTTCAGCGCCTTGTTCGATGCAGCATGCTTGGTGATGAGACACGACTTTAGAAGCCGGCATGAATAGCACGACTTTCTTATTGTGATGCTTGGCCACGTCTAAGATAGAAACTCCAGCTAGACCTGTGCGTGGCTGAGAGTAGACGATCGTACTGTGATTCATCTTCGATGCTAGGAGATCACCTGCTCGAGTCTTAGTGCCTACGATGAGGTCGTCTCGAACTACGCGAACTCCCTCGTGCTCGATAACTACTGGGTCCGGGTTGTACGGAGTCCAGCCCGCTGCGAGATTCAGATAGTACTCGCGGGCCTCCTCATACGTACAACCCGGCCAGAGCTGAGCGTCTTTGTTGATACCGTCCTGAACGTGTGTATCATGTGCCATCAATTCAACCTGTCATACTTGTTTGTCTTGAGAGACCACTCTCGCGGATACACCCAATCATAGGGGATCTGCTTGGTAGTGGACTTGATGCCCTGCGTAATCGCGATGTGCTTATAGAAGAAGCAGAGCTTATCTTCTAAGTTCAGATACTTCTGACGAACCATCGGATTCGAGGGATGATGATACAAGTATACCATATGTTCAACAAATTGTACACCATGTTTATTTGTAGGAACATAGCTTCCATTGAAATGAATATCATACTTCACCTTGCTCATAAGAGGCTGACAGTCGAAGACTTGCTGTAGTCCGTCGAAGAAGCCAGTGCCACCGTGAAGGAAGCTCTCAGGATCTACCAATTCAGGATGAGACATAGCCACGTGACGAGCGGCGTTCTTACAAGGATACATCGCGTTGCGGAATCCCTGCTCAGTTACGAAGTGCTCGTTGAGGATCTTAGCGAACTCCATCATCGTGTACGGCCTGTTCTTACCGACTAAGACGTGGCTAAGAGCCTTAGCTGCTTTTTGAGGACCGTAAAGGAGCCACTCTTCTACCTTCGTGCCCTTAGGATAATAGATCTGAAAGAGGTCAGACCTGCAAGGACGATTGCCTTCATTGATATAATCGCGCAGACCAGATTGATTACCGCTATGCCAAGATAAGAACGTCTTCCAGTGTTCGTTAGTGAATGAGAATAGGATACACGCGTGAAGAATTTCTTCAGGTTCTCGATAGTCTTTGAGATACTCTACGAACGGACACTCGTCCCAATGCAGGCGATGAGAGAACTGTTGATAGTTATCTCTGAGGAGGGAGTCTTCGCGCTCGTCATATGCGCGACAGAACTCGAAGAACTTCTCATTTCGCTCTTCCTGTGTCCAGTCTTTCATCCAACTACGGCTCGGCTTGCCGCTAGGAAGCATATCAACGACGGCTAAGTTATTATACACGATGTCTCTAGAAGTGTCAACTGGAAATAAGCTCAATGTAGTTTCCTCGCCATCTCTTTATACTTATCGACAGTCAGTCCAGCTTCTCGCAAGATCTTATCGTCTGAAGGGTGGGCAGACATGCCATTAAAGGTTTTGACAAGACCGAGGTCGAGCATTGCACGCTGCCTTCCGAACGGGTGATCTTTGATTCGACAGCTTGACCATACGCCGTCGAAGTCCAGATGGTCGTAGTGTGCACCAGGTCTGATGTAGTTTTCGACCCAGCGTATGAAGTCGCAGCAAACGTCTTCCGCATTGTACGGAAGAGATCCCGTATCCGCATAGATTTTCTCCATCACTTGATCTAGAAATTGGTCTTGGTTCATCTTCTTAGTAGGAGTCGCGAGATAAGAGATACACTCGCGGGCGTTGGTCCCGTAGTAGAACATACTATCTAAGTTGACATACTGTGGATACCAGTCGGCGATGTCTGCCAACACTGCAGCGTACTGGAACTGATAGACACGGAGACCGTTCTTCTTGTTCCAGTCGAACATCCACTCTCCCATCTCGCGAAGGTCTTTCTTGGCATTGCTCTTCTGCAGCCACTCAGCCATATCTCTAGCGAGGCGAGGCGCGAACTCAGACAGATAGTAGTCGCCGTTCCTCTTGTATGAAGAACCCTCAGGCGGTTTGGGGAATGCAGGAAACTGGTAGCCGACAGAAGTATAGAACGGAGTCGGATAAGCATTGACCATCTTTGCCATCTCTTCGATGGTTCGAGCTTTATGCAAGTCGAAGAGGATGGTGTTGTGGTAACCGGATGGCTGAGTCGCGTAGTTGATGGCAGAACCACACACGCGATGAAGAATGAAGATGTAGAGCCACTCGGGCAGGTCAAAGTCTGTGTGCTTGCCTGTCCAGGCATGAGCTACCATCTCACGCTGGCGAGTAACTTTGCCGGCCTGCATCTTCGGCCAATACGGATGGTCCGGAGTCCACCCGTAGTACGCGTCGTTGACTATTTGAGAGAAGCCGGCGAGCTTACGTTCTACTACGTCGTAGAGAGTCACCTTCTCCATCAAGTCGTCGTTCATCTCAGAGTCGGCGTGGTCGATCATGCCGTGTGGAGGCTTAGTAGAAGTATTGCACTTCTCCTGCTGATCCTTAGCCATTTCGAAATAACGAAGGAACTCGTCGTAGTAGACTGTTGGCTCAATCCTCATTCACATACTTTCTGATTAACTCTATCATGGTGTCGTTAGGATCGTAGTCTCCGATCTTATTTAGACTACGATTCTTGAATGAGGGATGATATAGCTTCTGGTGAGGTATGCCGATTTTAGTCATTGCTGCTGCCGCGTGATTACCGAGAGCTATGACTTTCTTGAAAGGAGATACTCGTTCTTTGAGAAGATCATACCTGATAACTTTACTGATGATCGAAGTATCCACGTCTTCGATGTGAGGTACGATGTTGCAAAGATCCCATTCAGTAATTCCTGCCCCGTGCATCCAGCCATTAACTCTTACAAAAGAGCTGTTCTTTGTCGGCTTCGTAGCTGAAGAAGGACACAGACCAATCAAGATAAGCGAATCGCTTCTCTTGTGTCCAGGCATGAAATCGATCATGTCTTTCTGTGTGTAACCAGCGGTAAGATAACAATTACGAATATGCAGTTCCTGCATATGCTTGTCTAAGTCAGTTTCAAACTTTGCTGCTCGTGTCATTGAGGATCTCATAATATATGTCTGCTTCAGTTAGCATTTGTTGACTAGTCATCCAAGACTCGCCCCACGGTCCAGTAAGGAGTTCGAATGAGAACTTCATCACTGCTCGCTTGATTCCTGCTTGAATGACGCCTTTGGCACACTCAGAGCAGATAGGCAGTCCTGTTACATAGAGGGTGGAGCCGTTAAGAGATACGCCTGAGTGACACGCGTTGTAGATGCAGTTCATCTCTGCATGTACGATGTACTTAAGCTTTACCTCTCGGTCGTTGAGACGAGAAGGCGAATCCTGAATGCCGCGAGGGAATCCATTATACCCCTGCGATAAGATACGCTTATTCTCGTCTACGATCACGGCTCCGATCTTTGTCTTGTCCTTGGACCAAGAGCCAATCTGCTTGGCTAGATCTAAGAACCTATCGTCCCATTGATAGTGGGTTGTCTTCATCACTTCACCAGATGGAAGTGGTGTTCGTATACGTGAAGCGATCCGACGTTCCAGATAATAGGCCCAATCTCAACTCCTAGATCTGCTGCAAGAGATTGCTGGACATAAGACTGCCAAGCATAATCGTTCTTATAGCCGAATACGACATCGTTGGATCGCATGTTAACAATGGCATAAAGTTCGCCAGACCGGATGAGATACTGAACTGTATTGGTGCACATGAAGTCTGATCGTCCATTCGTGCAGTATTCATATTGCATCTCCGGTCGAGTGTAGATCATGATGCCACGGCGAGAGTTCGGATTCTTCTTCAACTCATCATAGCAGCTCTTATACTGGTTGATGTTACCGTCCGACCAGACGCACCAGCCGTAGTTGGAGTTGATGAAGCCGTCCTTATCAGCGACTTGCTGCCAGATAGCAGGAGGTCCACCGGGAATATCGTTAACGTTTAGAGACATAGACCTGTACCACTCTAACTCGCGTTCGACGTAGTCCTTGTTGACAGTACCGAAGATAGATGGCTCGTCGGCGTAGAACTGAGCGCCGATCATCTCGACGGTCTTGACGCCGGTCTTATCGGTGACGAAGTGCTCATACGCGAGCTCAGTCAAGAAGTACTTGCGAATATCAGCTACGTTCATCATTAGTCTGCACCCCTTGCACCGATGGACCACGATATAGCACTCGACAAATTGTCTTTCAGATCAGCGGTCACGCCGGGATGAGTCTCACGACCTGAGCTGCCGACTTCGCCAATAAAGCCACCACCATACCAATCGTTGCTCTTAGCCGCATCATCGAACCAGACTTCTCTAGGAACGACGTTGACTTTCTTGGTAGTATCGATCTTACGATTAAGGAAGTCACGGTCAGATTCTTGACCGTCTACCATGCCACGAGAATACGAGACATAGAACGAGGCGTAGTTGATCAGGTCCTTGGCCGAGTCTTCAAGAGATTCGAAGTTAGGCTTGTAGTTCGGGTCGTTCTGCATGGCTTCCATGACCGAACGCATACGCAGTACCTTAGCCTGAATGATCTCGAGGATAGTCAGGCAACCGGAAGGATAGTAGTCAGCCTGCTTAATCGTCGAGTTCGGGTTCTGGTAATCATTGGCCTTCTTGTTCTGCAAATCGATGCATTCGCGAAGGACATTCACTGAGTAGCGTTCGGTCATGGCTATGCTCCATTAAGGGTTACTGTTGCCAGTATACCACTTACTGCTTATAAGAGGAAATGGAAAGTTTGTAGAGATTAGAAATAATCGTAGGATCATCGATCTCCTTGACCATCTTCATCTTTCCGAGATCGTACATGCGAGTCGGAGTCTTACGAGGACCGAACTCTTCAAGAGTAGTGAAGCTATCCTTAGAAGCTTCATAGATCTTGACAGTCTCGTCTTGAGAGGTAGGGTTGGAGATGAAGAAGAGCTTGTCGGCGTTGTCTGCCTTATACCACTGGCTCTTCTCGAGCGGCATGGCATAGTGCTTACGAATGACAGTGCGAGTCTTGACCTCGATCTTCAACGGCTTCATGCTAGAAACCATTGAGGCAGAGATGTCCTTATGCATGTCATAGGTGTTCTCGCTCAGAGAAACCATCTTGTATTCACCACTATCCTTAAGATACTGGAGAACGAGCTTCTCGCCGATAGCGCCGGTCTTTTCGATGTTTGTGTTGCGATCCATGATTTGTGTCCTTTGATTTAAGATTTAAGAGTTACACTTACTCGAAGATTTTCGAGAGAGTGCCGTGATTGCCGGTATGATCCGGCCCGACCCAGCCCGGAGGCTTGATCAGATCTGGCAGACCCAGAGGGTTCGGCCTAGATTCCTTGACGCCGACCTGCTTATTGAGGTTAGCATTTAAAACTTCATCCCATGCCTTATTGGCATCGACGCCATACGCATCGAGAGTACCAATAGCCACGACGCAGAGATCGATCAGAGCATCGACGACGTCTTCAGCGGACTTGGCATCCTTCATCTCGTCGAGTTCTTCCTGCAAGAACTTGATGCGGAAGTTAAGGAAAACACTGAGCTTGTCATGGTCCATCTTGGCCATCGCCTCGTGTGTCTTGAACTTCTCGTGCATCTTGTAGATGTCGTGTGCCCAGTTAGTGCTCATATCTTGTTCCTTCAATTTCATAAGACGATATTCATTGCTCTGGAAGAAGTCGTACAGATCATCATAAGTGTCTGGCCATTCTTCGTGATATTTAGCCATTGGCTCAGACATTGATCCACTCCGGAGGACCTCGCTTAGTCCATTTATGCATTGACGACTTGCCTACCTTATAGTAATTGCGATAATTTGTCAACGGATCTTCGCTGATCCGATACTCTTCGGCCATTGCAGAAGGCATAGGAGTCATGTCGAATTCTTTGAGATTGTGGGGTGGAGACTGCAAGGGCATCAACAGCTTATAGCATGCATGAACCTTGTCATAGCGATAGGTGTACTCGTCGAGTAGACCGGCGAAGTGCTCAGTCAACCACCAGTAATTCTCTACAGAAGTACGTGTCCATATAGCGGACGGGTGGTTGACATGAGTCGCGGTGTAAATCGTATTCTCACGATCATCATTTAAGATCCAGCGCTTGACGTTACGACCAGTCTTAGACTTGCCAGTAATCTCAGTGCCATCCAATACTCGATGAGCCGTCGAGAGCAACTGGGCTGACTCGAGTATCATCTTGACCACGTGCTTGTCTACCAAGGACTCGGCCGCTCGTACTGGATTTGGATCAACAAAAAAGATATTCATTAGTTTGCTATTTCTACCATGAATTTGTAGCCTGACTTTACATCAACTTCACGCTGAAGTACAACATTATTTTGGTCATCTACTAATTTAACTTTGACCACACTCACACCATCTGGCACTGTCCACTCACCTCGACCCCGACGACTTGCTGCGTTTGTCTTGGAGTTCAAGAGCGGCAAACTCAAGAGGCCTAAAGAAATTGTTGAGAGAATGTTCCTGCGATTTAGCATGTGTCTTTTCCTTGCTTGCTTTTTTGAAGAGTCTATCTCTTTGGACTCTCGGCAGGTGATTGAAGAACAAGACGCCGTTAAGATGGTCCATCTCATGTTGGATGACCCTAGCGCTCATTCCGGTGAACTTCTTAGTGGTAGTCTGTCCATCTGGGCCGGTGAAGCGAATCTTCACGTGAATAGGCCGTGTGATCTTGGCTACCATTCCGGGAAACGATAAGCATCCCTCTTCCAACTCGATAGTGCCAGTAGATATGTCTACTAGCTTCGGGTTGAACATTACGTGATTCGGCTCGCCGCGCATGGCGAATACCGAATAAGGCAATCCTAGTTGGCAGGCCGACAGACCCAGGCCGTTGCTGTCAATCATGATCTTCACCATCGCTTCAGCGAGATCCCACGGATCGCATGGAGGATTAGCGAAGTCGAACTTCTCGGCCGGCTGCATTAGAACGGGCTGTTGGCCAATTATTAGTTTCAGATTCTTTAGGTCAATCATCGATAATCTCCAATGTAGCTTTCTTGATTCGATAACCTCTGTCGAACCAGTATTGAACTCGTCTGGCTCTCTCGCCAGGATCTAAAGCACCTATGCCCATGAATCGATTCCAGACGTGTGAGGAACTAGGATGAAACGTACAACACGCCATGTATAAGATGATCTTCTCTCTGTGCTTCTCGTCCCAGGGGCTGAGAGGAGGCACGATCACGTATCCTTCCATCTTCATGCTGCAATCCTACTGAAGTTCTTATGCTTCTCAAACTTGATGACTCGCTCAAACTTATCGAAGAGCTGATCACCTTTGTGAGAGATGATGAACGTGTTGGTATCCTGTGTCAAGTTAGTCAGGATCTTCATGAACTCTTCAGTGCCGCCACTATCTAGTGAGCTATCAAACACTTCATCCATGATCAAGAGATTGGTGCTGATTGAGTTACGCATCTTAGCCACGGCTCTCCACGTGAAAAGGATGGCTAGGTTAATGCGCATCTTCTCGCCCTCTGAGAACGAAGCGTAACTAAACTCGTCTCGGAACCTGCTCTTGATAGATTCTTCGAATTGCTCATTGAGCTCGAACTGTACGAAGAAATCCATCGCGCTGAGGTATTTATTTATCAACTTGTTAATGATTGGAATGAACTGCTTAATGATCTTAGCTTTGATACCACCATCTTTGAGAATAGATGCAGCGGCAGTCATCACGGCTCGCTCGTCTACTTCTGAGTTGTAGTCATCGATAGCTTTATCGAGCTCAGTCTCAGACTCTTCGATATTGTCAGTGAACTCGACTGCTTCAGTCTCTTTCTTCAGATCTTCGAGTTGCTTCTCGACGATATCACGCTCGTGTCTGAACATGGTCCACTTGGTGTTGAGATCCGAGATCTGGTCCACTGTCTGCATGATCTGCTCGAGGCGAGTCTCTACCTTGGCTCTCTCATTTTCTAACTTGTCGATACCATCGATCAGTTCTTGCAGCTGAGCTTTCTTAGAAGTAACGGTATTCTCCTTGAAGTCATGATCGATGCCCTGATTGCAAGTAGGACAAGTCTCGGTATCATGGAAGAAGTCGATAGTCTTCTGAAAGCTCTTCATCCTAGACTCGATCTGGGCTCGCAGAGCGATCAGCTTCTCACGCTTCTCTTTGACCTTATCCTTGTCTTCAATCATAGTAGAGAGGCGCTTGCCTTCTATCTTGATGTTTTCGATCTCGGTATCGATGTCGAACACTCGGCGAATGTGTTCTCTGATCTTTTCTTGACGCTCTTCTTCTAAGCGAGTGTTAGCCTGTTCTATCTCAGACCTACGAACTTTCATGAGCTTGATTCGTTCTTCTAACACGCGCGTCTGAGCATCGAGCTCGGTTAACCTGACGATAGAAGTCGCCAGCTTATCCTTGAGCAAAGTGTTCATGGTAGTGAAGATCTGCAGATCTAACAGGTCCTCGATAACTTCACGACGCTGACCAGCAGGGAGCTGCATGAACGGCACGAATGACGCAGAACCAAGCACGACTACTTGACAGAAAGACTTGTGATTGATCTTAAGGATATGATCCTCGAGGATCTTCTGATAGTCTTTGTTCTCGGCGTCTTGGTTGAGGAGGCTACCATTCTTATGAAGCTCGAAGATATTAGGCTTCATGCCACGCACTACTCGGTACTCGTTCTTGCCGATACCGAACTCGATTTCGACTACGAGGTCTCGCTTGTTGATAGTGTTCATCAACTGCGGCTTATTCACTTTGCGGAAAGGCTTGTTGAATAGCACGAACGATAGAGCATCCAACAGAGTAGACTTGCCAGCGCCGTTCTCACCTATGATGAGGGTAGTCTTATTGGCGTTGAAGTCTAATTCTGTGAACGCGTTACCAGTGCTAAGGAAATTCTTCCACCTGATCTTACGAAATAGTATCATTCTATCTGAAGAGCCTCAGTGTATAAGTTGGTGATGACTCGCTCGAGCTTCTTGTTGTCGACCGTGAAGTTGACCTGTGATATGTACTTACGGCACACCGTCAGCGTATCTTCGGCAGTATCCATAAATTCTTCGTCGTCGATTAGATCTAAGTTAAGGTGATCCTCAACGACTTGCAGATCTATGACGCCAGCCTTCTCGATCTTATCGATGAAGAGATCGAAGTAGTAGGGATTCGACTTATTCTTGACGATGACTTTGACCATCTTGTTACGGACGTCTAGTTCAGCATCCAACACTTCTTCGACAGTCTTTCCGGTATCGTCGTACCAGATCTTCTGGAACATCTTATACGGATTACGAATAAATGTCAACTCTCTCGTTTCTGTATCGAAGATGTGAAAGCCTCTTGGATCGTCAAAGTCAGACCAAGTATACTCAGCAAAAGCACCCAGATAATGAATATTACCAGTATCGGACTTATGATGATAATGCCCAGAGCACACAACGTCAAAGCGATCAAAGAGCTTATGATCCATGCCATGATCTGAAATACTGCCGCGAAACATCTCGAAGCCATTGAGCTCAAGGTGTCCCATAACGATTTGTGCTTCGGTAGTCTTGATCGCATTCATGGCCTCATCATAGTTTTCCTCACAGATCCAAGGCAAAAGGAGGATTGGTGTGTCTACGTATTGAACCGTATTAGGAGAGTCAAAAATATTAATGAACTTGTACTTTCCCTCGACCAATTCTCTAAGAGCATTGACGGAGTTAGTGTTCTTATAGTAGACGTCGTGATTACCGGCTATTATGGAGGTGAACACGCGTCGCTGCTCGAGCTTGTCGAGGAAGTCGTGTCGCAGTCGATGGAGGGTGAGAAAGTTGACATACTTGCGACGGTCAACAAGATCGCCGAGGTGGATGACGTGTCTGATGTTGTGTTCATCAATAGTCTTGAAGAAGACTTCATCGAGGAACGTTTTAAAATATTCGTAAAAAACTTGCGAATCATTACGAATGCCCCAGTGGGTATCAGTTATCAGCGCTAGCTTCATCTTCTTCCTGTTCCTCGATGATCTTTTCGATGCCCTTCTTGGCCTTCTTAGACTTCTCTTTGGTAACCTGAAGATAGTTCTCGTAATCTTTGATAAACTCGTTCACGTGTTCCATAGTCAGGTAGCTATTCTCGATAGAGCGAGCATCATCCATTTCTTGGTGGAGTGAGAGGCCGCTGTCGATGGTCATCTTCTGCATCGACCTATACTTCACGTACTGCTGCTTCTTCTCTTTCATGATGCGACGGAAGAAGGCGTTGCGAATGACCTGAGTGAAGTAGGCGAATGGATTAGTAGACTTGGATGGATCAAATCCATTGACGACCATCACGCAGTTCTCGATGGCGTCTGAGATCATCTCGTCTCGATAGGTATAGTTGGCGAATCGATACTTAGTAGAGAGACGAGTAGCGATCTTATAGAAGCACTCGCCGATGTACTCAGGAATCCTTGGCAGTTCTTTGCCTTCGGCTTTGGCGGCCTGAACACGCTCGCGATACTTGCAGAATTCTTCATACATCTTCTTATTGTTTATGTAGTGTCTGCTGCTCATTCTTAATCTTTCATCTTCTCAAATGCTTTCACTACCGTCTCTAACTTCAGAGTGTCAGTGGCGATGTTAGCACACTCCTTGAGTCTGAGGTTGAGTTCCCTGACCAACTCGGGTGGTTTAGGAGCGTGCTGATACTTGTCTCTACTCTTAGAGAGTTCTACTATCTCGAACAGACTCTCTGCCATATACTTAGAGGCTAGGATAATCTTGTTGTTCACAGACTCGAGATTTCTGATATGATCTAGCTGCTTCTCTATCTTCACCGCAGCTTCTAAGCACAGAGGATCATTGCTAGTATACAACCTACTGATAAAAATGTCAACTGATTCTTTCATCAATGAACCGTATTATTTCCACTTAATTTCGAGAGCGCGTTGGTTAGAGTCTCATAAGTCGATGTCTTAGCTTCTTCTTCCTCTGCCTGATCTTTATCCTCTATAGACTTTCTAACGGTGTCGAGAGAAGTCTCGTAAATCTTTGAGAACTTCTCTGAGACCTCGTAACTAGTGATGACTGCGGAGGCGTTGATCTTCAATTCCGTCTCGTCTCCGAAATAGTTGTACTTAGTCATGACGGCGGCGTACGATCCGGTATCCATCGCCATTCGGTACTTCACTTCTAATGGATCTCTCAGATATAAGAAGAGTTGGCCAGGACTATCGTCATAGTCGTCGATACGTCCGATCAACTCGGATCCGTCTACCATCTTAAGAATTCTTACGCTCATTGGTTCAACTTCACGTTATAGAGTTTATACTCGAACTTCTCGTCGTTGTAGATCTTAATTCTCTCTGCGAAGTGCTGAAGAGTGTAGTTTTGCTTGCTCTTCCAAGAGAGGTCGTCCGACAGGTCATAGAGAGTGGCCTGCGTCTTACCGTCAGCCAATCGCAGACTTCTGCCTATTGATTGGAGATTTCTAATCTTAGACTTTGATGGAGAGGCAAAAACGAGATTAGTAATGCTGGGAATATTGATGCCAGTACTAAAAGTACCATAGCTAGCGACAATAATAGCGTCACTCTCTTTGGCCACGATGTGTCTGATCTCTTCTCTTTCTTCACCCTCGACTCCTCCGTGCACGAAGAATACTTTACGATCCTCGTCTTTCAGCATGTCGTATAAGATCTTACCATGCTTTTCGACATATTGAAACAGAATAAGCGAGTTACCCTCAAGAGAAATCGCTAGATTCTTGATGAACCTGTTTCTCGGAGCGCAGCTGACTAGGAAGTCCATCTCTTCCTGATAGGTCTTATCTCGCATGAACTTGCGATCCTCGTCCGAGTGAGAGAGCACGATGCACTTTATCTTGAGATCTGATACGTGCTTCTGCTCCATCAGCTCGGACGTGGATATGACCTTATGGGTCGCACCGAACATGCCCTCGATAGTCCACTCGTGATTGATGGCTCCGTCGAGAGTGCCAGTGGTGCCGATCCTGTATTCACAGTGATCGAGCTTACCCATGACAGTAGCGAGACTCTTAGAGTGGAAAGTATGAGCCTCGTCGCCGATTACGACTTTGAATTGCCGGAACCATTCTTTGGGGAGTTTGACGGCCGTTTGCCACGTGGTGACGACGACTTGCGCTTCGGTTTCTCTTTCTTGGCCGGCGAAGATTTTGTGGATTCCTCCACTGGGGCCGTCGTAACCGACTGAGGCTCCGCCAACGGTGCTGGGCTTGTCATTGAAGCCGTAGTCGACGAAGTCTCCCGCGAGCTGGTGGACCAGAGAGATCGTAGGAACGATGATAAGCGTCTTAGCATTGTAATACCTCGTTAATAAGTAGATGATGAGAGACTTACCTGAAGCCGTCGGCGACAGGAGTACACACCTCTTGTTTCTGATTGCGTGGATGAAAGCCTTGACTTGGTAGTCGCGAGGCTTTACTTTTTCTGGAAGGTTAAGAGACTCGAGGAAGCTCTTAGTCTCTGCGACAGAGAGTTCCGCCTGCGTGGCTTCGAAAGTTACGTCGACCTCGTATCCCCTAGAGAGGCAGAAGTCTATGACTCTCTGATAGAGTCCGGCTAGAATCTGACGAGTCATCAGGTTCAAGAGTCTGATCTTGCCATCCCACATTCTGCTCCTATAAGCAGGCATAAACTCGGCGCCCTTGACCTTGAAGGTAAAGGCTTCCGAGATCTCTTGCAGTATGGAGAGATCGCAGTCTATCTTGACGTGAGAGTGATCTACTCTTGATATGGTGACTATGTCGCTCAACCTAATCCGTTCTCAAACTTCTTCCAATCGATGTAGTTCTTAATCTGGAACCCGCGATTGGCGATAGTCTTCATGATGGACTCCAAGACTTCTACTTTCTCTTCTTGCAATCCGATCTGCAAGTTGAGCCTAATGACGTCTTGGTCCGCATTCATATATGTAGGCACGTCCTGCTTGAGCAGTCTCATAGCGAACGGTTCCCAGCCCCTAGCCTGCATGTCCTCACGAGCCATCTTGCCCATGAAGTACTCGGTCTTGGCCAGCGTCAGCTCGTCCTTAGAGGACCTAAGCTTCTTAAGCTTCAGCCTCTCTTCAGACAAGATCTTTAGATACTTGCCGTGCAGCTTAGGAGTATTTAGACTCTCGCCTGACAGATCTAGGGGATTGATCTTGGCGTCCAGAGTCCATGTGGAGTGAATCTCTTCCAGCTTCATACTATATCCTATTCAGCAGTTATTACTGCATTATACACGCTTTAGAAAAAATGTCAACCGTTCTTTATCGACTTTATGTAGAATCTCCTGAATTTAAACTCAACGCTGGCTTCCATGTACTGAATATCAGCAGAAGTAGAGTTGAAGTTCATACCGCTAAGAGATACTGGGAACATCTCAACGAACGTGAGTTCTTGGTTAGGATTCTTCGAGCTGCTCAAGATCACGAGAGATCCGTCCGAGAAGACTTTCTTGGAAGCTATGACCGGCGTATTCGCGAGAGCTGCATAGTTTTTGAAGTCATCGGTGATGCCTAAAGCCTCGATCCAATCGAAGATCTCGCGATAGTTTTGCATATCCTCGTCTATCTTAAAGGTGACTGAGAGGTTACCAAAGTTGATGCCGGTGCCAGGGAGCTGGAGAGCCTGAAAGGGATTAGGTACTTCGACTGATCCGAGCATGACTAATGGAGTTCTCACGTTTTGACAGAAGAAGTCTACGTTCGGGAGTCTGGTCAGTACCAGCCTATAGCCAAACGGCGAGAGGAAGTTCTTATTAGAAGTGAGGTCTTTGAACGACATTATATCTCTGTAAGTCCTAATTTGTCAACTGCATATTTATAGATCTTCATGGAGATTACTGCGTTGTAGCACATGACACGATCTTCTTTATCGGCCGTCAGTATCATGACTACTGCATTGGGAAACTTATCTGAGGTGATGAAGATCGATCCCGCTAGCTTCTTTGGATCTATCATTGAGATGTCTACGCCGAAGTCTTTATAGAACACGAGCAGGATCTTGATGGTATTCTCGAGGCTATACTTCGTGGTAGAGATCGGTGCCATCAATCCGGACTTGAACTCGGTGATGAACTTCTCGGTAGTCGAGCACTTAGCATCTACTTGAGCCTGAGACGAAGTAGTGAGGCCGGCTATCAGTAGGAAGGAAGCAATGATTTTCTTCATGAGATACTCCTTATCAGGATATTTAGGCAAAAAGAAAGGGGGAAGGTTTCCCCTCCCCCTATCGATCGGTTTAACCGATTTCTTGTTATCCTTAGAGGATGTTCTGAACCAGAACGCGACGGTAGTAAACGTTGCTGTCCTTGAGGATAGCGCCGTTGTCTACGTTAGCGCCACCAGCAAATGGGTTGGCTACGACGCCGTAACGGGTCTTGAAGCCAATCTTCGGCTGGAAGGTGTCCGGATCGACGGCGCGGACCATCTGCAGCGGAACGTACGGGCAGTAGAAGAGGCCAGCGTCGAATGCGCTAGAACCCTTGTAGCCGACGGTCATGTAGTGACCAGCAGAGTTGTTAACACCGGTGCCAGACTGACCAGCGTACGGGTCGATGTAGACCTTGATGCGGCCATTGAGGACGCCAGCGAAGGTGGTGCCGGTGTCATCGATCTGGAGGTTGTTGCTGTTAAGAGCCGGAGTGTAGTCGAGAACGCCAGCCATCTGGAGAGCAGAAGCGACATCTGACGAGCAGATGAGCATGTTGCCCTTACCGCGACGGGTAGCCTTCGCGATCTGATTAGCTTCGCGCTCGATCTGGAACATCAGACCCTTGAACTTCTCAACAGACCAACGGCCGTTTGAGTCGGTGTCGAGGTCGAAGATACCAGAGGCAGTGGTGCCTTCGGTAGCGCCCTGGACGGCGGTGATGTTGATCGTGCGGACGATCTCGCGGTTGATTTCAGCGAGGATCTCGTGAGACAGGATGTTCGACAGCTCGGTCTCAGCGTCGAGGCCGTGGATGGCCTTGAGGTCCTGAGCGAGTTCCATCGAGTACTCAGCCTTGAGGGCGCGAGTATTCGCGGTGACGGTTACCTTCTCGATCGAGAAAGCCATTTCAGGGAAGGTCAGCGAGCTGTTGCCCAGGCCTTCGCCCTGATCGGTGGTCATGCCGCCAGCGAAGTTGTAGACGCCCTTCTCAGCGAGGTTAGCCTGCCAAGTGGTGTTGCCCGGAAGGTTACCAGCGTGCTTGTTGCCAAGGATGTTGTCGGTGTTCGACTTGTACGTAGAGAAGCGAGTGTTTGCTTCGTTGTACAGAGCCTCGGTACCGGCGTTGTTGGCGTAGCGAGCGCGCATAGCGAAGATGAGGCCGGTCGGGCCAGTCATCGGCTGAACGCCGCAGATGTCGTAAGCGATCAGGTTCGGCATCGCACGACGAACGAGCGAGATGAGAACCGGGTCGAAGGTGTCGATGGCGCCGGCGTTAGTGCCATCCGGATTACCGATAGCGTTGGTCGGACCTTCCATGAGGTACTGCGAGCCACCCATAGCGGCTGCCTTACGCAGCTCGTTCTCGGTGTTCTCGAGCATCATGGCAGTGACAGAACGCTTGTGAGCGTCCTTAATGTCAGGAAGATCCGGGTGGCTTAGCACCGGCTTCCACTTGTTCTGGACTTCTTCATTGAGGTACATTGAGTTATACTCCCTTGAGTTTTACTTTTGATTTGTTATGACTTGACTGTACGCGAGATGGCACGAACGTAATTGCCCATAGATCCGGCTGGAACGTTCGACTCGACGTATTCGCCACTAGCGTCGAAGCTCTCTTCGTTGAGCATCTTCATTGGCTTAGCTTCTGACGCAGAGAAGTAGTTTTCCTTGATGACCGCCACTTTCCTAGCGAAAGTGTTTTCATCCTCGAAGTTGAGTCCCTCGCAGAGAGTCTTCAGCTTCTCGGCCTGAGTCACGGCAAGGCCATCTGTCATGCTTTCGACGATGGCGTGCATCTTAGCTTCAGAGATCTCGCTCTGGAGTCCGATGACTTCATCAGTCTTCTCGTTGTACAGAGCTTCGAGTTCTTCGATACGGGCCGACATCTCAGCGATGACGTCGACGCGATCCTGCGGAACTTCGATGTAGTGCTCTGCAAATAGTCCCTTAAGGCCACCGATGAACTCTTCGGCGATCTCAGCGCGAAGGTTGCTTTCTACGGCCAGCTTATTCTCTTCGATCCACTCAGCGACGGCGTAAGAGAGATACTTATCGATGCTCTCTACCATTGCTTCCTGAGCGGCTTCGACTTCTTCGTCGAGGCGAGCGTTGTACTGCTCTTCGAGATCTTCCTGAATCGACGAGACGCGCTCGTTGATAGCTGCTGCAAAGAGAGCAGAAGCTTCGGTTACGAACTCGGCTGAAGTCTCTTCGCCGAAGAGCTGCTTAAGCTCGCTCTCTACTTCTTCCATCTTAGCAGAAGCAGCAGATGCCTTCATGCTGACAGAAGACTTATTCTTTGCAGAATTGTCGCCGGTCGGCTTGGTGTTGTTCTCGGTGTCGGTGTCTTCCTCGCTCTGGCCCGGAGTGGCTACCTTGGTCAGTTCGATGGCAGAACCATCGCCCTGGCTCTTATCCTGCGGGCGGTTCGCGTGAACGTTGCCCTTAGCGATCGGACCAGGAACCTTGGAGACGCCAGTGGCACCTCCACCGACAGAGATTTCTTCGTCCATCTCTGCAAGTTTGTTCTTGCTCTTAAGCATCATGATGCTCCTTTGTTGAATCTGTAGATTTATTTATAACTATGCGAATTTACAGCAGCGACAAGAATTTCTCGAACGCTGCGAGTTTTGCTTCTTCCAGCTCTCGCTTGCTGGTTGACTTGATGGTCTTCTTCATCTCTTCTATGTGTTGAGCCTTGATTAGACCATTATCCCATACCCACTCTACGTTCTCCATGATGCCCTGTACGAAAGCATCCGGAGCGGAAGGATCTGCGACGATGTCGGCGGCAGTAGCGAGGTGGAAGTCTTTTTGAACTTCCATGATGCCATTTGCATTGGCTGCCAGAGAGCCGAGGCCGCGAGAAGAGACTCCTACGCATCCGCCAGACTCGATGATGCCGCGAGCGATGTTGCCCATTGGTGTCTCAGTGAGCTTGGCTTTGCCGATGAAGTTCTTGCCTTCTTGACGGAGACTAGTGATGATGTGAGACACTCGATCGAGATTGATTTGCGGTCCATTAGGATGACCTAGCTCGCCGAAAGCGCGACCCTTCTCTACGTACTCTTTCATGTAGCGACCGACTTCGCGCTGCATGACTCCCTCTGAGTACATACGGTTATTGCGATTGACGATGTCACACTGAAGGAATACACCTTCGATATATAGGTTCTTCTTACCGCTCTCAGTAGATTCGGTAATGTACTTGACTTCTTCTGTGAGTTCAGTAATGAGCTTCATTATGCCCAATCCCTCTTAGCGTCTCTAGCTTTGGCTGCCTTATCTTTAGCAACCTTTAGATCTTTCATCGCCTGATTCCTAGCCTTGAGGCTGACGGCGTGATCGTAGCGAGCCAGGTGATGCTCGTGGTCATAATCATGCCTCATGGCGCGATCGATGTGATGCTCGAAGCCATCGTGATCGCCGACATCTTCAGACTTGTCGGCCATGCCCTGGTGATGAACACGCATCTTAAGAGCATGATCGGCGGCTTTCTTGTGGAAGTCAGCGATCTCTGGGAGCTTGCCCTTAGCGACCATCTCTGCTAGATAGTCAGACTCTTCTTCAGAGATGTATGAAGCTTCTTCTTGTTTCATCATGTTTGAAATTGCTTTTTTATTCTTTTTGCCATAGAGAACGTTCATTGCGTTTTCAGCTTCTGCGGCAGAATCCCCACCTGTTACAGCATCATCTATGTGTTTTTGGCCAATTAATTTACCAAAAGCTTCAATATGTCCTGGTCTACCTTTTGCATTTTTTATAATTTTATTTCCACGATTTCTTTTGCCAAGATCCATATCTTCTTTCACGCTCTTCTTTAAGAACGCCGGCTTCTTATCGTCATCATCCTCGTCGTCATCGTCTTTCTTCGACTTAGACTTCTTATCGTCGTCTTTATCGTCATCTTTCTTATCACGTAACTTCTTGAGGTCTTCGCTTTCGATCTCGTCTTCGTCGCCAGCGAGCTTAGCGATGTCTTTCTGCTTGTCCGAGAGTTCTTTCTTCTCGATCAAATTAACTGGGTTGGTGCCGGAGACAGAGAGCTTCTTCTGCTGCTCGGCGATAAACTGTGCGTACTTGTCTGCGCTCATCTGTCTATGCCTCTATTATGCTGGGATTGATGTCTTCTGGCCAACGATCACGATAGTGCCGCTGCCAGATAGAGTGTAGCTAAGAGTAGCATTAGCGTACTCTGCGAAAGTTACTCCGTGGCCGGCGAGATTCCAATGACCGGTGCCAAATAGAGTAGCTACCGTATTAGATCCCCTAGTCACGGTCCATGAACCGTTAGAAGAGAAGAAGATCTGCTTGATAGCGAAACTCTGTACGGTCTCGACGCTACTGTTTGGAGTAGCGAGGTCGGCCAGCGCGATGCTGCTATTGCTAGCGATGTCACGGATTACTACAGAGCCGTGCTTCTGATTTTGAATGATAGCCATAAATTATTCCTTATCTCTTTCCTGAGATGTATTTATCCACGAGACGGTCGCGCTCTGCTGAATCCATGTTCTCGAACACAGCCTTGTGAGCACCAGAAAGTGATTCATAGAGTTCCCAAGCTTCCTTGGTCAATTCCATCTTTGGCTTCTTCGGCTTCTCGCCACCTTGCTTACGAGACTTAGCGTCAACGGTCTTCTGATCGACGTGTGGCTGCTTATCGCCACTCTCGAGCGGAGCATAGTCTTCGCGATGTAGACTCTGAACTTTTGGCTTAGTGCCTTTGCCAGCATAACCAACTTTGCCAGGATTGATGACTGGAGCAGCGTGTAGCTTATTGGCATGTTTGCCTTTGATGGCCTTGACTTCGTCAATGCGATGCCTGAACTTCTGAAGAAGCTTGTGATGATCTTTCTTCTTCTTTTCATCCGACTCGACTTCTTCTTTCTTTAAACGCCTATAAGCACGATCGTATCCAGTGCTTCTGTTATCAACTTTGCGATCTTCATCTGGATCATCGTCATTAACAGTGTCGTTATCTTCATAATTCTGAATATGACGAGCAGCTTTGCTCATATAAATCTTAAGAGCTTTCTGACCGCGTGAAGTGTTGCCGACTTCATCGATCTGCTCGACTTCTTCATCCATATCCATAAAATGAGTAACTTGAGCTTTTCCGCCCTTAATTCTAATGCTATGAACATGCGTTTGAATACCATCGCTATGACTTACTGTGTGTATACCAGCGGTATGATCAAAAGTTACTTTACCCTTGCCCCACATTTTCTTTATGTGAGAAGCAATAGCCGTCTTATGATTAGCTGGAAGAGCCATTCCTGCTTCGTCGATCTGCTCGACTTCTTCCTTACGCAGCTTCGGACCAGCGAGGGTGATAGACTTCTTTTTAGATGGAACTGACTTAGTAGACAGTGTGTGATAGAAGTTCTCTTTGCTGCTGTGCATGTGCTCGACGTGATCGGCACGATGTATCGGCTTAAGACCACTGAGATGGATCAGAGCCTTGTTAGCGTGAGCTCTCGGAATCTCGTGCTTCTCGCCGTTCTTGAAGTGAACCGTGACGTGATTAGCATGAGTCAGCTTAGAGAGCTGATCCTGAAGATGCTCGGTATCGGCCTGCTCGCCCGGCTTGAGCTTACGAGGACGACCGCGCTTTGCTTCTGTAACGAACTGGGTGAATGTCTTATTTTCCATGTTGCCGTCTACTTCCTCTTTACGCGGAGCAGCGAGAGATACGCCTCTCCTCACTGATCCTACTCTCTGCAGTCTATTATTTAGAGTTTGCTTGGCGCCCGGCATAGGAGGAGCTGCCTCGCTGAACTTATTCCTTGATCTATTAGTCTCGAAGCCTATCGGCTGAGTCGATCCTTCTATCGCAGAAGAAGGCTTCTCGCGTTCCAGTCCTTCCGGATCTGGAAACTGCTTCTTCTCTTTGTTACCAAAGATGATCTTAGCCGCTTTCGACTTATCCACTGTTACTTCCTACGCTTCGCTGCGTAAGAGGCGCCAAGAGCCATGCGAATACGCTCTGTAGGAGACTTGCCAGCAAACTTCTCATTCTTCGAGTGAGCGAAGTCATGAACGACTGCTCTAGTATCGGTCATGTCTACGACTTCATTTACCTGACCATACTTCTCGATGAAAGTGCCGAGGGCCTCGATAGCAGCCTCGTTCATTACGTATGAGTTGCCATTCCATTCGATCTCGTATGACTGCCTGAGGTTATTGACTCCAGCTACTCTTGGCTTACTAGTCGCTGTAGTACCGGTGACTTTGCCAGTGACGACTCCACCCTGTGGCTTGGCTCTCGGGCCGACATCATTGTTCTTAGTTCCTCCGCCCCTAGGAGTACCAGCTTGACGATCCGGCTTGATCTGCTGAGCAGCGCCTGGTTTTTTTGGCTTCGCACCACTCGGTAGCTCAGGAGCGTTTAGACCATGCTTAGAAGTGAACTTCTGAGGTGCAGATGGCTTAGAGCTACCGTCAGTCGGCTTAAGAGTTGGCTTAGGAGGAACGGCTTTAGCGGTGTTATTCGGGACTACTTCTCCACGACCTGATGGACCTTTGGAAGTATTATTCGGGACTACTTCTCCACGACCTGATGGACCTTTGGAAGTATTAATCGGTCCAGGTTGTTGACCTGCTGGTTTCTTATCGGTGATATTACCGTCCGTCTGAGCCTGAAGTGTAGGACTCTTCTTCGGAATATTCATATTATAGGGTTGATCAGCAGGTTTTGCTAGTGGCTTCTTATCAGGAGCGATGCCATGTTTGCCGCCAGTTTTACCATCCGTCTGAGCCTGAAGTGTAGGACTCTTTTTAGGAATATTCATACCATATGGCTGCTTAGTCGATCCACTTGGCTTGCTGATCTCCGGACGTTGCATTCCATATCTGCCGCCAGCGCTACCACCTCGACCGGGAGTTATGCTTCTAGCAGGAGCTGGCGCTGCTTGCGGGGCTCTCACGGGCGGCTTAGCTCCTGCGCCCGAGGTACCTTGCTGACGCATCGGAGAAGCGGGGCCTTGACCTGCCTGATTTGGAAGAGTAGAAGCGTTTGGACCCGACAGAGATTTCGCCAGCGCTTTGCCAGCTGGAGTATTAGTATTCCTTGGATCGACGACGATCTCAGAGACGATCTTCTTACAGTCATCGCACTTGCAGTCTTTGCCGCACTTCTTAGCTTCATTAGTTAGCGGGCCAGTCGCATCCTCGTTGTCAGGATTGTCGCCTGTCTTCTGATCGTCTTTCTTCGAGAGCTTCTTGGCTTCCATATGGACTGCCTCGTTATACTCTACGTACTTGTCTAAGGACTGAGAAGGTTCCATGTCAGCGGGGCGAGTAGGGAACTTATCGACGTCGCCCTTGAACATCTTCTCGTAATCTTTTGTCTCAGAGTCTTTCTGGACCAAGTGCTTCATGCCTGAGTCTTGAACCTTGTGAAGGTCCTGAGCGAAGTGCTTAGCGTCCTTGGTCATGCCATCAGACGTCTTGTCCTTAGCACCCTCGGTCAGATCAGCGCTCTTACGGCCGACGCTCTTGATAGCGTCCATGAAAGATCTACTAGTCATTTGTGTCGTCCTCGTCCTGTTCGAAATCTTCTTCTTCAGAATCTGCGAGCTGATCTAGCTCAGCGAATAAGTCGTCTGCATTCGAGTCGATGAACTCGTCATCGTCCTGCGGAATTTCCATGTCTTCGATCTCGGCTTCGGTTCCTTCTCCGCCTTCTTCGTCAGAGGCGTAGGTGCCGTAGATGGACTTGGCCACGTCGACCTTCATGCTCTGTAGAGCGTCTAAGGCCCGAGCGTTCATCATCGCGTTGACTGCGTCCTTGACGCCGAGAGCGTTGCCCTCTAGTGAGTTCGCGAGCAGATCGGTCATGAAGTCATTAGAATCGGTCATTTCATCATCTTCCATAATTACTTCTCCTATTTATATAGTGCTTAACCTGTCTTTGGCTGCTTGAATGGAACGCCAGGAGCGGGTAGCTGGTTCTGTTGCTGTGGCTGCTGAGGTTGAGGCGGGAACATCGCCGGCGGACCTTGCTGCTGAATCGGCTGACCGTCTGGGCCTAACGGAAGAGGCTGACCGTCTGGTCCAAGCGGTGGTTGCTCAGGCATCGGTGGGTTGAATATCGGGTCGTTCTGTTCTTCGAGGATCTTCTTACGCTCGTCTTCGATCTCGTCATCAGTCATATGTAGGACGTTCGTCTGAACCCAGTGATGAGAGTAGAAGAGA
>Ga0209770_10000388_pt1 | contig 24419 bp, 15 predicted proteins | sample LauGreSu1BDMLBDD_2_FD_187572 | JGI IMG/M metagenome (GOLD analysis project Ga0209770, IMG submission 187572) | Freshwater lake microbial communities from Lake Michigan, USA - Su13.BD.MLB.DD (SPAdes) (version 2) | ecosystem: Environmental > Aquatic > Freshwater > Lake | place: Lake Michigan, USA...
AATTGGGGGCTTTGTTGTTGTACCCGTATAATGGTTATGCTATAATAATTTAGACGATCCTTAAGGAGGATAAATTGGCAAGTACAGTATATGATGTAGAAGAGATTGAACTACAAAGCGGAGCTAAAGTAAAGCTCAAGCCATTATCAATCAAGCAACTACGAAAGTTTATGGAAGTAATTAAGAAAGTGCAAGACGCAGAAGACGAGACTGCAACACTTGGTATTTTGGTTGAAGCATGTGGAGTAGCATTAGAAACTCAACTGCCAGATCTAGTTGCTGATCTTGACAAGCTCGAAGATGCATTGGATGTTCCAACAATTAACAGAATCCTTGAAGTTTGCGGAGGAATTAAGATGGACGACCCAAACCTAATAGCGGCAGCGGTACTGGCTGGTCAGAACTAGATTTAGCCGCTTTAGAAGGCCAAGTTTTTCTTTTAGGACATTGGAAGAATTACGAGGAGTTAGAAGAGAATTTATCAATGCCAGAATTGATTCAGACCATCACTGCAATCAATCAAAAAGAACATAACCAGAGAAAGTTTGCAGCATCACTAAAAGGAATCCAATTAGATGATGAGGCAGAAGAAGAAAAACAAAAAGGTTCTACCTTTGAAGATATCCAAAGAAGAGCTCTTGGAATTACAGCATCAGCAGATGATGTTGTTGGATTACAAGGATCTCTTGCAGCGCAAGCTGGATTTGGAATTGGCGCAGGGTTAGGATACTCTAGGAGTAATTAGTGGCTGACGAACAAATTGTAACCAGTATAGTCGCCAAAGCCGACTTGTCTAGCCTTGTGTCTGAAGTACACAGGGCTAGTTCTAGTCTCCAACAACTTCAACGAGAACTACTTGCATCTAACAAGGCAATCTCTTCTTCAACAAAATTAGCAAACAACTTATTTAGAGATACTTTAACTGGTAGCGGACAGTTCTCTAGTCACTTCGTAAACCTTAATTCAGATGTAGACAAGTTTGGTAAAAACTTAGATGCTGGTAGATTAAAGCTAAAAAACTATTTCCAGACATTTAGAGAACACGCTACAACGCAAAAGGGAATGATCAGAGAGCTTGCCAAAGAACAGGTAATGCTTCAAAACTCAGTTCTGCAGCCTCTAGGCAGAAATGCTCAAGGCTTAATGCAGTACAACGTTATGATCCCAAGAGGATTAGATGCTGTAAAGAATAGTGCACAGCTGGCTCGTATGGAGCTGCAGATAATGAATCGTGCACTATCTGAAGGAGCTGGATCTTTAATTAACTGGGGTAAAAATACTCAGTGGGCAGGTCGTCAGCTTACAGTTGGTCTGACAGTACCATTAACAATGTTTGGTGCTGCAGCAGGAAAAGCATTTAGAGAAGCAGATCAAGAACTTGTTAGACTTACAAAGGTTTACGGTGGATTGGCAGCAACATCTGCATCAGACTTAAAAGCAATTAGAGAAGAAGTAGTACAAACAGCAAAAACTTTATCTCAAACAATGGGTGCATCTTTTAAAGACACTATTGCTTTAGGTGCTGATATTGCAGCAACTGGAAAAATGGGCAACGATCTATTAGGCTCAATAGAAGAGACAACAAGACTGTCCATCCTTGGTGAAGTAGATAGACAAGATGCGATGAAGGCTACACTTTCGATTCAAACCGCATTTAAGCAGAACACAGAACAACTTACAGAATCAATTAACTTTCTTAACGCAGTTGAAAACCAGACGTCTACAACTCTTAACGATTTAGTAGAAGCTATTCCAAAAGCTGGTCCAGTTATACAGCAACTAGGCGGAAGCATTGAAGATTTAGCTTTATACATGACAGCAATGAGAGAAGGCGGTATTAATGCATCTGAAGGAGCAAACGCATTAAAGTCAGGACTTGCTTCCTTAATTAACCCAACAAAGCAAACAGTTGGAATGATGTCAGATTTTGGCATAGATGTAATGGGAATGGTTGCAAAAAATACTGGAAATACAACTGGTCTCCTAATGGATTTGCAGGGAGCGCTAGATAATCTAGATCCACTAAGCAAGGCAAGAGCACTAGAGCAAATGTTTGGTAAGTTCCAGTTTGCAAGAATGAGCGCATTGCTTAATAACTTAGGAAAAGAAGGAAGCCAAACTCTTCAAGTTATGGATTTAATGAAAGCAAGTACTTCAGATTTGGCGGGAATAGCAGAGCGAGAATTAGGAATGATTACAGAGTCTGCATCTGGTAAATATAGAAAGGCAATGGAGACCCTTAAAGCCACACTGGCAGAAGTTGGAGAAGATTTCTTAGGGGTTGCTACTAAAATTATAAATGCTGCATCAAAAATATTAGATTTTTTCACTAACCTTCCTAGCCCAATTAAAAAAGCTCTTACCTTTATGGCAGGATTTACCGCATTAGTTGGACCACTAATCATGTTAACTGGTGTGCTTGCAAACTTCTTTGGATATATAACTAAGGGTATTGTACAACTAAGATCATTCTTTATGAAAGCAAATGGCTGGAAGATGCTTACTCCAGAAATTATTGCTGCACAAAAAGCAGCCGAGATGGTTGAGAATGCATTCTATTCTGATGCTGCCGCCGCACAAGTTCTACATAATGCTTTACAAAAACTTGTTTTAGACTATCAAAGTCTTCAAGCTGCATCGATGAAAAATGCAGTTCCAGTAAACCCAGGAGTTTCTACAGTTGCTGGAAATGCAGTAGTTGCTGCTGGAAGAAGAGTAGTTGATCCCGATGACCCATACGTTGGAGACCCTAACACTAGAGCAATGTCTCATATTAGACCAAGAGATCCAAATAATCCTGCAACAATATTTGGTGGAGTGCCAGGAGCTATTCCAGTTAATAGAGGAATATCAAGAACACCTCAAATGTATATGCATGATAGACTTCCAAATATTGAAGGACTAACAAGCGTAAAGAATATATCTACAGGAATTGTTCCAGGAGAAGCAGCTAAGTTTCATGCATTAATGGCAACACTAGGAATGCAAACAGAGCAAGAGGTTGCTACATTAAAGAAAACTATTGCTATGGGCGGAACTGTAAGCAGAGAACTCTTAGATACATTTGATGACATTCTTCCTATAACTCAAAGATTTGCAGACAGTGCAGCAACACAATCAGCTTTAATTGTTCAACAAATGAGAAATGCTGAAATTACTGTAGATCAAGCAAAGGCAAGAATACTTGCACTTAATGCACAAATAGAAGCAGAAATGGGATCAGCTGTAGGTGCATACGCAGCAAGCAGGGGTCGTGTTCTAGATTTAACAAAAGCTCCAATGATGAACCAGCCAGTTGTTGATGCAAATGGACAATTTACACTTAGAGATTTATATAAAAAAGAATCTAATAGGGCAGTCATGGAAGAGTTTGGAAGAGTTCGTGGAGTAAGGACATTTGGAGCTCCTTACAGCATTCAGACAACAAGACCTCCTCGATTTAATGATGGTGGAGGAATCGAATCTTTTGGTCCAGGAAAGACTGTGGTGTCTGGCCCGTCTTCAATTAACTATGATGACAGACTCGGAAGCGTTCCAGTTGGCGGATATGTATTAAATCAATCCGCATCTATGGACCCAGCAAATGCTCCTCTTGTCGAAATGGCTTCTGCTACTTATGAAAACGGCGGAGAAATAACAGCAGCGCTTACCCCAAAGGAAGTTGTGTTTGGGCCTAAGATTCAAAGAATGCCTGAGTTGTATGCAGCAGTAGATGCAGCAAATAGCGGATATAGTTTTGGCGGTCAGATCATGAGGGGCACATATGGATATGGAAGAGACAGCGTTCTATCAATATGGGCAAAACTAGTTAACTCTAAAGATTATCCAACTGTAATTAAAGCAGCAACAGTTGCTTCTGATGCTGCCATATTATCACAGCTTACTGGCATGGATATTAAAGATGCCACAAAAAGAGTTTCTTCAGATTATGATGAAGCAACAGAGTACGCTAAAAAAGCAGCAAATAAAAATGGAACAAGGAAAACAGACGAGTTTGTAAAAGCAAGAACAGCTCAGCTTATTAGATTAAGCAAAGAGTTCCCAGGCGCAAATTTAATTTTAGATGAATATTCAAGTAAAAATAAGTACAATCAAAAGGCAAAAGCATCTCGGATGAAAGCTATAACTCCTGACACATACGCAGGAACAATGAGAGCTGTAATTGATGATTTAATAAAAGATGGAGTTTTAACTCAACGCCAAGCAAATAAAGTTTTTGGAATTTTAGGAGACGCAACAGATTTTTACGATCCAATTTCTAAATCTCACACTATAACTGCACAAAGAACTGCTTCAATATTTAATGCAGGGGAACTTCAGGACCTACTTGTTGAAGGAGGAATGTCAAAAGCCGAAGCAGCAAAATTTGCCGATGTTACTGGGGTTAGATCAAATAATTTTGTTGGTCAATCTACTGGGCTTTCAAAATCATTTAACTCGATGGGCAACTGGTTACAGGGACGTACAGATGGTATTTTTAGAGATGAAGTTTCACCATTTCAAGACGAAGCAAAGAGCAACTTTATAGCAGGAATTAAAAAACTTAAAGATAAGTTGGGAATTAAAGGACCCACAACAATGAAGGAAATTATTAGACAGCTGACCCTACAGAGAATGAAATCTGCATCTGGATTTAACTCTAAAATGATTACAACAGTTGCTGGAAGGTTGCGCCACATCTCGTTTGCAAAACCAGCACTAGGCCCGCTTGCTGGATCATTTAATAAAGGCGGAATGATTCCAGGTGGATCTATATCTAGAAATAGATTAAACTACGGAAATCCTGCTCAATTAATAAAGCTTCTAGCTGCAGATAAGCAGCTAAAGATTTTAGCAAAAGCTAGAGAATTAAGCTCAAGAACCTCACTAGGCAGGTTTGCTGATACACCAGTAACTGAATATGGACATCAAATTTTGCCTAGCTCTGGTATGAGTTATCCTATACCTGGCGTATCTGGATTGTATAAGGTTGATAAGAAAAAAGTTTTTGTTAAAGGCGTAGATCATGAGGTAGTTGCAGTCCATGAGCCAATCGGAACCGATATTGCAAGAAGGCTTTTCAAAATAGAAGCTCCAGTCCAAAAAGCTGTAACAGTTAATAACCCATTAGATCCAAAAAAGAAAAGCAAACTGCTTGCTCTAGAATCAGATTATGACCCACGCTTTGCCAATACTAATGTTCCATGGGATGAAGATACAGTAATCAGACAGCTTGCTAATTCTCTTCTACTGAACAATAAAGACTTATCTAGAGGTAACGTATACGGTAATTTTAATCCAGATGTTGGACAAGCTGGCGTATTTCCAAAAGCATCTGGTAACACGGCCCTTGCTGATGAAATGAATTCTATGGAAAAGCAGGCAATGATTAATCTGCTTGCCGTTAAAGGCGGAGCACGAAAAGATTTTGCACGTGATACTGCCGAAATAGTCCGTAAGATGACTCCTAAAAAATATGGTAGACTAATGAAAAAAACATTAGAACAAGCTCGTCCAGAATTAGTAAAAATAATAAATGAATTGCCTGTAGATATTAGACCCCCATATATTAAAATGCTTGAAAGATTAGATGAGGGAATAGCGGTTGATTGGAGCAAGTATCATGCTGTACACGCTAATCCAAAATATCTTAATGCTGGAGGCCCAATAGGTGGCTCAATCAAGCGAGGCAGATATGCATACGGCAAAAAGGGAAACCCAGCTGCAAGAGCAGCACAGATAAAAGCAAAGAAAGAAAGAGCAGCATCATATACTCCAAGTGGTGGGTCTTCATATACAGCAACTGGAAATCCTCAGATGCAGGTTTCTCGTGTTCCATATGTTGGTGGCACAGGAGTACGTGGAAATGCTTACACTGGAGAATTTACTCCTTCAGCGGCTAGAACAATTAGCACAATGAGGCTTGCACAATTCCCCAGAATGAGCATGCCAACTATGCCAATGAATATTCCAGGAATTGGAAATACGGCAGCAATATCTGCAGCATTTGCATCAATGGGCAACTCAATTAAAAAAGATTCTATTCAGCTAGCAAAAGCTATAAACTTTAACACAAAATATATTGCATCATCTCTAAAAGATACAGTTACAATTATGGGCAACAATGTAAAAACATTTGCCACCAACATGAATAATAGTGTAAGGTCAGCTGTTACATCCACATTAAATTTTTCCAAGAGAGCTAGAAATGCAATTATAAGAGAGCAAAATGCTTATGCAGCAGCTAGATACCCTGTTGGACAAGCACCAGCTCAGGGCCTATTTGGTCCAGGACTTGTTGGAGCATATAAAAACACTGGTGTAGATGGAGTTCAATCTAGAAAAGTTGGAATCCTTGGTATGAGAAGAACAGAGTACCTTGTAAACAATGAGACCACTGGCGGACAAAATGTGGTGATGAGTAGGAAGCAGGCTAAAGCTGCTGGAGTTCCAATAGCTGGAAGAGGACCAATGGGTATGGGTGCTCAAATGGGAATTGGAATGGCTGGATCAATGGGCGGCATGGCATTGATGAGCAAAGAAAAAGTTAACATTGGAAAATATGAAATGTCAGGAATGTCTGCTGGTATGGGAGTTATGGCCGCAAGCAGCATCCTTCCATTTTTGCCATTCGGTAAAATGGGTGGAGCATTAAAAAATGCAGCATCAGGTGCGGCTACTCTAGCAAAAGGACTTAATGCCGCCAGACAAGCTGGAACGCTTGCGATAAAAATAATTCCAGCTATATTAAGACTGGCAAAAGGTTTTGGCCCTATAGGTCTAGTAGTAACCGCACTTGGCATAGGCTTAAAGATGTATAAGGATTATAAGGACGCTCAGCAAGATGCCTCTATGGGTCTTTCTATGACAGCTAAAGCTGCTGAGCAAGCTGGAGTAAAGTATTTCAATCTTAAAGAAACAATGCAAGGTTACATAGATAAAGCGAAGCTTGCTGCTGCCGCTGCTAAGGGGTCGGCAGGAAACACAATTGGAATGCCTGGTTTACCTAGATCTATAGAAGAGCTAAAGAAGGCTAAAGAAGAAGGTAAGGGCCTAAAGGATTTAATTGAATCCATTAATAGATCATCAAGTACTGAGGAAACACAAAGATTAATTAATAACCAAAAAGCACAAATGGTTGCTGCTGGGATGAGTATTGAAGAAGCAAATAAAAAGATTTATGGCGCATTGGCAAATAGCGAGAAGTCCCAGCAAGTGTATCAATTATTAGCAGATAAAGGATTTTCAGCAATTACAGATAAAGCATCTGCAGCAGAATTTGCAGTTGGAAACCTAGTAAATACTTTGGATAAGGGTGCTGGTACAGCAGACTTTGGTAAAGAAGTTGGAAATGGATTTGAAGGTCTTATAAATGTATTCCAAAATGCTACCGCATCTTTAGTTGGAACAAAGGATGCTTTGGGAAATGTTATTGATGATTACAAAGCTTATGAAATGGTAATGTCTAAAGCAGAACAAAGTAACCCAGGAATGAATAAAGAAATTGGAGTAGAGGCGTACGAAAACTTAGCAAAGACACAGCCTTTATTAGCTTCAATTACAAATGAAGCAGATAGCATTAAGGGAATTCTTGCAAAATGGAAACTGTTTACTTCTGGAATCAATGTTGATCTAAGCAAGATAGACTCAACCCTAGCAATTAAATTAGCTGGATTCAATTCAGCAGTTGACTCAGGTGTTACTGCATTAACAAAAGCAGCAGATAGCAAAACTACATTTGGAACCATGGGGGCAGCTTATACCGCATTGCAAAAAACAATTGCAGCAACTTCAGCAGCTGCACAAAGAGCAAATGCTGCTTCACAAAGAAGTGCCCAAGAAGAGCTAAAGATAATTGCTAAAAAGATTAAGCTAATTGATGATGAAAAAAACAAAAAGCTAGAATCTTTAAGAGCAACTCAAGATGCATCAAATTATGCACTAGAGCTACAAAAGCTTCAAATTGAATATGCTGATGCAGTTGCACGTGGAGATATGGCAACTGCTGCAAGAGCAAGAATAGATATAGATCAGCTAACAATGAACAGACAGAGTGATCTAGCTGTAAAAGCAATTGAAGATGCAGCAGCCAAAGCAAAAGCACCTCTAGAAAAAGATGCAGAAGGGATACAGGATAGGCAAGACAAAAAGCAGGTTACTTTCCAAAATAATCAGGACAACAGTGCTGTTGCTACTGAAGTAGCAAGCAAGCTTGAAAAGTTCCAGAGTACATTTAATGATCTAGCAACTAGAGGTACTATGAATGAGTTAGAACCTGACGCTAAAAAGAAAGCCGAAGAAGAAAAGAAAATTCAAGAAGAGTTTATTGCGTTTGTTAAAGAGGTTCAAGATGCTTATGTTAAGGGTGGAAGCACTTTAAAGAAAACTCTTGAGAAAGCATTCCCAGACTACTTTAGTAAAGGAAAGCCAATTCCAGTAGAAACTGTCACTAAAAGATATAATGGCAGTGGCATGGAAACAGTAACAACTCCAAATCAAGGAATACTTAATTCATTTAAAGACGACATAAAGGCCTTGACAGCACATGCCGAACTTATTACTGGAGGCACTACAATAAAGCAACTAAGTGCCGACATTAAAAAGGCATTAGGATATAAGGATAAGCCTGGCGCAGCTAATACCACAAGTGCGCTTCAAAAAAATTCAACCAACGTAGAGGCAGATTTAAAAACTCTTGGAAAAGTTGGTGGTCTTACAAACAATCAGGTAACAGTTGACCCAACAACTGGTAAGAAAGAAGTATTAACATCAGGAATATTTGAAACTAGCCTTGCAAGCTTTAAGGGCGGAGGAAAAGATTTAACTGAAGGAAAGATTGTTTCTGTTGGACCAAAGGGAAGCATAGTAGCGGTTATAACAGATGATATAACAAAGCCAAAGAAAACTGGTCAATTACAAATTGTAGCAATTGATAGATTAGCTGGCCGAGTTCAATTTGCAGTTAAAGCAGCATCTGGTGGTTACGTTAGCGGTCCAGGAACACCTACATCCGATTCAATTCCAGCAATGCTTTCAAATGGTGAATACGTTATTAGTGCAAGGGCAGTACAGGCAGCTGGCGTTCCAATGCTAGATAATATTAATAAAATGGCTTCTGGAGGAATGGTTAGCTACAATGTTCCTAAGATGTCAAGTGGTGGTAGAGTAAGATTTAGCGAAGGAGGCCTTGCTTCCTCTTCAAGTTCAATGTATAATATAAATGTACAGCTAAACGGAACTAACTTAACAGCAGACGACGTTGCAGCTTCAATCCACAAGGAAATGAGACTTAGAGAAATGGCTGCTGGAGTAAATAGAAGGGTTGGTGGATAATGAGCTTTCAAAATTTATCAAAAGGATCAATCCTATACATCGAGGCATTAGACCCATTTGCAATTGATCCAGCTAATAATCAATTTGATTATAAAGGTACAACTATTACTGCACCAGGAAATATATATGATGCTACAACTGCAAATAGAAATGGTCTGGCATATAGTAATAAAACAACTGCAACAAAATTTAGAAGAGTTACCGAGCAAAATAGAGCACCGCTTTCATTAAATGTTGAAAGAATTGAGTCTAGCCAAAGAATGGCAAATGGAACGCTTAGAAAATATTTTATTGCAGATAAATTAAATCTATCTGTATCTTGGGAAATGATCCCATCTTTTAGAAACGAGACAGTCGATGGCGGCTGGGGCGCAGAAGACTTAAAAGCATTTTACGAAAGCGCTGCAGGCCGTGGTGCGTTCCGAATTAAACTAAACCCAACAGTCTTTGATAAGGACCTTATAGAGCAGTCTGACGGGGCTCTATCCGATGATTACACATACACTGTAATGTTTACATCATGTGATTTTACTGTTCTTAAAAGAGGCTTACAGCCCTTCTGGAGTGTTAATATATCCCTGGAGCAGGTATGATATCAGCATCTAACTCTACTAAAGATTTGCTTAAAAAAGGATCTTCAATAACAACTTCGGTTGGAGCCACCCTAGAATATAATCTAAACTCAATGGTAGAGTATATATCAGCAACATCTTCTGCTTTAACAAATCCATATACAAATGCTTTTAAAAAATTATTCCCGATAGACACAATATATAAACCATTTAGACCATTATCTCCAGGAATTAAATATTTAGTATATACAACTAATAATACTGATACGCCTGCAAACTCGTTTGAAAGACCAAGAGATGTTAGCATGGGAACTAAGCCTAGGCTATACTACCCTGGCCCAGACACCGTATACAAGTACTGGCTTGCTCCTAAAGATACAAACATAAACATTTCACTAGAATATTTTTCAGATGAAGCAAAGACTACTGCAAAATTAGTTCCTGCAAACAAAATTGTTGCTAGATTTGAGACTAGTCATGATACCCCCACCTCTTGGACAATATCTGGAGTTAAGCAAGACAATACAACAATAACCGCATCTGGCACTACGCTTAATTCAAGCGGGGAAGCAATAGTATATTATGATGGAACAACCTGGTCAACAACAGAACCTCCCACATATACAACAACACAGTATCTAAAGAAGATATCTTTAACTGCAGTTAGTTCAAATACAGGAAAATTTATAGGAGTTATAGAGCTTGCTCCCAAGTGGGTTTTGCCAATAGATTCAGATATAGTGAGTTTATCTATTAATAAAGAAACTACTGCAGATGACAGCTCAATTGTTCCAGTTGGAACAATTACAGCAAACTATATGAGCCTGGCATTAATGAAGCCACATACAACATCTAGATCTATTGCTGAGTATAATATAAAGAACGCTATTGATAACACTAAGATATATCTATTTAAAAATGTATCTATAAAGCCATATATAAATGTCGGAGATGGCTCCACATCAGAAAAAGTTATCCAAGGAACTTTCTATGTTAACTCTTGGAGCTTGTCAGAATTTGGCGATGCTTCTATTGAAGCAACAGATGCTGCAAAGATACTTCAAGATACCCTATGCCCACAGCTGTTAGTTCAAGATTCACCAGTGACTGGTATTATTAAAAGAATATTAGATTCAGTTGGATTTTCTACTTATAAAATTAATGTTAAGAAGACTAATAGTATTGTTGACGATAATTCTATCCCATCACTGGCTTTTTGGTGGTCCGAAGGAGATAAGACCGTGTGGGATGTTTTGCAGGAGTTATGTAGAGATATACAAATGAATGCTTTTGTAGATGAAAACAATGTATTAAATTTTTATAGTAGAAACTATATATATGACAGTAGTGCTGAATCCCAATGGACATTTACTAGTGAAGAAATAAAGACTGGTTCTGTAGTAAACTATGCTCCAAATATAATAAGCTTATCATCCAGAGAAAAGAATTCTGGTAATCAAGTTCGTGTTAGATACCGAACAGCCTACACTGCAACCAACTCTGAATCTTCCCAGCCATTGTGGACATCTCCAGAATCGTATTTGGGAGCTGGCACATTAAAAGAAAACATAATAGACAGTAGCACAGTATTTAATATTGAGCCATCTACAATAAATTCAGTACGTCCAGATCAAGTCCTAGACCAATTTAGTGGATATGTTTTAATTGGTGGAGAGATTATTGAATATGATGGTATATGGTATCAGTATGTTCCAGCAACTGGAGGACCTGCACTTCCAGTTCTAATTAAAAATCAATCAGATATTTACAAATATTCAGCCATATCAAAACCAGGATTTAAAAACTTTTCGCCAACTGGCGAGTATAACATTAAAACAAGAGCTGCTTTCGGTACATCTAAAAATAATCATAATAAATCCCCAGACTCCTATATTAATAAATCTGGAGAGTCAGACGCTACTAAGTTTAATTTATATAACATTACATTGGCTACGCCAGACATTGCTACGCTAAAACCTGGAGTAGGTTATATTACTGCCCCAGCAAATTCAACTGGTTCAACAACTACAAAAAGCTTTCTTTCGCTTTCGAATCTTGATAAAGATAAAAAAACGTTCGATATAGCAGTCAAAAGCTTTGGCTCTATCGATACATCAAAATCTTATTTCTCATGTGGAACTAGAATGTTTTTTGACAGCCAACTTAGCTCTCCAGAGCAGGTTGGTGGGATTGGATTTTGTTTAGATCAAACTGGAAAAAATGGATACTATGTCATAATTAGAACAACAGCGTTTGCTGGTCTTCAGAAAGACATACTGTTAGTAAGAGTAAAAGATAATAAGCTCACAGTTCTTAAAGACAGCCAGCAAACAACTCCAAAAACTTTAGCTGGTATATATGCTGGAAGCTCATACAATATAGATGCACTTGTAAAGAGAGAGCCAGTAGCTGGAGGAGAATTTAAAAATACTATTACCGTATTTATTAATGGATTCAAGATAACAGCAACAGATAGTGGAACTGACTCTGTAGACTTGTATATACCGCCAACAACTATTACCAAAAACGTTGGTCTTCATTGTGGTCAAGGCGTCGTATATTTTGAATATCTTTATGCAAAAAGTATTGAAGAGTCTGAATATAAGAAAGAAAGCTCAGAGCCATCATACCAGTATAATGGAATTTTTTCAGACGATACCGTGTCTATGCTTTACGGAGATATTATTTATAATGATGGTGGAACAACTGTGGATCAAAGCGGAAGCATAATTGAGTTCGGCACTATTGCAAGAGAGATAAGAAAGGTAAAAGATTCTTATGATGAAGATAGGCCAGCAATTCCAATTAGATTTAGAACTGGATTTAATAAGTATGCAACTATGTTAGACTCAAGACTACAGCCTTTTAGCTCAGAGGCTTATGTTTTAAATAACACATCCTCATCAATTATTCTACATGATAATAACTATACAAGCTTTTATCTATTAGGAAACGCAATTATGCGTTCTCCTGGAGTTATTGATTATGATACAGACCAGTCTAATGACTCAAAGCCTAAAGAGTCTGTCATCTTTGATTCATCATGGATCCAGTCAGAAGAAGACGCAAAATCCCTTGCCGAGTGGATTAAATCAAATGCTTTAAATAAAGGAAGTTTTATAGACCTAAGAGTTTTTGGAAACCCTCTATTGTCTGCTGGGGATATTGTTAGCATAAATTATCCTATTTTAGGTATGTCTCAAACCAGTGCTAAATATATAATAACAAGATGTTCTTTAGAATATTCGGGGGGAGTGAGTACCTCAATTGCGTGTAGAGCCATCTAATAACGTAATGGTATAATAAATAAATGGGAATTGAAGTAGGAAAAACACCAGTCATCTTTGATGATGAACCACGTCTAGCCGCAGTTTGGAAAGGCCAAAATTCATTTAGTAAAGATTTGGAAAACCCGTTTCCATTCTCATCTTCTGGAAATGATGGAGGCGATGGACCACCTCTACCACCAAATGTTGAAAGACCACAGCTTAGCGATATAATATTTAAAGGATCTGAAGCTTATGATGATGCAAAGGGAATCCAAAGAGTAAGAGCAAAGTTTAGAATTTATAATTCTAGTAAAGAAAAGATTGACGGATTTGTTTTTGCCTTAACTCTTTCAGATAAACAGGGGGGAAGATCATGATAACTAAATTTGGCAAAAGATTTCTAGCTAATTTTGTTGCAGGAAACTCCTCATTTGCTTCAAAAGAAATGGCTCTAGGAATTGCAACGGGATCATCTTTAGAATACCCTTTATCAGATACAAACTCAAGACTAGGTTTTGAGTTTTATAGGGTTCCAATTAGAAGCGGCGGAATAGATATAGATGCTTCTGTATCCCCAGTGAAGTATACAGCAATATATTCAGCTACAATTCCTACTAACATTGCAGGCAAGATAAATGAGATTGGAATATACTCTGGACAATCATCTTCTAGAAATTTGTATGATAGCAAATTCATATCTAACTTCGAACTACCATACCAATGGAGTCCAGAACCAGCATTAGATCAATCTGATTATAGAGTTGGAGACAGCTCATTATTGTTTACATCAAATGGAACGGCACCAAGGGAATACACATACCTACTTGATAGTATGGACATATCTGGATACAACCCATTAGACACAATGTCATTCTCATATAAGGTAAATGATGCAAACCTATCTTCATTAAAGGTTAGACTATATAGCTCAGATACTGATTATCTACAATTTACATTTACTGGACACTCTGTTGGATATAATATAAAGAATTTAAATATGTCTACAGGAGTTTCAACTGGTACATTTAATCCACAAAGCGTTGTAAAGCTAGGAATTGTTGTAACCCCAACATCTGCTCAAACATCAGTTTCTATGGATGGACTAAGAATTAATGACGAGGATACGTTTGATCCAGAATCTGGATTGATTGCAAGATCAATACTTGATTCAACTCTTATTAAAGTAATTGGCAGAGAAGCATCAATTGAGTTTAAATTAGACCTATCGTTCGGAGTTTAACATGTCAGAACAATATCCAGATCTAGGTATTATACAAAGCAAAGATGGAGACTACTGGGATGTAGTTATTCCAGACTTAGATTTTGATACTGATTATGCTCTTCAAGCAGGATGGATTTACACAGACAAAGAAAAGGGCACAAGCGAACTATCTGATAGATACAACTTTACAACAATTGAGCAACCAGGCCTTTTAGCACCATATTTTGTAGAACAGGATTTAGATGCAATAGGCTCTATTCTTTATGTAACATGGAATGGCAAAGATTCAAGTGGAGCAAATTATCTAGAATCTATTTTAAAGCAAGTAAACATCTGGATTAAAGGCGGAGACTTTGGTGAACAGTATGTGCAATATGCAGGATCTTTTACAAAAGCAGGAACCATACAGATTAATGCAACAAAGGTATCTGACTACTGTGTAAAACTTCAAGCAGAATCTAAACTAGGAAAATTTTCATCATTTTCAAATGAATTTTGCATAAAATTATTAGAACAGCCATCTCCAGTTTATGATATTAGACACGAATGGGTTAAAAGAGACCTAGTTCTATATTGGAAATTTGATGTAAATCTGCCTAAAAATAGCATGGCTGACTCGTTTGCAGTTCAACTAATTGCGGACGGCAAAGACATTACTTTGTATGCAAGTGTTGATAAAACTAAAATTCCTCCATTAGAGCATAAAATTGTATTTACCGAAGGACGACTGGCAGCTATATTTGGTCAAGTAACTGCATTTCAAACAGACTATAACGCATTCATATTTGTAAGAGATAAAAATTTACAAACAAGTACAGTTGTTGGATACAATGTGACTGCATATGTAGATCCACTAACGCCACCAGTTATTTCAGCAATAAAAGGTCCCATGTCCTATAATGTTTCATTTACAAATAACTCCGAGTTTGATAGGATATATATAGAAGATAGCACAAACAACGGAGTTACTTGGGTAGATCAGGGCTCGTCTACTTCAAATCCAGTTTATGTTCCAACTACAAACTCTCTTACACGTCAAGTAAGAGCAAGATTTTCTAGAGTGCGTGGAGGGCTTACTGGGTATAGCAATATAGTTTCTGTCACTCCAGATAAAATTGATCCAACAGATGAAACTCCGCCAGAAGTACCCACAGTCAATTTCGTATCTTCAACATCATCAACTATAACTGTTAATATTGTTAACTCAGATACAAGTACTAAAGCTCATAGATTAAGATTTAGAGAGAGTGGCGCTACCCTTTACCAAACAGACATTGTTCCGTATACAGCAGCAACTACCCCATATACTTTTGGCGGGCTAAAGCCAAATACAACCTACAATATATCAGCAGCATCATATGATAGCCTAAATAATTTGAGCGCATTTTCTTCAGATATAAATAGCGTAACGCAATCATTAGCGGCAAATCCTCCAAGTTCAGTTTCTTTAACTACTGCAGCATCTGGAGTTCTAGGCTCATGGACAGCGCCATCAGTTCAGCCAGCAAGAGTTGACAGGTATAAGATAGAGCTGTGGCAAGATTTATCAACTGATGTTTTAGTTACTACACAATTTGCCTTTAGCACAAATATATCATTTGGCGGTCTATCTGCAGGATCATATTACATTAAAGTTCAAACTCAAGATATGTATGGAACACTTAGTGATCCTGTTCAAAGCAGTAGCGTATCAGTATCTGGAGTTGAACCTACAGACGGTCAGGTGCCGTCCACTTCTCCTGCAGCCACAGTAAATCCTTTATACGGAGCACTTGAAGTTAAGTGGACAGCAATAACAAATTCAGATCCTGTAACATATGAAATTCATTTATCCACAACAAATAATTTTACTCCTTCAGTATCAACATTAGCTTTACAGGTTACTGGAACGTTTGCAATAATAAAAACTCTTCCAGGAACATCAACTTCTTTAACATATGGAACAACTTACTATGTAAAAATATTAGCTAAGGATGCAGATGGTCCTGCAACATCTTATGGAACCCAGGGATCAGGAATACCATCTGCAATTGATAATGGAGATATTGCTGCAAATGCAATTCGTGCAAACGTAATACGAGCTGGAGAAATAACAGCAGACCAAGTAAACTCCTCAGCCTTACTTGCAAATAAAGTTATTACTGTAGGTGCCAGGTCTGCAGTGGTTACAGGAGCCTCTGTATCTGCAGGAAATATAACATATACAACCTCTGATACTCATGGATTTGGAAACGGGACACTGGTATCAGTAACTGGTATGTCCAACACAGCATTTAATATTACAAGTTTTGCGATACAATCCACAACAACCAATACATTTGTTGTTGTAGTTGGTGGATCTGGAGCTAGTGGGTCTTTATCAAATCAAACAGGAGTTGCAACTTCTACTGTAAATACTGCTATAAAAATAGATGCTTCGGGAACAGGTCTTTCTGCTAGCCCATTTAAGTTATATAGCGGAGCTGGTACGTATGCAGATGCTGGAACAAGTCCAGGAACTCCTTTTTATTTAGATACTACTGGAAAATTTTCTTTAAGAGATAGACTGTATTTTGACGGTTCTGGCTTAACAGTTAATGGAGTAATAAAAGCATCATCTGGTAATTTTGATGGAGCTATGACCGTAAACAATGGAACAATGAAGATAGGAACTTCAGCTGGCGGAGCAACGGGAACCGATGGATTATATATAAATGCAAACAACTATTGGTACAGCTCTGGAAATATTAAAATAGGAAGTGCTTCTAATCATTTAATTTGGGAGGGTGCAACTCTAAAAGTAACAGGAGAAATAAATGCTGCTTCAGGAAGCATAAGTGGCAACTTAACAATGACTGGCGGCGGATCAGTAATTGCCAGAACTGTAGCTAACTCTAATAACAGAGTGAATCTAAATTATCTAGGACTTTATGCTTACGATGCAAGTGGGGCAGAAACAACACAAATAATTTCAAATGCTGAAGCTAACGCCCCCACTTTTACAACAGATAGAGCTAGAATAGGAAATTGGACTGTAGCACCAAATACAATATCTTCAAGTAATATAACTTTAACATCTGGATCAAACGCTTCTTCTACATCTATTATTGCTACAAATGGTGGATCCTATGTTGGAATAAAGCCAAGGGCTACTGCTGGCTCAGATATTGTTTTGTGGGCTGGTACAACCAATACTCCAGCAGTAAATAGTTCTACATTAGGCGGACAAGCTGGCTTCCAGGTAAATGCAGATGGTCAACTTTATGCTACTGGAGCAATAATATCTGGAAAGATTACAGTACAAGAGGGTTCATCACTTGGCGGACTATTAAATGATACATCTAAAATTTATTATTCATCAAGTATTCCCACAGTTCCTGCTACAGGACATAAGAGTGGAGATGCTTGGGTTGATACTGGAAACAACTATATTCTAAAGATATGGAATACTACACTTAATCCACCAGCATGGACGATAGCACAAGATTCAGAATCAGCAAGAACAATAGCTAATTTAAAGAATAGAACATTTTATGCTACACAATTAACAAACCCAACTAGACCTAATCTATCAGGACAATCATTTGTCTCTGGAGACTTGTGGATAAACTCTTCTAATAAAAATAAGCCTTATAGGTATGACGGCTCATCCTGGGTAGTAGTCGCAGACGCAGATGCCACAGACGCAATAGAGAAAGCTAATTCAGCATTAGCAAAAGTTACAGATTATGAAGATAGATTTGGCACTGGTGTAAATGCTGGTCTGCTTCAAGATTTAAAAGTAAATGCTCAAGGAAGAGGAATATATTCTTCATTTGTAGAGAATAACCAAACCTACGCTAAAAGTTCATATGATAGTACAGTAACTGGATTTTATATTGGATGGGACTCTGGAGCTGGAGTATTGTACCCATCATTAAATATAGGAAACAATAATGCTTTTGTTAAATGGAGCAGTAGAGGAACAGGAACTTTAGAAGTAAAAGGAATAATAAAAGCAACAGCGGGATCATTTGAAGGAAATGTAACAGCTGGTGCAGGAGCAATAACAATTGGGCCTGGTGGAATTTCTACTGCAAGTGGTAAATTTAGTATCGATACAGCAGGCAATGCGTACTTTGGCGGTGCGCTTACATCTGGAACTACATTCAGTCTTGGAAATGGAACATTGTCATATGCTGGTGGAACTAGTGATGTTGTATTAAATGGAGCAACATTAAGTTTTACAGGAGCATCTAATATAATATTTGGAGATGATAATAACTATGGTGGAGATGCGACAGTTGTACTTAATCAAAATGCACAATTAACAAAAGGAAGAGCCTTTCATTATGGAGGAACAACTATACCTACTGCATCTAACACATCAAGACAAATTTACAACAGCAAAACATCCACATACAATACGGTACCATTTGTGGCAGGAGATATATGGATGACGGTAGACTAATATGGGTATATACAGAAAAACAACTCCATCATCTTATCCAAATACCTCGGCATCAAATTTTACAGATTCCTCAAAAAATTGGCGCCAGCATAAAAACATGTACAGGTATACAAGTGGGAATGAAACAGCAAGCTTAACAGCAGTTCCAGGAAGATATACAGATAATACAAGAACATGGCGTAGAATTAAAGCTCTATATAGATTTACTTCTTCTGGAACATGGCAAAAGATCTTTGGTAAATTTGCTGGACAGCCATATCCTGAGACCTCCGCTTCAATAAGGTATGATAGTTATACTGGTACAGTAGTAGGCAGCTTTGCAGAGATGGGACCTGGGTCTACATCTATTGCCCAAGGCAGTACTGCTACAACATTTTTGTGGGGAAGAGATGGTCAAGATTGGCAGAATATTGAAACGCTTACTTCAAGAACTAGAACTTTTGTAAGTGCCAGCACTCCTTCTGCGGAAACGGCACAACCTATTACAAATGACGAAGGAAACTTTGATGGAGACAAGCTAAGAAATAGTGAATCTGTAATTTTACAATATGACGCAAAGTATGTTTGGTATAGGGATAGAATTACATTATCAAACGGTTCAACTGGAACTTCATACAGCCAGACGGTAAGAGTTATTAAGCAGCAGCCAGTTATTAATAGCATAGCTTTTAAAACAGATAACAATGTATCGGCAGGAGAAAGAAAAGATGTTTCTTTTTCTATTGCAAACCAGTGGTACAGATCTATTGATAAAACTAATTCTATGTTTAGATGGTATATATTAGATAGTCAATATGAAACTCCTACACAATCTAAATTGTGGAACTCAACATCTGTATCTTCTGTTATATTAACTGAAAATACTACTGTTCTTACAGGAGAAGATTTTTTTACAATACCAACAACATTTGGTGGAGTATCTACAACTGGCAAATGGCTTCATGTTGAATTAAGATTAAAAAACTCATCATCAGATACTGATCTTGATTATGCATTAGCTCCATACAATGATGTCACAGACTATGTAGTTGCACAAATTGGTGCAAGTATGCCTTCATTTACATATTCTTTATCAGATATAGGTTCTGTAACTACTCCATCTGCACCTGTCCAGCAGCGAGTATCTGCAACATCAAACACTGTGCTTGTTGAAGTGAGTTCATCGTTTCCTTCTGATACAGAATCTTATGAGCTTTGGAGTTATGGAGCTGGATCATCAGCTGGAGGAACTTTAGCAAATCCATCTGTTCAAACGGTATCAACTTTAAATCAGTATAACTCTTCAGGAAACTTTGTTCCAACTGGAGGTTCATTTGATACGGTTACAAACATATCTTCTACAGCATCAAATTCTCCAATAAGTACATTTACTAAAGCAATTGGAACATCTAGAGCACTTCGTTTTAACGTTAGCTCAACATCTGGAGCTCAGAGCTGGAAAATAAATTATACAATATCTGGAGCATCTAGCGGTAATGGTACATTTGCACTAAACACAAATTCTATGCCAGCATCAATTACGATATCTGGTGCTGCTAACCCTACCGTAACAATAACTGGTGTAACAGCATATTCTGATTTAGATCAGATGGGTACCACTAAAGCAGGAACCGCAGGATCTCAAGTTTCTTTGTCAACTATAACAAAGCCTTTTGCATTTTCTACCACAGCTACATCTAACTACACTTTTTATACAAACGTTCAAGTTACTGGGTCTAAAAGAAGAGTAACCCTTCCTTCAGTATTTAATTCAGGAACGACTATCTATGTTTCAACTAATGGGTATATCAACTGGGGAGGATCATCACTTCCTGAAGCAGAACGAGGTATTTCTGTATCCATCCCAGCGCTTGACAATTCTGGAATAACAATAGCACCACTAAATGGAGATTTAAGGCAGGGTGCAGTTTCAGCTACTTCAAACACATCAACTGGAGGCCTATGGTATTTTGCAGACGCTTCTAATTTCTGGGTAACTTGGTGGGGAAATTACTACCAGGATGCAGCACAGGTTGCAAGATATCAAGTTAAATTTTATTGGGGAAGCAACGTTGCTGATGTATATATTGTAAATAATAGTTTAACTACAATCACGCCAAGTACAACTGCAGTCCAAAATAATACAAGCCAATATCAAAATTGGTCTACTACAACAGTACAAGATTCCGTCCTACTATCAACTGCAACTATGAATAGAGTTTCAACTCAAGATGGAGTTGATGACAACAGAACAGTAATTGTTGCATCTCCTCCAGTTTTAACATGGACTGTTACATGGGATGCCGCTGGTGGAGAAGGTGGTACGCAATTTACAACACAAAATAGAGGCCTTTCTCACACAGCTCCTTCTCCAGGTGTCAGAGATGGTTTTAATTTTGTCCACTATCGTTATCCAGCAAGCGGTGGAACAGATCCAGTATTTGTTGGATCAGGAGGAAGCTATACTCCAACATCAAGTGTTACATTTGGAGCCATATGGGCAACAAAAACATATTCGGTTTCTTACAATGCAAACCTAGGCACTGGTGCCCCATCACCTCAAACTAAAACTCACGGAGTTGCATTAACATTAAGCTCTACAACTCCAACTCGTTCAACAGTTGGAAACACTTCTTATACTTTTAACGGATGGAACACTGCATCCGATGGAACTGGAACTAACTATTCTGCTGGAGGATCATATACTGCAAATGCTGCAGTTACTTTATATGCTAAATGGACCGCTACTACTGTTGTAAGTAAGCTTGGCACCCCCACTGATCAGTCTGCTACAACAACAAGAACAGATGGAGTAAACATAACATGGACTGCAGTTAATGGTGCATCGTATTATGGTGTTTGGTACGGTGGTGCACCAGGATATGATTTTCTAGCAGATTTTGGAGGAAACAGAAATATATCTCTAATTCCGCAATCAGCTAATCCATCATATTTAGATACAAGTATTAGTGCAGGTTCAACTAGAGATTACTATATACAAGCTTATAAGCCTGGAGATCCAACAGGAACAAAATCTGATTGGAGTGCCGCTGCATACGGAACAAGAGCTACTGCCCCTGCTACACCAGCACCAGTCCTTTCTAGTATAACTGGAGACAACAGCTTGGTACTCGGAGGAACCTTTTCTTGGTCTTTTACAAACTCTCCAACCGCGTACTCTGTTTTTTGCACAGGACCTACTGGAACTGTTTTTACTACAAGTAACGCATACAGCTACAATGGAACAACTTTCCGACCAGGATACGATGGGACTGGATGGCAAGGGGCTGGGGACTATACAATTTATGTATCTGCTAGAAATGCTGGCGGGGACTCCGCTGTTGCATCATTTACTAGATCTATGAGCTGATGATATTATGCTAAGCAATGAAGAAAAAATATACTTAATTGATTTAAAGATAGGTTTTTGGAATAAACGCCTTGAGGAAAGTATTATGGCTAAGCCAATCTTAAATAATTTGGGTAACCAAGGGAAAATAGAAGAAAATCTGATAGACATAGATAACTATGTTAGAATTATAGAGGCGCTAAACCAAGAAAAAGGTACCTTGACTAATCAAGGTTAAATGCTATAATATGAAAGGAGGAATAAAATGACAACAACACTAACTAACATAGAGAAAAAATCTATTATTGACCAGGCTATTAAGCAGCTAGACTACTCTATTTATGCTTCTGAAATAGAAGTTATTCAGATTTCGGCTGTAACGCCAAGAGACCAAGAGCAGTTTGATGCTTATACAGCAAGAATTGCAAATCTAAATGCCAAGAGATCAGCTCTTGTCGCAGAAGAATTACTATTAACAGAAGAGGAATAAAAAGTGGTAGATAAGGCTGAATTAATTATTACTGCATTGCAACAAAGAATTGGTGAAATAGTTTCTAACTATGAAACTCAAATTGCTGTACTCCGTGCAGAATTAACACAGCTATCTGAAGAAAAAGATAGCCATCAAAAGGCTGTTGAAGAATATTCAAAATCATTAGATGATAAAATAGAAGAGGTTTAAGATGACAGTTGTATTTCAAGATGGTGAACCAGTAGATCCTAAAAAGCTTGAGGACCTGCAAAAACAAATTGATGAAATTAAAGATCAATCTGCTAAGTCATACGCTTTAAGTACAACTACTGCCAACAGCGTAACTAAGCTTTCGGTTATGCATTTAGCCGCTGGCGTAGTTACATTTACATCAGGATTAAAAGTAGGACTTAATCCACCCATGCCCATACCACTTGGCTGGGGAGATGATTATGAAACAGCATTTGTTACGGCATCTCCAAGATTGAGGGACCCAGGAAAAAACGAGATTCGATGGTCTCTTTCTGGTACCAAAGATTCAACCGTTTTAAATGTTTGGAGTGCTAAAGCGATAACAGATCCTATTAATTTTCACTGGGTTAGCGGAGGGAAAAAGAATCTATCTAGCTGATTCTATTTAGAAAGAATATATAGAGCACTATTGACACACCGTGTTAATATGTTACAATTGCTATAAGGTTAAGCCACGATATCGTGGCTTTTATATATATTAAGGGTTTTCATGAGTAACGATTTAAAGTGGATGATTTCATCCGACCAGCAATTCCCATATCAGGATGATAAGATGATCGCACTTTGGTTTAAAGTCATGAAGTGGTTCAAGCCAGATGTTGTTGACTACCTTGGCGATACAGATGATCAAGCATGCTATAGCAAATATACAGAAGGCCGTTCAGCAGAATTTTTAAATCTTCACAAGACAGACAGCAGAGATTTAATTGTGCCAATGATGCGTCATGAAGCAAAAGGCGCGAGAGATTTTTATACCAAGACTAGAGAAATGCTTCCAGAAGCCCAACTTTTTTCAGCATTAGGAAACCATGATGTTAGAATTTTTAACTATGTGGATGCAAAACTTCCCGACTATATTAATGAAGTTACTCCAGAAGCACTGTGGGGATTAGATTCACTAGGTTACGAATACATTCACTATAACGAATTGCCTAAACGACGATTTGGAGACATACATGTACACCATGGACTTTCAATTGCATCAACTGGATCTGTTCGTAAAGACATGGAAGACCTTCAGATTTCATTAATTAGAGGACACTCTCATAGAATTGCCTCTCACCTAGTTACATATGAACTAAGAAATAACGGAGAAGGAGAAACACTTCGAGGTTACGAACTTGGTCACATGTGTGATGAAAAAGGGCCAGGAATGAAATATATGCAGCACCATGATTGGCAAAAGGGGTTTGCTATTGCACATATTGTAAATGATTATCCACATATTCAAATGATCCATGTGGCACCAGATTACTCATGTGTTGTTGATGGGAAGCTATTTACGCTATGATGAAATGCAATAAATGCCAGGGTAGAGTTTTTGTTGACAGAGTATTTTCACAAAAATTACACGTAGAGCTTTTCTGCATGATGTGCGGTAAAAGATGGATGATTAATAAGGATACGAGTGCATTAGGTAAATGGATAGAAAAAAGAGAAAACAGTCAGCTAAGAGCATTCGGTATTTCTTCTTAAATAACAAGATACATAAAGTATTAAGTCATTCAAGATCTAAAGACCAAATGGTTGCTTGGTGCTATCCAGATAAAAAAAGATTGCTCT